>Ga0160427_10001194_pt1 | contig 16008 bp, 22 predicted proteins | sample SolpanmetagenomL_FD_108194 | JGI IMG/M metagenome (GOLD analysis project Ga0160427, IMG submission 108194) | Solar panel surface microbial communities from Lawrence Berkeley National Laboratory, California, USA - L | ecosystem: Engineered > Built environment > Solar panel > Unclassified ...
GACTATTGCTGCTTCGAAGTCTTCTGTGTCTCGAACCAAGAATACCGCAAGCTCAAGTTTCCAGACAAAGCTGGTTGTGTCAAAGCCAATGATACCGGTATCCCGCAATTGAGGAAGTTTGCATTGAAACTTGCCGCCCCTAGCATCGAAAAACATTTTAGTAGGAGAATGGAAACAGCCATTCCCAACTTCATTGAGACGGTAGACCTTTGGTGCAAGAAGCAGCCCGTGGCCAACGCTGAACAGATCCTCGCCACTGTTACTGGTCCTCAACAGGTACGTGCGATGTGTCCAAGCTCCCTTGCCTCCAAACTAAGTTCTGTCGTAGCAAATCCCAGCTCATGTCAAATCCATGTTTGAATCCAGAGGTGACAATCTGGAAGCGACCTTGCTCAACGAGATCGGTAAGTACACGACCCATATGTGGTCCTGCGTCTTGTGCTGACTAAATCAGATGAATCCAAATACGAATTGTCCTCCGTTGCTCAAAACATACATCAACATTGGAAACCAAGAGGAGGCAAGCACAAAAATGGTGCCCCTGGCTGGAACGCCCAGCTCTATGCATCTTGGATACGGCACTATGGCTGCAATACAACTCCGAAGCAACCTTACTACTCGTGGAACGAAGAATGGATGAAAGGACTCAAAGACATGAAAGCCATCTGGCAGCAGTTCAACAAAGAGCGTGTCGTTATAGGCGAAAATTCTCTTCAGCAACATCAGGCGCTTCTCCGCAGTATCCTTAACGCTTTGAAATCTATAGTCCTGCCAGGCAAGCCCATGCTACTTGAGATGATCGAGCGTGAAATTACCACACTCAAGCACGTCTATCAAGATGAGAACGATCGTCAAGTCAGATTCATGGCTGGCGTTTGGGCGGACATCACCAGAGAGAATGAAGACGGCTATTTTGTTGAGGCTATGAGACACGCCTACGACTACGCTGGCACACAACGAGGCACAGGATCAACTAAGACCATGTTCGCCATCCTGGACCAGGGCTTCAGTCGGGCAGCAGAAACCAATGTATACAGCAACCTGGCGAAGCTCATTGATACGACATTCAAGACTGACGCTGAGCAAAACACATAAATACTCATTGACAGTGTTGCTGAGGTCTTCCAGAGAGTCGCTACACAAACCGAGGTGATGATCGCTAGAAAACAGCAAGAGATTCGTCAGAATCCTAGTCTCAATCGGGCGGGTAAATTACTTCGACCATGGGTCACCAAGGCTCGTAAGCAGCATGCTAACATCGAGAAGGACATGCACAAAATGAAGAGACTTTGTGTTGCACGACAAGAGGAATAAGGAGTGCGGAGTGAGCTGGGGCGATGGTCAAAGATCGTACATGTGGTGACAGGGTGAAAGGTGCGAAGAGGATGATTAAGAGAGGAGACGATGGTGATGGGACTGGATCGAGGCGAATTATGGACGAAACAATCCACAATTAACGACTTCACTTCTTGACGATCAAAGCAACAATTTCACAGCAACACTTTCAGCATGTGATCAGCAGCATACGCGGAGGGAAATAATGGAAAACGAAAATCAACAATCAACGACTTCAATTCTCGACAAAGGCAACAATTTAACAACAACATCCTTCGAACCGGGTCAACAGCAGGCTTGATTTTACATTTTCAAGGCATACTCATAGATCAATATAGCACAGCACAACACAACGAGATACTCACTTGGAGTATGAACTCTTCATAGCTATAGAGAATAATGGCACATCTTATGACACAAACATGAAAGCACCGAAAAATGCGGTCTATCCTCGAATTTAGGTGTTTCTCAGCGGACACAAACTTAAGGTACGATCTTGGTGCCAGACAACGAGAAGTCAAGTGACTCTTAAACATTTCAGATCTTGTAACACACTTGAAACGACTTGGCTCTTGCCGTTTCTGTCACTCTCACTATGAGGTGCGCTTTCCTTATCAGTCTGCCGCTTGGATATCTCGCTTGACGTCCCTTTTGAACCCCCTCCTTTCTCTCCTCTTCTTCTCTTTCTCTTCCTCCTTCTTTCTTCAGCAACGACGGATTGTCAGGTGTCTTCGACTTCCAATCTATCTGAAGTCCAGCTCTAACTACAACAACCTCACACCATCAGAAAGCAAGCAACAACGACAGAGGTTCTACTCAAGACACGACAACGAGAAGATCAAATTACGAATCTCAAGTTACGAATCAGGCGACCAAGCTCCTACAAATAATCCTCCAACCACGTCTTCGTTCGGTATGTTCGTCTTCCGGATTAGACCTACCAGAGCTAATGCTAGTAGTATAGATGATGCACCCCAAGACCTACAAACCTTCCTGCCCAATTGCCAAGTTTCCCACAGAAGTCCTCATGATGACCTTGGAACATCTCGACCTAAAAGATGTCTTTGTAGCGAGATTCGTGTGCAAAGACTTCCACGCCATTGCTTCTAGCATTTCGGCAAAACGAGAGAAAGAAGCTAAGGATGCACCAGCTGAAATATGGAATCCGCAAGGCACGCCGGTCGCACGCTTCAGAAAAGCACTTGAGGAAGCGACTTGGTTCTATGAGAAGACACTTACAACTAAGCCGTTGACTCTCTGGTGCAATCGGTGCCGCCAGATCAGAGACAGAAGATCGTTCTCAGACAGCCAGTACTTCCACCCGCACGAGATCTCTGGTCGTTTCTGCTGGCGATGCTCTTATAGTAGTGGTAGGATCTTCAAACTCGAAGGGGTGCAAGTGTGCGCTTGTGCAGGAATCAGCTGTACCTATTTCGGGAAGGAAAAAACACACAGAGTGAGCTTGGGATACTGGCAACACAAAAGTCGTATGATCTGCGTAGGATGCTGGCCTGAGTATAGGAGATCGTTGCCTTTTCACCGACCTTCGGACCGCTGTACACCTGTGAGCTTCTCTATCGAACAACACAAAAACGACATCACAACTAACGCGTCAAGTAAACATGATCCTTCCCAGTGCCAACAACTACCCTTGTGCTATCGCGACTGCGCCAACCGAGGTGCTGCTAACAATACTCGACCATCTCGACCTGGAGGACGTGTTTGTGGCAAGATACGTCTGCAAGGCCTTCCATGCAAACGCTCTTTACGTCTGGGCAGGCAGAAAGAAGCAGCACCAGCTCGATCATCCGGAAGACAAGTTCAAGTACAAGACCTGGTCAGCCTTCAGAATCGCCCGAGGTAAAGCCAACTTCTTCTATGAGGCAACCCACCCTCGGAAACTCAACGACTACTTCTGCAACCACTGCCTCCAAATCAAAGAAAAGAAGTTCTTCTCAGACGACTATTCCAGCCAACGTCGCCCTCGCGCTCATCGTCAGCAGCTTCATGGCCGTTTCTGCTGGATGTGCTACGAAAATCTTTACATGATTTTCAGACTCAATCATTCAAGCGTATTTGTTTGTGGCGGACCTGGTCACAAGGAGCCGACAAATGCTTTGTTCGGCTATTGGAAGCGTTCGAGTCCTCACGTCAAGATTTGCGTGGCCTGTTGGCCTGCGTACAAGGGGAGTTTGGAGATCAACGATCAGACGATTTTCAAGTTTCGTTGTGGTTGCATGCTCGACAGTAAGAAGTGTGAGGGAAAATGCGGAGAGATGGTGGAGCAGGGCAAGGAAGAGGATGCCAAACGTGGTTCTGTTTACTGAATGATCATGGGCGTGGGAAGAAAGAGTTGGTGGAAAACGAGTTGTATTCCGCACTTTCCAAGGAAACTTGCTCCAATGCATTGATGGCATTTTTGCTGGTTTGCGGCGAGCTCGCATGTCATAGCAAATCGAGCATTTCAAGGCCCTTCTATGCTTGCTACGAACTTGAAACAATTGTCTTTCACATGTGACCGAGCTCAAACAGATCGACAGGAACGCAGGAACGCCCTCCGCGTCATTGATTCAGGCCCAACGGCGATCTCCATCCGTCTCAATGGTCAGCATCGGCTCCATCATCCGTGCTTGAGCTTGATATTTGTTTCAACTTCGTCCTTTAATCAATCACTACATTCAATTCTGTTCTCCTCAACCTCTAAGACATCAAGCCGCCAGCATGGACTACATCGAGCCTCTCCAGGTCATCTCCACCATGGGTGCCGCCATTAACTTTGGTAAGTTGCCTTTGATTTCGAGCTTTGCGCACTATCCTCGTCCTACACCTCCATGTCCTTACCGAAGACCATCCGCTAACCATATTCTCCTCCACAGGTGGCTCCGCCCTCCAAACTCCCCTCATCATGCCCATGCTCCAGCTCCCCGCCGTCCCCTCCCACTTCGCCGGCCACCAAACCGCCTACCTCCTCCACAACTCCGAATACTTCTTCCCTCCTCTCAACGCAATTTGCACCCTGATGAACCTCATCTGCACGGGTATCACCTTCTACTCCAGCCGCGGCACCGGTCCCTCAGCCGCTCTTGCCAGCGCAAAACTCCCTAGACTCGCTGTTGCGGCCGTGTTGAACCTTGCGACTACGGCGTGGGCGTTGACGATCATGGTGCCGATGAACAAGAAGATGACGGTGCATGCGAACGAGATGGAGAAGGAGATTAAGGAGGAGGGTAAGGGTGAGAGTGGAAAGTTCAAGAGCAATGAGAGCGAGTTGAGGAGGTTGCAGAAGAGGTGGCAGAGGTTGAATATGGGAAGAGCGACGATTATGGTGGGAAGTGCGTTGGCTGGTTTTTCTGCGCTGCTTATTCGTGCGTAGACAATAAGTGGTTTTGGGTGTGTCGGAGGATGAAGTGGAATTGGTTTGATGATGGTAGGTAGTGCTGTGGAGGATACAACCAGGAGCGGCTGGAAGAGTGGAGTCGAGGACTTGGGACTTATCGCGTGTTGGGGGCGCTATCGAGCGCGAGTAAAGGGCGTATGCGCATAGTATTCAATCCTACAATCTGATCAGGCAAAATGCCATTGAAACAACATTACCTAAAACGGTGAAACCTTTGAGCTGGTTGATGGTAAAGGATGCCGAGCAAGACGAAGAAGGTCTTCTCTTCCCACTTCCTCAAAATCCGGCGACGAAAGTAACGATATATATACTGCTTACAGTGCTGAGAAAGCATTTGCTAGACTTGCCTGATAAGGTACGGAGGCAATACTCCGCACCCCACCTTCAAAATGCAACCACCCCACCTTCAATGCAATCACCCTTCTTTAGCCGCAATGAACGTGGCGGGGCGAGCATGGAGGCGAGAGAGCTGCAATGATACATGTAGCTCCTCCTTCTTCCTCTCTTGTCATTTGCTCCCTCGTACTCTTCAACCCCGACAACTCGCGATTGAAAGCGAAACAAAACACATAAACACCTTCACTACACCAACAAATTAGTATCACAACACGACAACATGCCTACTTACTTCATCACCGGTTTGTCACTCCGTTGCCCAGCGTGTCACGTCCCACAGCCCCAGCTGCTTTGGCTTTAGCAGAGGCCCCTCTCTCTAACACAAACTCTCATCCAGGAGCCAACCGCGGCCTCGGCATCGAATTCGTCAAGCAACTCTCCGCCACCTCCTCCAACACCATCCTCGCCTGCTCCCGCGACCTCAAATCAGACGCAAACGACGAGCTCCAAAAGCTAAGCAAGAGCTCCTCTGGCAAGATTCATATCCTCGAATGCGACATTTCCAACCTCGACTCTGTTGCGAGTGCGAAGAAGCAGGTTGAAAGTATTTTGGGAGCAGAGGCGAAGATTGATTATTTGTTGAATAATGCGTATGTTCGAGATAATAATCATGCTGTGACCAGACTACCACGAAGAGGAGAACACAAGCTAACACATTCCAGTGGCGTAAACCTCCACCCCGAGCAACTCTCCCTCTCAATGACCTCCGAGGCCTTAATGAACAACTTCTCCATCAACGTAATCGGCACCGCCAAAGTCGTCGAAACCCTCGCTCCCCTCCTGAAAAAAGGCAGCGTCGTCATGAACATGACCTCTGGTCTCGGTTCCGTCGGCAAAACAATCGATCCCATCGGCAGTAAATGCACGCCCTACGCCATCAGCAAAGGTGCTCTGAACTTGCTCAGCGTGCACCAGAGTTTTGCGCTAAAGGAGCAGGGGGTTCGTGTTGTGGTTATGGATCCGGGATGGGTTAAGACGAGGATGGGTGGTGAGGGAGCGATTATTGAGCCTGAGGAGAGTATTGGGGGTATGTTGAAGACGATACATGGCTTGAAGGAGAGTGATACGGCGAAGTTTTATACGTATGATGGGTCTGAGGTTCCTTGGTAGGAGAGTGTTTGGAGATGAGTCCTGTTAAGTGGGTGGACAAGTATGATGGAGAGGCTACTCGGGTACTCTAATGAAGAAAGCTTGCTAATGAGTGGTTGAGGAGAGGAGAGGAGAGGAGACAGAACGAGACAGAACGTACTATAAGCTCAGATTGTAGTTACATTACCTTATGATCTAGATCACCTCAAGACGGGTAGCAATTCACAAGGACCGCAGTGTGTAAGGTACATGCGAGTAAGGAAAAGCTTGTTGGGGCTCATCTCAAGCTAGTCGCCTATTAGGCGTCCTCGTTTACTCAAATGCTATAGTACTGTACTTGTTGATTTGCCTGCCTAGGACGTCAACATCTCCAGCCATCTTAGCTCCAAGAACATGACATTCGTGCATTGACACCAGTTGTTAGCTCGCCACAGCGTCTACATCGCCGTCTTCGAGCATCTCGTCCATCATGTCTTATGATCGCTGTCACTTTACCGTACAAAGTCGATCTGAAGGTTGCGTAGAGTGATAGCATATTTGCCATGATCGCCATGCAGTATTGCCCTTTGAAATGAATACCTAGTGCACTTATGGTAATGAGCATGAAGCGATAATGTTGTCTGGTCATTTTCCCCGACACGCTTTCTCTTTGCCCACTATCTCGATTGCTTCTGGTATCAAGCTCATTGATATTGTTCGCAGTGCTTGCAATATAAAGCACTCCAAGACCAGTTAAATGACACCACCTTTCGTTCTGAGATCGATTGCAGAGTCGATCATGTTAAAAGGTAGCAGAGCACCAGAAATACATTGAAACCTGCAAGAAGCTTGCAGATAATGTCATTTTTCCACTTCAATCTTTTGTATGTCTTTTCGCAAGGGCTCCAGGGAAGGGAGTGGTTCAGCATATTGCTGGGAAATGCAATGACCTTCAAGACTGGTTTGTCTTTGGAACTCAAGAAGCGTGCGTGGTCATGTAGCAAGTAGTAGAAACGAACCAGATGAGTCATTTTTTTCGAATTGCTTCCTCAACACAGTCAATTATCAACAATCTCTCGATTGAAAAGATGGCGCCTGGCTGTATCACTCTCTTAGTGGTGAAAGGTATGCATTTGTTCTAGTTTTGTAAAATGCTCAACATTTGACTGATTTCTTTCATGTCGGTATATTTCGTGTCGTCGTTATGCAGCCTCACTGCTTTATAATTCAGGCATCGTCCTCTCCATTTTCCGTTAGCCAATGCAGCACACCAAGCGCTGTTGTGACGTCCACCGAGCAAGCCGTCATACAAAGCCATGCTGGCTCATAGCCTTTAAAATACCAATACATCGTGGCGTTGGCAATGCAAGGCGCAAACAGTAGGAAAGTACCCACTATACTCTTCTTGACCAGCTTGTCCAGCCGTCGAATAGTTGAATCTTGCTCGGACGTGGGTTCGGGGGTTTGCGTCCCACTCAAGACGCCGTGGAATGAAATGGGTTCCAGTGATTCTAGAACACTGTGGGTGTCGTTGTCATCTTTTAGCATCGTAGGCGGGTGACTTGAATCTGCTGGTGTTGATGGCGTAGCTAAGTGTGCTGATTGAATGTCGGAATCTGCACGTTGTGTGGTGTTTTCGGATGTTGTTGACTCTTGTACAGACAGGGGCTCTCTATCGTGAAAAATGATACTAGTCAATTGCTCCGTCGAAATAGCCTCACCAGGGCTGTCGAAGCGATTGCTCCTAAGCTGTGACGTTCGATGACTTTCGACGCTCGAGGCGGCGGGACCCTTGATGCCAAACAAAAGGCACACGATTGACGACATCTGATCAGCTCCTTGTAGTTCGGCATGTTCTTGGAGGATAGGACGGAGCAGATCTGAACATCTGTAAGCTGCGAGCGACCTGTATTCCTTGGAGAATTCATAGACTTACAGAGAAATGCTCCAGTGAGCCAGGTATTTCCCACCCAGTCGAACAGAAAGACAGCCACAGTTTGACCATTTGGGATGCCTACCTTGCAGACTCCAGTATCGCCATAAGCATAGTTCGCGCGGCATAGAGCTGCTACTATTACACCGCTCAATCCCATAGTGATCACAACTATGCAACTCATCCACACCTTGTCTTGCCTCCTTGGAATATCCATCGATCGTACAGTGCGTACGCGCTCGGCCATAAAGTAGAGAAGAAGTCCTTTGACTGTGCCATAAAACACGAGGCAGGTGTATATTGCGACTTTGCACATCTGCAGGTTATGAAGGCCAGCACCAGTGGACAACATGTTTAATACGATTACATAGCACATTACAGTCATGTAGGTTGCCGATGCTAGTACTCGTGCAGGATAGACAATGCGAGCTTTCCTGTATTGCCTTATTCGTATGGCTAACATATCGTCAATGGACCATTATTGGAGAAACTATTTGGCTTGTTGAAGACTTACTGGCCATGTATGCGACAACAATCAAGCATAGTAGAGACACTATATTGTATCCTATCTGTGTATGCTCCGATTTGAGATTGTCCAGGTAGGTGGGTGGCTGCTCGCGAATTCTGAGTGAATCAGATAGTGGCGCCATCTTGACCTAGCAAGAAGGTGGTCAATGTCAGGACGACCTTCGATGGACTTGCGATCAACTTGGAGCGTGAGGCAATACTGTAATTTGCAGAACCCTTCAATTCAGTGAGTGCAGTTGATCAGCCTTTTGTTGAAACTAAACCCAGCACATGCTCAATATTAACACCAGTAAAAGGCGACGGAACACGAGAGCGTTTATGCTTGGTAGTTACCAGCAGTAGTGACCACAAGTCTCGACGACGTAGCTGACAATCCCTGCCGTATCGAGCCCAGCTTCTCCCCTCGGCAGCACACCGGATGGCTGAGTACGTATCCGAGTGGCATAAAGTATGCACAACCTGCTTCAAAGGGTGTTCGCGATGAGCGGTTGTCGGCAAAATAGGGTTACATTAAGCCAGGAACACGAGTTGTGACGGTTGTGAACGAAAGCAAGGCTAGAGCGAGCTCAACCTAAATGGTTCTTCGTACAATTTGGTTTGCTCTGATTGAATGCTGATATTGATACAAGAGAGATTTGTATCGACGACGTTTGTAATAAATCGCCGACGCTTGCAGCAAAGTTTCTGCCATCTCGTATTGAACGACAAGAGGCGGAGGCAATGACTTAGTGATTTCAACGACGTAAGACATCCACAATGCACTCACTGAGCAGATGAAGCTTATGTCGAACATAGATAGAAAGGTCTAGATCAAGTTCAGAAAATTAGATATCGTTTTCATTTTGCTTGTTTCGTTTTCCTCCGAACTCAAAATGGAAAGCACGACCTCACAGCGGGTCACTGAGCTCTCGTGGCTGGGAGTATGATCCGATTATGCTCAGACACAGCCAGAGTACTGTCGCATTGTGTTTTGCGGTCGAGACTCGTCAGACGAGAACGACGACATACACGAAGCACGACTTGAAAAATTGAATTGCTCTCATCCACTCGACCAGATGTATGATGCGAATGACGCTTGTGCTCTTGCAGCTCTTGTCCAACTACTTCGTGGTGCAGATAGCTTCATAGCTATGTGGACGAGCTTAGACGGGGCAAACCATCGAAACTGGCAGCATGGATTGCGCCCTAGCTCGTGGCATAAGATAAATCGGGTATATTCTGCTGGCAAAGTCTTCTTTCGATGAAATAGACTCTGCAGGTGCTGCGATCATGCTGGCGCAGCGTGTATCTGCTTAACGTGTCATGTCCCTCGATTACGATGAGGAGCAAGACGGCCGGCACATCATTGTAATCCCAGCTTGAGGCTTTGTGGTCTCCTAGGCCGAGTCACGGAGCTGTGTTATAGCGTTATTCGCTCATTGTCTGCCGCAATATGGGCAGGTGTATGTGAGCAATGGACGAATGTTTTGCAAATCTTGCCGACCTCGCGCTGTATCTTCTTGTCAGAAGCCTTTTTGGCGTTGTACCATTTTTCTCTTCAGAAAAGCCAAACCCAGACAAAGATACCAATAACAAAGGCGAAGAATCCGAGCCAAACCCTCCAGCCGACGCCCGTTTTTTCGGCCATTCTCAGCATTCTTTTCATCGTCCCTTTAAGTCGAGTTCTCGTGCCTTCGAACTGATCGTTCATCTTCTCTGCCAGAGCTGTACTGTCCCGAATCTCGCTTCCTATCGCAACCGTAATGTCTTTTAGCATGCGCACCTTTGCACTCATGCCTTCTAGCGCTTCATCATTTTGCGACTCGAGAGATGACAGCACAGCATCGGAGTATTGCCCTCGAGAGTTCGGTGTCGCAGCGCGAAATGTTGTGTCGGTAGCAGCATGGGAGGCATTAGGATATGCCGAGGCGAAAGAGCCAGGAGGAGCTTGTGTATTATATGATTCGGCGCTCAGTGGACGGGCAGGGGCTACACTGCTGTACGGGTTTGGCGTATAAGATGAATAAGGGTTGGCTGCAGAAGACTGCCTCGGAGCTGGTGAGGAGGACGCAGCCCGTAACGTACCAGCATCGTAGCCAGAGAAGAGGTTGTTGCGGTCTTGCCGGCTATGGGGAAATCTGTAAGCTCTATGTTAGTGACTGCCTTATAGACTCGACATGATGGACTTGCCTAGAAGCCATAGGTTGTAGTGAAAGATGCTATCGGAAGGTAGGAAGGGAGTATAGAAGAGAAGCCGGCAAGGTGTCAGTGTGGGGAACAGATCACGTGATACACCACTTTACGCGCTTCACGTCTTCTTCTCCATGAACGCGTCTTGTTTTGGAAAACCATCTTGCGCATTGAGCTTAAAATATAGCGATAGCAATGGCTCCAGGAGATGGACCACGCATGCGGCCAGCACGTAAGCCACAGACATGAGATACTGTCGAAACTTTACTGACCATCACCTCGCCAGATCCAAATGGCCCAACCTTCCTCGCATACACACCCAATGGCAGAAGACTTGTCACAGTCGGCGCCAATGATACCATCCGCATCTTCGAGACGAATTCGGACGCTGAGCCTGTAAACATACACGATACCCCCGACAGTAATACAGCAGTAGTTGCTACAGTACGTGAAAAAAAATCTGTGGAAGATGTCAGGAGACAAACATGGACATGGAGCAAGGAGGAATATATTTGGAAGCTGACAACAGCATAATAGAACGACTTCTTCATAGTGGGCTCTGAAGATGGCACCGTCTCTTTGTACTCCCTTGATACAAACACTTTCGACCGCATCCTTGTCAGATGTTCATTACCTGTACGCGATCTAGCGTTGTCTCCGGACGGGCGACGAGTAGCTGTGGCAAGCGAGTAAGATGATCCGACAGAGATCGTAGACGTCACGATATTGATATGGAATTTAGTGACCTTGAAGTAAAACTGGTAGATGTCAACGATATGACACGAGTACAATATCTCAGAGAACAGGAGAAACCAGTCAAGCACATCAGCTTCCATCCGAACGGGCGAACGCTCACGGTATCATGTACAGACGGAGTCATCTATGTTTACTCCATCGATGGCCCAGTGCCCGAATTGACGAAGAAAATAGATGGTATCGTGAAGAGACTTGAAAGCGAAGAACAGGCAAGTGCGGAAGTGGCTTGGCATCCTGACGGTAGAGCATTCGCAGCACCAACAGCAACAAGAGGTGAGCTCAATAGGATGAGGAAGTAAGCCACACAATTGCTAATATGATTCCAGATGTACAAATTATCTCAAAGCGGGACTGGGAAAAGCAAAGAACGTTCAGCGGACAACATCAAGGAGATATCACGTCTCTTATCTGGTCACCAAATGGAGCTCTCCTTGTCACATGTGCGACTGACAACGCCATGGTGCTCTGGGACACCAAAACTCAGAAGAGACTGGAGAAATGGGATGTGCGCGCGTCAATCTGGGCATTTGCGTGGCATCCAACCGAGAATATACTCTCCTACACTGACAACACAGGGTCGCTATACATCCACACGGATTTCCTTCCTGAACATCTCACTCGATACTTGAAACTCGATCTTCAGCCGGCACCTTTCATCCACGATCCTCTAGCAGAAGTGTCTGGAAATGCTGGTCACTTACAGATAGATCAGGGACAGGACCGACCAAAACGATTACAAGACCTTGAGGGCTTACGGAGACGCGAGGGAACGCCCGATTCACTTGATGAGATCCTTGGTCCAGAGGATGATGACTCGCTTGCTGGTTTCATTGAAGACGACGATGGTCAGGCAATAGTAGGCATCAACGGACACGCCAAACGCACAAATGGGCATCTCGATGAGCCGGACGGACACCAGACAAAACGACGAGGTGCATACAGTTCCTTCCAACCACGGATACACGAAGCATTTCAGCCAGGAAGCACTCCTTGGCGTGGAAACCGGCGGTATCTATGCTTGAACCTGCTCGGCTTCATTTGGACTGTGGATCAAGACACTCACCATACTGTCACTGTTGAGTTCTACGATCGAGAGTTTCAGCGCGACTTTCACTTCACAGATCCCTATAAATATGATAAGGCATGTCTTAGTGAGAAAGGCGCACTTTTCGCATGCCAGCCAGCTGGTGATCAGCAGGCAATGATACATTATCGACCACATGAAACATGGACAACAAGGACAGACTGGCGTACTACACTGCCGAAAGGAGAGCGGATCGTTGCAATAGCCCTTAGCCACTCCTACGTGGTCGTTACAACATCCACAAACTATGTTCGAGTCTATACATTGTTTGGCACGCCAGTCAAAGTATACAGACAGAAGAGCAGTCCGACAGTGACGTGTGCGACGTGGCGTGACTACGTTCTCACTATCGGTAATGGCTCTGTCGGTGGCGATGGACAAACGAGGCTGTTATACACAATCGAAAATGTCAAGCGCGATGAGGTCTGTCAAAGCGAAGATGTAGTCGCACTTACCGAAGGAACACAGCTGCAGAACGTTTTCTTTTCGGATGCGGGAGTATGTAGAGCAGATAATCTTCTCTCTATGCCAATGCTGACTCTTGTGTCCAGGATCCATGCATATACGACAATACTGGCGTTCTCCTTATTTTGCAGCACTGGCGCACGCCCGGTCAAGCTCGATGGGTCCCGCTCCTTGATACCAAACTCCTGTCTCGTCTCGCCACAGGTCGAAAAGAAGAGACATACTGGCCAGTAGCAGTGGCGCAAGACAAATTTTACTGCATCATCCTCAAAGGTGGCGAGCGCCATCCATACTTCCCCAGACCCTTACTCAACGAGTTTGACTTCCAGATTCCGTTGCACTTTGCTGCCACTGCTCCGAAGAAGCGACGTAGGAATGATGAGGACCAAGACATGGACGGCATGGATGAAGACGAGCAAGAAGCAGGCACAGAGATCACTAGACTGGAACACTCCTACGCGCTGACAAACTTGCTACATTCTTTGGCAAGTGATCTTATGGCCGCTACTACCTCTACCGCTGCACAGCGAGCTGCACTCGGCGCAAAGGCCTTGGAAGCTGATAAGATGCTGCTACAACTATTGGCTGCGGAGTGTGTAGAAGGCGAGGAGCGAGGCATGAAGGCTTTGGAAATCGTCGGATTGATGAAGGACGAAAGTGGAAGGATGATGGAAGCTGCAGCAAAGGTAGCTAGTCGTTTCGGACGAGAGGTGTTGAGAACCAGGATCGAGGAGCTGGCTGAACGGAGGGTGGTTGGACTGGACGTCGATCGAGACGAATAGATATGTACTTCTTGTATAGAGCTAAGGGAACAATGATGAATACAGATACCAGACATAGCGGATATAATCCAAAGTTGGCATCATGGAAACGTGACTGTCCTCGACTGTCATCCGGGCTGATATTCGTCCCGCCTCGTTGCAGACCAGTCTTCCTCCTCTGAATCCAGACGAGACCCTGGAAAGCTCGGGTTCGTATGACGAACTTTCGATTTTCGTTTGGCTTGCTAGTAAGTACCTTGGATAGCAACATTGACAACAAGAGGCTAGATTAGCCAGCTCACGTATGATCTCGCCAGCGCAACACACTCAAGACCTTCGAAGTCCCTTCCTGATCTCCAGTTTGTCCTTGCGATAGTGCACCCTAGCGACATTAGATATTAGCACCAACATTCGTCCCACATTGCGCCTTCAGCAACTACAGCATTTATAGGAAGAAGCAGCATTACACATTAAAAACTGGACCTACAATGAAAGAATGAAAGGATATTCGGGAATTACAAGCGAGCAGTAAGATCAGCACTCTCAAGTTTCTTTGTGGATATCAAGGGAAGGACGCCCTGCTTTCTAACAGGACGCTTCGCACGGTCGAGGAGTATTTGGAACTGTTCGCCAATACATATACTACAAGATCGGATCCAGGTTCAAGCAAGAGCGATAGCCATATCCGATAGTCGCATCAAGCGGATCAAGCGGATCAAGCTGTGTCCAATGGCGGCAGATGGCAGGGAATGCGGCGCACAGGCTCATAGAAGCCCAGCCCAGCAGCAAGCAGCTCCCCAGCAGTTAGGACAGATTTCTGCTGCGCCTGATCTATCAGGACTCTCGAACGACCAATTTCTGTCTTGGGGACAAAACAATAACAACATACCGTCCTACGCTGATGCAGGCATGTTCAATGACATGACAGGCCTACAAGATCCATCTACAGTTCCGTTTCCAGCTAATGGTGTCCCAACATTACAACATTCGAATAGCCAGCTCGTGAGGCGTAATCTGAATAGAGAGTTGACAGTAAGAGGGCGGAACGAACAACAGGTAGATGCTTGGCCAGCATATACTGATCTACAGGATCTACAGGGAGCAGTGGTAAATCTGGACGATGATATCGATGTGTTGAAGGAGAGAGCAGCTGTAGCACAGAAAGACGCGCAAAGCAAGAAGCCACCGAAGCAGATACCGCCCTTTATCCAAAAATTGAGCAGGTATGTTGTCCAGCATCCAGAAGCGGGGTTGGCAGTCCCCCAGAAACCACGAGACTGATCTTCCTTGCCCACAGCTTTCTGGATGAATCTCGAAATACTGACTTAATACGATGGTCCGACGATGGCAACTCATTTATCGTTCTCGATGAAGATCGCTTCGCCAACGAGCTCATTCCGGAACTATTCAAACACAACAACTATGCATCTTTCGTGCGCCAGCTCAATATGTACGGCTTTCATAAGAATGTCGGATTATCAGATAATTCCATGCGCGCGAGTGAGACCAAAGCGAAAAGGCCAAGTGTCTACTCGAACCCGTACTTCAAACGCGGACGACCGGAACTATTATGGCTGATACAGAAGCCGAAGAATGAGACGAGTGCGAAGAAAAAGAAAGGCAAGGCGGGAGAGCAGAATGCCGACAGTGACGACGATGTGAGGGAAATTGCAGAAGGACCTAGTCGCACGGATATGACGCATGTCTCTCCAGATGCATTCAGTAGCCTGCAGAGAGAAGTCGCCATACTGCAGAGGAATCAGCATCAAATTACGACAATGTTGACAAGGCTCAGAGACGAGAACAATCAGTACATACGACAGGCAGGAGCGATGGTAGCTGCTCATGAGAGGCATGAGACTTCAATCAACGCAATATTAACATTTCTAGCGACATTCTACAATCGAAGCAATCAGAATCAGAGCGATGTAGGCGCTATGTTCGCCAATATGCCGAACACCCAACAACAAGGAAACGTCGTAGACATGGGCGACTTTGATGGGGGATCAACACCTGAACCAAGTCAAATGCAGATGATAAAGACACCAGCAAGAAGGCCGCTTGCTCTTTTACCACCCCCAGATCATCGATCACGCCCTGCTTCTGCAGCTGATCA
>Ga0160427_10001195_pt1 | contig 15994 bp, 13 predicted proteins | sample SolpanmetagenomL_FD_108194 | JGI IMG/M metagenome (GOLD analysis project Ga0160427, IMG submission 108194) | Solar panel surface microbial communities from Lawrence Berkeley National Laboratory, California, USA - L | ecosystem: Engineered > Built environment > Solar panel > Unclassified ...
AACACCGGTGAATTCCTCGCAGTCGCACTGGAAAACAGCGTCGGCATCGACATCTGGACAAACCGAACCCTCTTCTCTCACGTCCCCACTCGCGCAATCGACCCAGCAGATATCGCACTGATCTCCGGGCCCACAGCCTCCGGCGAAGGCGGCTCCAGCGTCCTCGGCAGCGCTTTCATCGACGACAACGCCGAAGCAGCCAGAGACGCAGACGCAACAAGCATGCCCAGTCTGGAGCAACTCAGCACGGCAGTGACGACATTGAGTCTCGTCCCGCGCTCGCGCTGGCAGACATTGCTGCATCTTGATTTAATTCGAGCACGGAATAAACCGAAGGAAGCGCCGAAAGCGCCGGAGAAGGCGCCGTTTTTCTTGCCGGCGATGGTCAAGAGTCGGAAAGAGGATTTGAAGGAGGTGAGGGAGGTTGTGCCGTTGTCTTTGGAGGAGCGGCTGGATGGGGAGGGTGCCGCGGCGGATGCAGGACCGATGTCGAGGTTGATGAGGTTTGATGCTGATGCTGCTGCTGGGAGGGGGGGTGTGTTTTCGCAGTTGTTGAAGCGGGGTGTGGATGGTGGTGGTGCTATTGATGGAGAACAGGAGGATGGACGATATGCACCATTTGTCACGCATTTCAAGTCACTCAATCCTGCAGCGGCGGATATTGAGATTCGAAGTCTGCAGCCTACAGCGCCATATACAGAGCTTGTTGCTTTTGTGGATGCATTGACGGAGAGATTGGAAATGAAAAGGGACTATGAGCTTGTACAGGCTTGGATGGCGGTGTTTTTGAAAGTGCATGGAGAGGTCTTGCAAGAGGTTGTTGGTGCGAGGTTGGAAGGTGGGGATTTGAGCGAGGAGGAGTTGATTGGTGGAGAGAGATTGGTGGAGAGTGTGAAGAGGTGGAGGAGTAGTGCGGAGAGGGAGAGGGAGAGATTGGGTCAGTTGGTGGGTTATTGTACTGGTGTGGTTGGATGGCTGAGAAGTGCTCGATGAGTAAGTAGCACTGGATTGAATATATGACGACGAATATACGAATGTGCATACCTACCAATTACCAAAGACATACTCATTCTTTTCCTCTTCTCTTCTCCTCTCTACTTCAGCTGGTACTCAAGAGGGCTGGCTCTCCTTGAAAAGCTTTTGGTTTCCTTTATCCTGTTTACGAGGGAACGCAAATAGGGCATGACTTGCGATATAATCTGTCTGTATTATTGCATCAAGTTAGATAGTTCTTATTACGAGGTGACTATAATCATACTCCCAGGAACTACTCTACAATCCTCCACACTACTCTCTTGCACTACTAAGCTCTGACGTTAAACATTCTAGACAAACAGCATGCACGTCACCGCCAGCATCCAAACGCAAAATGATATGCTTTCCCCACACTTCGCTAGCCACGGGAAACACGATCGATCTAGCTTTATCGAGCGGTTCCTGACGCATGAGATCCACATCCGTCAATTGTTCCTGAATCCTGCATCGTTCGTTTTTGTACTACAGCTGGCATGAAAATCCTGATGTAGATGGTTAACGACGTCGAGCTTCCAATAGTCAGGTTCTCATTGAAACCTGTGTATATAGCATAGGAAACGAAAGGAAAACGAAAAGGAAAAAAGGGATGGCGTGCAGATACGATACAGCCCTCCCGAGATCTCGATCGATGTTCCATGGTAATCTGAACATGGCAATCTGCACTCATTGACTTTCGTGACATCAAATGTTGAAACAGCTTGATCCTCTAGCAACGCGGAGATCAATACGTCACAAGAGTAACAAGCACGAGACAGCTCCCAGCCTCCTCCCCTGGTTTGTCGGAAAGCATAAGAAGCTGAAACCTTGCCATTTACTTATCCATCACAATCCGTCAAACACACTCATACACTCATCTAACAAACCTATCTTCAACAACCACCACACATCACAAACCGCCAACATGTCCGACTACACTCAAAAGTACGTTCCCATCACTCCTTCCCTTTCCCTTCCACCCTTCCCGTCCCCTCCCTTCCTTTCACAACCATCCCTTCATTGGTTACCGAAAACAATCTCATGAATCCAGCCTAACACACATCTCTCAACAGGACCTCCACAACAAACAACTCCGGCGCCATCCCCGTTGTCAGCGACTCAGCCAAGCTCGACTCCGGCCTCGGCAGCCGCGCCCAGCAGGATTCGGACGAACAGCTCGTCAAGGACGACCGTGACGCTATTGACGAGAGCAACATCATGGACAGCAAGACGAGAGGCGCCCAGCCTACTGGTAGTTATTCGGAGGGCAAGGATGAGGACGTACGTTTGAATATGAGCAATCGATGGCTGGGTTGTGTGCTAATTGTGTCAACTAGGATTTGCCAAAGGCTGTTGCTGATGGTGATGATGGTACTAGTGCCGTTGCACAGTAAAGTACTGTAGTGTTTGGTGACCGCTCGCTATCACGTGTGGATGGCTTGAGTGGTTTATGCTGCTCGTTGTTATGGATGGCTTGAGTAGCCAATGCTGCTCGCTGTCTTAGATGGCTTGAGTGGTTGATGCTGCTCGCTGTCTTGAATGGCTTGAGTGGTGTATTCGCATGGGAGGATGATACCCTTTGTTTTGAATAGTATAGTAACATAATCAAGTCTTTGACCTTTCAACCTGGTGCCAGCAACTTCGATGGCTTGTTTCGTACGTGTGTAACAAGCCGCATGTGTGTATAAGACTTTGCAGATCCGTATCAAGCTATATAATTTTGATGATAACCTCACGGACACAGATGCTGAATAGGATGGTATTCCGAAATATGCTTGGACTCAACACGGTCGTGAACATACTGACAGTATGCATATAGAATAAGGCAGCCCAATGCATACAAAAACTATAAAGGAGATTCCTTAGTGTAAGGTATTGCGAAACAAGTTCCCAAACAAAGCGACACTACTTTGGCAGCGGACAAAGGTATGCACACTGCCAGAAAAAATGCAAAAAAGTGGAGGATGAGGTGATCGAAACCTCGACCTTCCGCAGATGTGTTGTTGCAAACTATAGGTTTGATTAGGATTGAGTTGGTGGGTTGGCGATTGTCGTGTGAACTTACGCGGACGCTCTACCACTGAGCTAAACCCCCAGGCTTGTGATTAAAGCAAATTTTACATCATACACGAAGTTCCAAACCGTTGCGATTGCCGATACCGCAAACCAAATATCCTCCCAACTCAGTAGTCTACGTCAAGCGCGCATGGACAAACGTGTAGCCATTAGTGGATGGTTACCATCCACTAATGAAGCACAACCATTCAGATCAAGTTCGTTCACTGGGCAAGCACATGGACAAGAGGTGAAGATGGTGATATAACGGAAGCGCAAATACAATGGGTGTCATATCAAGTGCACATTATGTAGAAGTTACAGGGAAGTTCCGCTCAAAGTCGATACGATATTACATTGGCTCTGTATTAACTATTCATTGCTCTGAGAACACGATGACTGATAGAGATATGTGGCCAGAAGTGGCCTTCGGAGTTATATGGTTTGCTCGAAGTGAGCTTCAAGAGCTGAGTCTGTGGTGCCCGAAGTAGACTTCAAGGACTAGAAGAATGCACCATTGCGTGCACGGAACCACTCCGTGCACAGGCAGCATAGCAATATTTTAGGCGTTAGAAGCACAACTTCAGAAACCTTCTTATATCGGGTATAACTTAACAACTATGATATATATCAAAAATCGTAGAAGGTAGTTTTATAGAGTACTATCTATTCTATACATCTTATACTCGGTATGTCTCTACTATAGATACTCGTCGCGCTAGCTAAAGAAGCATAAAGAAAAGAGAAGAAAAAAAGGACTTATAGAAAAATCGTAGTAGGTAGAATTATAGAGTACTATCTATTCTATAGATTATATATTCGATACTTATCTCTACTATAGATACTCGTCGCGCTATAATAAAGAAGCATAAAAAGGGTAGTACTTAAAAGGAAAATAAGACTTTCTCGCTTATTTCTAGATATATAGAATCGTAGTAAGTTCTAGAACTATTCCCTAGGTAGTATTCTATAAGACTACCTACTATGATTTCTATATTACATGATAGTTGTTAAGATATATCTGGTATAACAGGGCATATAAAGGTTATGCTTACACGCCTGAAATATTGCGCTGTGCACGGAGTGGGTCCGTGCACGTAATGGTGCATTCTTCCAGGTATTTATTGCTCGAACGATGCTCAGAGCTAAGTGTGTATTATCGAGGTCCAGAGCTTAGTGTGTATTGCTCGAACGAGGTCCAGAGCTAAGTGTGTATTGCTCGAACGAGGTCCAGAGCTTAGTGTGTTCGTTTTGGACGACGCCCAACTGAAAGTAAGGTCGAACTAGGGTTCGTAGCGGAGTAGTTTAGTCTTTGGCAGCGGGGGACAGATGACACTTACCATTTTCGATATCAGCTCACTCGACCTCACTACCATCGTCATCTCCATAGAGATCATCATCCAACAAAAACCGCAGTTCAGCTTCACTGACCTGAGCACGCTCTATAACACCTTGTACAGGATCCCATACGAGGTCAGCACGCTCAGCCATCTCCTCGATCTGGTCACCTTCATCATGGATTTTCAGTCTGTGTTCCCTCATTCTCTTGAAGGTGTGGAAGATTCGAGGACAGTACGGACACTTGTGAGATTGGGATATGCGGCTAACACAGCTGTGCCGTAGATGTGTTCTGATACTCGTGACAGCTAGTCGCTTTGGGCACTTAGGATACTGAGCAATGAGCTTCAGATGTACTCCATTCTTGTGTCGTTGAACCATACCGTGGCTCGGCCCTCTGTAGTTGCAGCCCTGGATTTCGCATTTGACGAGGGTTCCAGGTCGCTGATCTGGTCTCTTAAGAGAATGGACGACGTCTAAATGTTGATCCAGCTTCCAATCGATGCTGAATATAGCAGTACACTTATTACATGCGTAGGTAGGAGGGAAGTGGCGAAGTATATGCTTTATCAGCTTAAGCGTCCTGTCGAAACGCTTCTTACAGACCGGACAGATATGCCGACTTGTGCGATGAACGTGTACAGCATGATCGACCATCTCAGGCATCGTAGCAAAAGACCTGGGACAGACGTCGTCCAGACACGCATACTCACCAGATGTGCTATGCAATGGTAGTTCCAGCTTTGGGGAGACCTTGTGTTTGTGGGGTCTATCTCTCATAGTTTGTTGCCGACGTTCTGTGATACTGGCCGCATCATAATGTATGACGGCATTAGAACTTTGAGGCAGACCTGCCACAGCAGGAGCATCTGGGTCGATTGTCGTGGCATTCCGCCGACCTCCACCTGCGAAGTTCTGCTTGTAGGATGCATGGGCCACGGATATCATCTTCTTGTTCAGTCCAATCTTAATGAAGGCCATGGCAATACGATGTGCTGGTAGATCTCTGTCGAGCGGATTGCGAAGAGAAGCTACAATGTCTCTGACCCTGAACTCCTCGTACATCTGGTCTTTATGGTAGATGACATACCGCATATTTACATTCGGGAACCTGCTCATGAGCTTGTCAAAGCCAATACCATAAGTGGTGAAGCCATCTTCCTGACTGGTGAAAAAGACGATTCTTCTTTCACTAATCCTGTCATGGCGTCGATGGAGGTATGGAAAGACTGGCTTGAGCTCTGGATGCATACTCTGTGAGAAGTCCTTGTTCGAGCAGACGCCATTGATGATGACTGGAATGTACTCGAGCCAGTCATTACATAAGCATCGATCATGGCACTGTTTGGCATGAACTTGCTTCATGTAGAACTGACGATATTGATTATTTCTTTTTGTGCCTATCATGATGGCATCTTCAGGGTTCTTTCGATGACTAAACCTTGTCATTGGAACGAAGACTTCGATCTCCAGATGTCTGTCTTCATCACGACGAAGTCGTTCTAATTGAATATTTGGCGGCCCTCATCTCTGGTGGAGAGGGGCCCCATGGCTGCCAGATCTGGGTCTCCATAGTCAAAGCCTGGCGACGTTGTTCTGCAACTAGTTCAGAGGCCTGTTGCATATGTTTGGAGACACGTCTTAGGTTCAGCAGCTGAGTATTCCAATGCGTGCCATCGATCCATTTTGGAGCTGAATATCCAATGATCGCGTTTAGGACTTCTTTCGGTAAGCCTTCGAGTGCAGATGTGGAAGGCATTTCGGACGACGTCTAACACCCTATGAGACAGTTGTTAGTAAAGATGATCTGACACTACTTCAAGTCAACTCAAGCTCGACCATCTGAATATGAACTCCTCAAGCTTTACCTCGGAGGATGTTGTCAAGTGATTGTGTCCTTGAAGAGCTGGCTTTGAATGAGCTTGGAAGTGGAGGTTTTTGCAGTTGAATAATACGAAACGATGACAAGAAGTGTTGATATGAAGTGAACGACATAGCGGAAGGAGAGACATGGAAATTTCAATGCGGGGCTACTTTGCAGCCAGCTAATGAGGCACGCCAAGATTCGTGCACTATACGTGTATTCTAACAGACCAGATTTCACGCTGCCTACTCTTTTCCTCGAGATCTTGTCTGCAACCGAAAGCTAGCATGGTGGAAGCACTTATTAAGCTACTTCAGCTTGATTCTGGACATTATCAAATGTTGGTCGACCTCGTTTCAGGTGTGTTTCAGGTGGAAGTCCGGAAGCTGGGGTTCGTTTCAGATCGCAACAAAAAAACCGAAATTCTATAAAATCACTGCTGGAGTATTGCAATATCCCAGAGCACAAATCATTGCATTATAATTCAACCGCTCTGCTACATACTCCTATAGAGAGTTGAGTATGATACTCTTCACATCCGGTCGTCCCGAACACCCCTGATCTTGCACGAATTTACTATCCCGCGAAGCCCAAATCGAGAAGCGCCTGTATCATACATAGTATAGAACAGTACTATCCTTGTACTTCTGTACTCTCTACATGTGTGCTTTGCAGACTTGCTTCAGCCGGCAGACGCTGTGAGAACATAAGTATCCGATTTACGCCTGCCCGTTTCGCCTGCTTGTTGGTATGCACGCCGACCTCTTTGTCTTCATACAGCACATTATACCCTCCGTCTGTGTCTACAACTCCTAACATACTTGAAGTCGATAAATCTGCGACAGAACGATTTCAAACATGCACGAGAACATGGATGCTTTAGTTAAAGAGGTGTTCCACTATGTTCCGTCTCTATTGCACAATTCCCTCAACCAGGCGTCCTCGAATACTCAGACATTCCTCTCAAAGCCATTTTCATTAACACAGACTCGTTCTGATCACAGTATGCTCCGTATCACCAATAAAACCTACGACATAAGACATCAAGAACATACCTCAAGCATAAAAGCACATTCCTATACCTCCTCTTCTCTCCCACTTCCTACAACAGCATTACTGCCCCTTTTATACATATGGCTTCATATGCCTTTTCTGCTCACAAAAGCCACAACGCTTACAGCCTTCTCAGTCGTACAATTCGACAACGTGCGCTGGCTTCGATGCGCCTAGTCTGGTTTTCCAAGAGCTGGGATACCCCCGAGTGGCGGCGCTTTGGCTACTGCCGTGCAATTGGAGGATGTCGAGGTAGGGTTCTCCATCTGTGGATTTGTTGTTGCGGGCTATAGTCTAGGAGGAGTTCCCGTCCTTTTAATCAGCGTCGGTCGTGAGGGTCGTGAATGGTAGATTGAGCAGAGTTGATGTTCACATTGGCTCGTCCGCGCACGATCTCGAGACGTGATTTGCTGGTATTATTTCCTTTCGGGTTTGTTGTTAGCAGGCTAATGATTATGTGGCAGTCCAGCCTCATATCAATGAGAAGATATTAGTGTTGAAGTTACAAGTCTTCTAAGACATTACTAGGCTCAGACATGTAAGAACAAGTTTACATAATAACATCGTATCATTGTAATATATATACTGATAGATATGACCAGCTTAACTGATTGCCTGAGCAGGTCCCCGCAACTGCACCACTATTCAGCTTGCCTCTATACCAAAGCAAGTCTCAACTCGATTCAAGCATCGTTGTCGCTGTGAGGAATGAATGAGGCACCTCGTCCAAGGTCCTCCTTTAGTAGCTTGCCATCAATTGACAAGGGCAAGCAATCAACCAGAAGAAAGATGATCCGGGTCCATTCCGTTTTGCTAGGGTTGCGCCACGAGTGCATCGTATACCGCTGAACCATGACATCGACGGGCTTCATCTCCTGCACTGCGCCACTATCAAAAACGCACTGCGCCCTTCCATTGAGCAGGATACCATAGTCGAGCGTCTGTGTCCGATGCATCATGCACTCATACCCAGGAGCCAGATCGACGTAGCGTCAGACAGCTCCTCCAGCGCTAGCAAGTCCAATCTTGCTATTGTTGACCTCATCGTTGTACTTGAGGTCGGCATCGTGGTTGAGGTCGGCAGGATTTTTGTTGATGTACGCAACACCCATTGGCATGCTTCCGCCATCGTACTCTCCTCAGTTGGCTTCACGCTTTGACAGCACTATCGATTTTTCGCCGTCGTAATCAGTGATATACACGGCCGGGTCAAGCAAATCCCTTGAGGCTGACATGCTTGGTGATGGAAATTCCTTCGGTTGATAATGTAAGGTAACGTGCTGTTTTCTGTTCGTATAAATGATGGTAATTTCTGACCATATGAGTATGATGGAGAGTACTTGGGATGCACGGGTAAAAGCAAATGTTATAATCAGCCCATCAAGTATTTATACCCAGCTCTAACGCTGGAAGGCACAGCACGGAACCTGTTTAGTTTGACACTATGATGAAGTGTACCGCGCATGTCGTTCACCACAATCGAAAGTTGGCCTAAGTTTCACTTTTCCCTCAACCTACCAACTACAAGTCGCCTCCGATGCACCGCTACGCGAAAGCCTCCATCCATCATCCTTCCACATCGGTAATGCGTGGTGATGCCTCGTTCGGCCCGAACTCATGACTCAAGGGGTAGAACCGAACTTGACAACGCCCGAATTTCCTAAATCCGATAGATTCTTTAGTTAATCCGAGCATCCACTCCGAGGACGTGGCCATTTGAGTTCACACGCACGCTGCGCTAGACCCGGCGACTCATTCCGACGGGGCGATCCCTTCTTTCCATTCAGATCCCGCACTAACGGGTTTAGCGCGAAACGCGCGAAACATGAAGGGGAAAATGATATGGATGTTTGATCGGTCGAGCGGAATGGATTGAGATGGAATGGAAGGTTGGTGGGAGGCTTGTCGTGCTGATTTAGGTTGTTAGCTGCTTTGTGAGTTGCTTGTGACTAGAAGTCTGATGGATTATTGGGTGTGTTTGAGAAGGCTTTCAGGAAGGTGGACCAGACGGTAGTGGATCTCGGGAGGGGCTTACGTGGGTCTGCTTTGAGCATTGTAGTGCACAACCATGCAGGCCAATTATGTCAGCCTACTTCAGATCGACGCAAGATGGTAATCACCAGCAAGACAGATGGCTACACATCGAAGCTTCCAGGATCAACACTCATACGTGAAGACAGCAGAGTTCGATCATGATGATCATTTCCATGCTTTCTCCTTCACCAAAGCTCAATAAAGTCCAGTATCATTATCCGAGTCCCACTGCCGTTTGTTTGAAACACAATGACTGAAGGCATGAATTACACTCCCTTATTGGTTACAGAAAGATGGTTGAAGCGGTCTGGGCGGGGGATTTTTTCGTGGCCAAGCAGGCGACGTAGCGTATAGTCGCCGTACCTGGGATGCTGGAGGTGCGCCGTGGAGTCGAGCACCAATGTTGACGCGCCATAACATGTTTTGATGTTTCAGACACGCCTCGAAGGGACCTTGGAAGAATCAGTCTGAACCCTCGATCGACTGCACGTTGCGAAGTTGGCGTGAAGCTGGCAGATTTACCAAACGGCTCTCACCCGCAGCTAGTCCGAGGGACCAGCCAGATTGACGAAACGTGGAGCGGGCCAATTCTGCGCCGGTGGTGCATCAACTCATGTCCCGGAATGGGTCAAGTGCGCGCAACGAGTGGATTGAGGCTTGTCCTTGCGATTGCAAGAGTTTGGGTCCACTGGACTGATGTGGCTTGCGCCCGTGCTTTTAAGACGGTCGTGTCTAGTGATGTGGACGGCCTCATCAAAGCTCAATGAAGTCCACTAAGAACGTGGATGGTGACAATATAGTCGATTTGATACATAAGACGTCAGACAAGGAAGGAGGATCCGCGCGAGTCATGTATGCTTAGTCACTCTAACGTCACCTCCACCAACAGTGCCGAAACCATGACCACGCCCTCCTTCTCCCGAGCTCTTACGAGGACGCTCGTTATAATCCTCACTATTCGGTTCTCATCGTTGTCTATGTAGTCAATCCAAGTGGTGCCCTCGAAGTGAGTGAAGCTTGAATGATGTTTTTACCTGTAAAGAGAATATAGAAAGGCTATTCGAGAAGACGCAAGTGGGCAGATGTAGAACAATGCCACTTTTGGGGTGAAGAAGCGTTCCAAGTTAACTCCTCCTGCACATAAGAATCGCACTCGATTAGCAGAATCCTGTTCTTGTGCTCGATGTATACATCACTTTCTGCCTTTCGCCCATGCCTTCTACAGAATCAAGCGGCGGTTTGATGAGAAGAAGTCAAGCCTAAAGCTATCGTGACCGATTAGTCACTTGCACACCATGCACCGTGATGTTGTGCGCGCGTCCACCCTTTTTCCCCTTTCCTCAACAGACCGCCTGCAGAGCGTAGCGAGAGCACTGATTTCGGCCACACGAAGCCAAGTTCTCGTCTTTTTATTATGCTGAAGTCTTGATGCGCGAAGTACTTGAAGAATCTGTACGAGAGCTCGCCGAGTGGTTGGCGGTTGCTGCGGCGAGTTGTTCGATCTCGGCCTCGTTGCGCCAGAAGTATACTTCTTAAAGCAAATGCACATCTCCAGTAAGAGGTCTTTCATCCTTTCCAATATCAGGTAATAACAACACTCGTGCGAATCCTACCTATTTACTCCCCGTACACTTCAAGGACAGACACATCTCAATTGAGAACTTTGGAGAACACTATTGCTGTCAGGCTTTTCATTACTTCTGGATAGTTTGTGAAGTAATCCCTAGTATCGTTACAGCCTTCATTCGTTATTCATTCGTTCATTGATCTCAATGTGGTATCGTATAGGATTTCCTATCCAAATCCATTTCTGCCTTAACATATCGTACCGTGTGTAGTCTGCCGTGGTCGTGATTCCTCAGGACTATTCTCCTTCTTCAGAACATATCCCAATGCTTTCTCAGCTGAGATTTGTATAATTTCTTCTGCCTTTTTCCACCCTTGACCTAGCTGTGAAGCTTGCCCCCCAACTTCTTGCCCGACAATGTCTTATCGTCTTGATACCAATCCCAGTCGTCACTCAGGAGGTGGTACTGCGACAGGTCGAAGAGAAAGATCCAGCCTTCGCGATCAGTCACTCTTTATACAACCTCTCTAACCTCCAGAGGCACAGGCTCTCCCCAAATCTCCATGTTATATACGCCCTCACAATATGCAACAAAGCTGCCCACGTTGGTCCTTGCAAGCGTCTCCAGGTGACTTTCCATATCGCGTAAAGCACATTGCCTTACAAATCGTATATCCCAATTAAATGCAAGACGATAAACTTCCATACATATTTCAATTGTTGTATGGTCTAGCTGTCTGTAGCCATCGTAGAGATTACGGCCGTACATAGCCGCGAGAACCATCCGCACTGCCGGCAATGGGAACCCGTTCACATCATAATGTACTTGATTCAAACGTTGGAAGAGATCGAGAAAATGTTGCGACTAGGTTGGGGAGCGTGTCAGAGGAGTTCCAGCTGCCTAAAGATATGAGAGAGCACGGACTTGCTGTGCCATTACGTCACGATGAGCTGCGAAGATATAACCCTGACAGCCAAGAAAGAAGTCGGGTGGTGTGTCGATGCCATCTTCGCACTGGATGAACCTAGAAGCCATCTATAGATCCCAGAACGTGTCAGTCTGGGATGGTTTCCATAGCGAATCTGATGAAGAAGCTCGAAAAGGCCCAAAAGACCTCACATCCTGCTCAAGGTAAGGAGAGCGAGGAGCTAGATTGTAACCTCTCAATCGATGTTTTCCCGAGATAGAAAGAACGTGATCATAGTCTCACCAACTTGAGTATGTTGTGGCGAGTGCTGTCATTGTTTTGAAACTCTTCCTTGACGGATAAGAGAATTGAATCTCAGAGCCATTCGATTCAGGATGAGCAATAGGACTTCGTAATCTTGGAGGTCGGCGAGGAGGTGTGTAGCCTGCTGCCGCCATCTCAAGGTCATTGAAGCGTCAACAAAGATAGGTGTCCCAAACAAGTTCTTCGAAGATGACAATGACGCGACAAGGTGAAAGAAGGCGCGAAGCAGGGTGTGAATAGTGCTGGACGGAATCAAACTTACATTGCTTGCTGTGTGTTCAGCAGAATCTCTTCAAAAAGAGTATTGAGATGATTGTTGTGATGTTGTCGATGATCGAGGAAGTTTGTCGTGTGTGGTGTGTTGGTAGAAAGAGTGGAAAACAAGATCTAGTCGTCAAATCCAGGGCAGATATCGCCAAGCCATCAGCTCAAACACCATTTCCGCTCAACACCCTCGCCTGAACGTTTCTCTCCCACCAGTCCTGCCAGTGCACTACCTTCTTCTCCCTTCTCGCTTCTTCAGCAGCAAAGACTGCAGCGTGGCTACGAATTACTTCCTCGATCGTGCAACCGATGAACCTCTTCTGAGCTCTCTCGACAGCCCATCCTCCATTCTTGACAGCTTCTATAGCTTGAACGAACTGCCGCGCAAGTCCTGCATCACCACCACCATGTCCACCGCCAGGCTGCGCTGGATGGTGAAGGTTGGCTGTATTCGAAGCGAAATCGAAGACGCGAATAACCTTGCTGTTGTACTCAACCTCGCCTTCAGTGCCATAAACACGACCACGACGTTCACATTGAGCTTCTGATTGTGCTATCATGTGGAACGTTGCTGTTTTGGCAAATCGTTTCTCTGCCACTTGAGTACTGTGTGAGCTCTCCGATGATGTGATTGCTATTGAGCTTGATGCGATGTTTGACACGTCCTCAGACATTTCGTCATCCCATGTCAAAGAAACAGTTTGATCGTCACAAACATCGTTGTCGCTTTCCCAAACACAACGACCAAACCAAGGTCTTGCATCAATGTCCTCTTGAGACATAGTAGTTCTTTCATAATCTTCTGCTAGACTTGCCAGAAGCTTTTCTTCTGCAACTGCAAGACCTTGTTTCTGGTAGCACTCCTCAATTTCAGGATTGACAATCTTGATTGGCCAGTCCGTGAGGCCTTTCTTGAGGTGACGCTCGACGTATATTCTTTTGGCACTATACACGCAAGATTCCTCGAGGGGGCATGTGAGACAATTTGTTGCCGTGCTTGCACCAGCTGGTTTCCTTGCTTTGCGGAACTGATTGAGCATACCTGATGAAGTGATTGTAGATGGGAGATGCGGTGCTGTACTACTTTCCGGGTCTCTAGGCGAGCACAAAAGCCAGAAGAGGACGTCAATATCATGACATGATTTCGTTAGTAGCGATGGAGCACTCTTCGACTCTTTTCGCCAATTACCTCGAACATACGAGTGACTGAAATGCCAATGACCAACAGGCTCTGTATGCTCAATGGCCAAGATATCACCAATGACCTTTTTCTCTAGTAGCAACTCACGTAATAGCATGTTGTGCGGGCTATACCTCAATACGTGGCCAATGCCAAAGATCGCGGCGGGTTGTGCATGGAGTCCATGAGGCAGAAGAGCAGAGAAAATATCTAGACACGCATCAAGTGTCGTCGCCAGAGGCTTCTCGCACATCATGTGCAGGTTCAGAGGTGCCAATGCTGTCACGATTTCAGCATGTTGCTCGTCGAGCGTACATATAAATGCTCCATCTATTCCTTGTTCGACTTTTTCTCCTTGTTCTGCGCGGACCCTCCTATTCCGCTCGTATGTGAGGAACTCCTGCCAGTCGTGGAACTCTTGTCCAGGACCAGGTGAATGATGCTCCCAGATATATCTTTTGCCAAGCTGTTTGCGCTTGAAGTCGTTGGGTTCTGCAATAGCAGCGACTATACCAGCAGTGGTTTGATGTATCGCTTGAGCATAAGCGTTACCGCGTGACCCTGCGCCGATGATGAGGATACGGGGAGGGGCGGATTTGGTTGTGGAGGAGCTCATGAGGCCGTACCAGACGCCTGTGGAGGTTATGTCAATATTGTTATGGTATGTACGAGGAAGTCACAGACCATTGGCGTCCATGATGGAAGGAGGACAAAGGGATTGCTCAAGGTGGTGGCATGATGCAATACAAGAGAGGTTCGAGGTCCAGCAGTGTACTCAAGCTGTTTGGAGGTCGAGCGGACGGAAAAGTGGGTCACTGTCACACAACGACAACCTTCGTCTTCTCTCAACTCTGAGGAGATAGACCAAAACATCAGACGCAAAGACACTGAAGAAGCAGAGAGAGGAAACGGTTTCAGTCCTCTGGTATGGGTTATCTCACAGTCACGCTACAATCACTCTCTAAGATGCTGTCTCGATGTTTCATTGCTTGCATCAAGGTCACCACGTTCCTGATGCAGCTCTAACTCTGTCTATGTATGCCTAACTCTCTTTTGTGACAACGGATGCTGCATAACTTACCATACGCGCCTCCGCCTCCGACCAACTCAAGCACCTCCAGCAGCCTTCGCCAGACTCTCACCATGAAGCTTTTTCCAGCTTCCAAAACACCCAATTACTGCACAAACAGCAAACGCCGCAGCGCAAATCGCCCACACTGACTTCAGTCCAACCACGTAAGCATCAATGACAAGTGGTACTTGTGTGACTGTGAAGACTTGACGAATCTGTGTTGCGCCAATACCAAGAACTGATCTAGCGTCGACGTCGGGGAGAATGCGACGAAGAGTGTGGATAAGCTGGTTGTTGAATGCTGATTGAGCTGCTGAAAGGAAGAAAGCACCACCCACTGTCACGAAGACTACGAACAGTGTCAGCACAGAATGCGAGAAGCTCTTTGTCACACTTACAGTTGATGATGGCTGACACTTGTGACATGTCTTCTGGTGTGGCATGTACTTGAGCATTCGAAAGTGCTACCTGAAATGTCCAGCCACTTGTGAAGCCAACAATGACCTGATATCCTATCCATCTGCCAGTAGATGTGTATTGGTTCATAGTGTAGAAGAGTCCAGAGCCAATCGCACCCAGAACACTACCCATAATCCAGAAGAGAGGCACGATACCGATCTTGCTCAAAGCAATACCTTGTACAATGGCGGCAAGTGTGAGCGGAATGATGAGTGCAAGCATCCTAACGCCAGAACCAATTGGGCTGGTATTATAGACACTCTGAAAATAGATTAGGAGGTAGTAGAGAACACCAAAGTACGCACCGCCGAAGAAGAACATGAAGATGCCGCCAACCCAGACGTATTGCTTCAAGAACTAGAATGCAAAAAGAATGGTGAGCCCTACTCGAATGGAGAAGAAATGATGGGTGTTAAGAATACTGACCAACCGTTTCACAATCATTGCTCTTTCTTTCTGATAAACCTCCCAGGCCACAAAGATCACGAAGATCGCGAAAGATCCGACCAACAAACCGATTACAACGCCGCTCTTCCAAGGATGAGTCTGACCACCGTACTGCAATGCGAGTGTGTACATAATCACTAAAGCCATTATCAATGAGGCGCCGAGCAGATCAAGTTGCAACATTTTTTCTTTAAAAGTGGCCTGCGCTGGCTTCACATGTGCTGGAGTTTTGAAGAAGAAGAAGACAATAATGGCGGCAACTCCCCCAACTGGCAGCTGGGACAGGTCAGCAGATTCACCTATCAGGACTGACGTCCAGTTTTTGTGGAGCACTCACATTGATATAGAAACACCATCTCCAAGACACCTTGTCAGTGAAGGCACCGCCAATGAGTGGTCCGAGCACCGCAGCGATTCC
>Ga0160427_10001197_pt1 | contig 15972 bp, 14 predicted proteins | sample SolpanmetagenomL_FD_108194 | JGI IMG/M metagenome (GOLD analysis project Ga0160427, IMG submission 108194) | Solar panel surface microbial communities from Lawrence Berkeley National Laboratory, California, USA - L | ecosystem: Engineered > Built environment > Solar panel > Unclassified ...
CGGCCGGCGGCCAGCAGCAGGTTGTCGAGCAGGGTGAGGTGGTTGAACAAGGGGTAGCGCTGCTGCACGTAGCCCACGGCGCCGGGCTGCACGGGCTGCTGAGCTTCGCCCACGCGCACGGTGCCGGTGCTGGGGCTGGCCAGTCCCGCCAGCAGCCGGCACAGTACCGACTTGCCGATGCCCGAGCGCCCGTAGATGCCCACCACCTGCCCCTGGCTCATGCCGGGGCGGATTACGTCGAGCACCTGCACGTTGAGGTCGCGCAGGATAACCTCGCTGCCGAAGCGCATCGACACGTCTTGCAGCGTCAGCAGCGGGTCTTTATAGGAGTGGGGAAGGGCAGTCATGGCAGTAGCAAAAAGTAGTGCGGACGTTGTAGCCCGCGTTTGGGTAATGGATGCGCTGGGCGCGGGCGCGGACTACAAAGTCTGCGCTACATCTGCCCCAGCCCTGCATAGGGGAAAAACGTCTTGCGCAGCGCCTCAAAGCCATAATCCTGGGCCACGCCCACGGCCAGAATCACCAGCTGGATAGCCACCACGCCATCAAGGTGCAGGTAGCGGTTTTGCTTGTAGAGCAGCAGCCCGATGCCGCCTTCGCTTTGATAAAGCGTTTCGACCAGCGTAATCAAGGTCCAGATGATGGCAAAATTCTGGCGCACTACTTCGAGCATATCGGCCAGCTTGCCGCGCACCACTACTTGCCAGAAGCTGCCCCACTCGCCCAGGCCCAGCGTGCGGGCGTGGTCCAGCTCTTCCTGCGTGGTGCTGCCGATAACGCGCGTCATGCCCGTCACCAGGTACACCGTGGCCCCAAATACCAGCACCGAGAGCTTCACCTGATGCCCCGAGCTGAGCAGCAAGGCCATAAAAAACGTGAGCCCCGTGAGCGTGAGGTAGCGCAGCTTGCTGGCCGCAAAGGCAAGCGGCCGGAAAAACGGCAGCGCCGTGAGGTAGGAAACAAACAGGCCTAACATGGTGGCAATGCCCAGCGCTTGGAAGGCCGTGGTCAGACTGGCCCACAGCTCGGGTAGCAGCCCCTGGGTAGTGATGAGGTCACCCAGCGCCCGAAACACATCGCCCAGGCTCGGAAAAAGCTGGAGCGGGAAGAATAGCCACAGCGCCAGCAAAACCAGCACCTGGCCCGCCACGAGCGCGGCCAGCGTGGCGCGGTGCGGGTGGGCATTGGGAGTGAAAAGGGGGCTCATGGTGAGTAGGGGCAAGGTCGTTAGAAAGCTGATGTAAAGGCCAGTATGCCCCCATTCGTCATTGCGAGCGCAGCGCGGCAACTGCATCAGAACGAGTCGTTCGGATGTCGTTCGGGTGCGATTGCTTCGCTTTGCTCGCAATGACAGCGTAGGAGGGGCTAGCTGAGGAGGCGGGTAGCGGGGGGCCGGCTTAGTTGCCCAGCACCACTTCCACGCGGCGGTTGGCGGCCTTGCCGGCTTCGGTGGCATTGGTGGCTACCGGCTCGGCGGCGCCGTGGGCATACACCTGCACGCGGCCCTGGGGGAAGGCGCTGGCGCTCTTGGCTTCGAGCCAGTGGGCCACGGCTTCGGCGCGGGTTTGGCTAAGCTGCTGGTTGGCAACAGCGCTGCCGGTGTTGTCGGTGTAGCCGTGCACGGCCACTTTGAGGCGGCCGGCCACCACGAGGTCGTCGAAGAGCTGGCTGAGTTCGCGCTGGGCGGCGGGCGTAAAGGTGCTCTGGCCGGTGTTGAACTCGATGTTCCAGGCGCGCTTGCTCACGTTGCGCCGAATTTCATCGTCGGCGGCGAAGCGCGGCGTTTCGGCCGGGGCCAGGGTTTTGCCTTTGTACTGAGCTTGCAGCTGTTTCAGCAGCGTGAGGTCGAGCATATTGGCCAGCGGCACGTAGCTGGGTAGCTCCTTAGGGTAGAGCTTGCTTTGCACGTCGCCGAAGGTCTTGTACACGGCAGCGTAGATGTTGGTGCCGTTGGTATCGAGGCCAAACAGCGTCAGGTTATCGCTGAAGTTGAAGGCTTTGCTGCCGCCCAGCTCCACTACCTGGCCGGTGCGGTCGGCCTCGCTGGTACCCTTGTAATACTTCAGCCAGTAGGCGCCGGGCTTGTCCTGGTCGCCATATACCTGGGCCGAGATATCGGCGGCGCGGGCCAGGGCTTCGGGGTGGCTCTTTACCTGGTCGCCGGCCACGGCGAAGGCCGTTATCAGGCTTTTCACGGCGGGCTGGTGGGCGTCATACCACCGCTTGGTCGTCACCATGATGTTGGGCATCTGGTTGGAGTAGTCCTTGGTGCTCACGATGTTGACGAGGCCGCCCTTTTGCTTGGCAATGTTCACGTCGCCGGGCGTCCAGGTGGCTACGGCGTCGGCGGCTACGTCCACTTTCACGCCGGTGCTGTGGCCGCTTACCACCTTGGTGCGGCTTTCGGGCTTGCCGGTGATGTACTTCTCGGCGGCGGCCAGGAAGTCACTGGCCGCCATGAAGTTTACAGCTTCGGGGTCGTAGGTCGTTTCGTCGGGGTTCACTTTCAGGCCGTTGTCGGCGCACCATTTCAGGGCAATGTTCTGGTCGCCGTCGCGCAGGTAGCAGGCCACCGTTTTGCCAAGGGCGGCCTTAGGGTTTTCGAGCCACTCTTTCGGGCCCATGAGCTTGTCTTCGCCAAAGCTTTTGCCCACCGAGTAGGGGATGATTTGCAGGCTGGTGCCGGCCTTTTCAAGCTGGCTTTGCACGGCCGAGAAGGCCGGCAGGCCATCGCCCATGATGCTCACAAGCAGGCCCGGCGTGTTCGGGTTGGCTTGCAGGTCGAGGGCGTTCTTTTCCAGGTCGGCCTGCATCTTGCTCACGTCGTCCTGGCGGGTTATCTGCATGTCCAGCTTATTGGCGGCCAGGGCCGAGCCCTGCGTAGTGCGGGGGCCGCCGTTGGCGAGCATGCCGGCCATCTGGCTGTTCCAGGCCATCACTTCCCACACCACGGGCGTGCCGTCTTCGGTGGGGGCGGTGCCGGGCAGCGGTGCCAGCGGCACCACCAGCGTGGCGCGGCTGCCGCTGGCAGCGGCCGGCAGCTCAATGGAGCTGAGCAGCACCGACTGCGTATCGGCTTTCTGGAAGATTTTATTGCTGGCAATCAGCTTGTTGATGCCAAAGTACAGGAGGGCGAAAATCAACGCGCCGAGTACAATTTTACCACGAGTTGTCATTGGAAGAAGTAGCGCGGACTGTGCAGGCCGCGTCTGCATTAAGTTGTTGAGTAATAGAGGAGAAGTGGTGCGGGCGCGCACTACAGCAGCGCCGCAATCAGCAGCAGCGCCAGGCAGCCACTAATCAAGCAGGCTAGAATAGGCATCATCGGTGCGTTGTTTGGTGGCGGCTACTGACGTGGATGCGGGTTTCTTGTCGCTGTCCATCAGGGCGTTGAAATCGCCCTTCTGGTAGCGGTCGAGCAGGCGCTGGCCCTTCTCGCTCATCACGCCGTTCTGGATGTCCATTTCCTTCACGAACTCCTGCGAGTAGCGCATGGCCTGCTTAATCTGGCCGAGCTGCTGGGCCATGTCCTGGGCCACGCGGTCGGTGGCGAGGTCGAAGAAGTACTTCTTGTCGGGGTCGCCGCGCAGGATGTTCATGGCGGCGCGCATGCCCGAGCTGGTGCGTTTTACGAGCTCGTATTCGTCCTTCAAGAGGTTGACTTTGAACTTGCTGCCGTCAATCTGGCGCAGGGCGGCTTTCAAAATCTGGCGCATCACCACGCTCACGTTGGCCGTGGTGGTGGCCATGGGTTGCAGGCGCTGGTTGTAGTCCAAGATTTGGGCGGCGCGGCTGGCGTAGGCTTCGGCGGCGTCCTTTTCGCCCTGGCGGGTAGCCGAGTCGGCCAGGGCCAGGTACTCCTTCATCTGCTGGTCGTTGGCGGCCAGCTTGCGCTTCACCAGCTCGTGGGCCCCTTCGATGTGGCCGATTTCGCCCTCCATCTGGCGGGCTTCCTTCTCGGTATTCTGGATATAATCCTCCATAATGCCAATGGGGTCGGTGTTGACGAAAATGCCCGCCGCCGTGCGCAAAATGCGCTGCCCGGCATACCACAGCCCGGCCTGAATGCGCTTGTTAGTCAGCAGCAAAAACAGCACAAACAGCGCCCCCAGGCCGATACCCAGCTTCACACTATTAAACACAATGTCAACGAGGTAGGGCACGATTTGGCCCCAGTAGTACACGCCTGCGCCTGCGGCGCCGGCCAGCACCACGCGGCCGGCCACTTTTTCGGGCTGCTGCCACTTGGGCAGGTCCGCTTGGAGCTGGGGAGAAAGCAAGGTTTTCATGTCTCAGAAAGGGGTTAGGAGTTACTTGATTAAGAAGGACTTGGCGGCCTGCTGGTGGGCTTGCAGCTCGGCGGTGGCCGCCGCATTAGCCAGCTCGTAGCTGGCGAGCGCAGCCTGGGCCTTGGTGCTTTCCTGGTGCAGCTGCTGCTGGGTGTCGGCCAGCAGCTGGCTTTGCTCGGCCAGCTGCTGGGTGAGGGTAGCCACGGCGGCTTGCAGGCGGGTTTCCTGCTCGCGCAGCTGGGCCAGGGCGCTGGGCTTGCCGGGTGGGGGCGGGGTTTCGCCCGTTTTTTCGCGGTGGCGGGCCAGCACCCGGGCGCGGTCGTCGGCCAGCTTTTGGGTGAGGCTGTCGGCCGAGGTGAGCAGGGTGGGCAGGTCGAGGCCCGTGACGGCGGCAAAGGCGTTGAAGGCCGTTTGGTACAGCAGCGTGCCGCTGAGGCCGCTGGCAGCCAGGCTCTTCACCATCTTGGTGAAGGCGTGGAAGTCGCGCCCATCGCCGGCCAGCAACTGGGCCACGTGGTCGAGGTGGCGCTGCTCGGGCTGGGTGGCGCCGGGCGGCAGGTTAGCCAGCGGCTGGGCCGGGGCGGCAGTGGGAGCGGCTACCGGCCGGGCGGCGGCCGAAGCCGCGCCGGCCGGGGCTTCGCCGTCGGGCTCGACGAAAAAGTCTTTGGCGGCTTTCGCCAGGTTATCCAGAAGGGCCATGTTTGGGTAGGGGTAGCAAGTGAGGGATGCGTACCTATTGCCAAGACCAGTGCCGGTTCGGAAAAACGAAAATCTATTTTAAGTAACTCATTGTAAATAAATAGGATAAATAAAAAATCCCGCCCGGCACAAAGCCAGGCGGGACGGGTATTTTTTCAAAATGAAAAGCCGTTTTTACCAAAAGAAAAACGGCCAGATGGTGTTACTTGCCAAAGCGGTAGCGCAGGCCCAGGGCCGTGGCCCCGGTCACCTCCGAGGTATTGACGGCCGCATGGTGCTCGCGGTCGATATCGTAGTTGAGCGTAAAGTCCAGCAGCGCCTCCAGGCGCTGACCCAGGCGGTAGCGCACGCTGGCGCCCGCCGTGAGCAGGTACGAAAAGTCGGTGCCGCTGTGCGCATAGCGTATGGTGGCGGGCGTCCGCGAGCTGTCCGTTTGCAGAAGCGAGGCAGAATACCGGTTGGCCACTACCGTGAAGCCGCCCAGCACATCGGCTTGCAGGCGGTGGGCCGGCTGGCGCGTGAGGGTGTAGCGGGCCAGCAGCGCCCCCGACATGGTGTGCTCCGTGCCCTGGCTCCGGAAGCCGGAGTACACATCGGGCAGCCCCACGCCGGGCGAGTAGTTGCCATTAAAAGAGTAGTCGTATGACTGCTGGCTATACGCCACCCCCAGCTGCACCGCCAGCCGGGGCCGCAACTGGTAGCCCACCGCTACCTGGAATGGCAAGCGGGTGCTCTGGTAGGCCCCGCCGCCCAGCTTTTGGTAGGCACTGCTGTAGGCGGCCAGCCCCACGTAGTAGCGCGGGGCCTTATCGGCGGCCTGGGCCCGGCTCAGCAGGGGCGAAAGGGCGAGCAGGCTTGCCAACGAAAGTCGGGATAAATGCATAAGCTGACGTAGAAAAAGGCACGTAAGTATAAGGGCCTTTCGGAATGGCCAGGGTTGCAAAGGCGGCGGGCGGCCGCAAAAAGAAACCGGCTTGCCAGAGTGAAATTTTGTATAAATTACTTGCTATAAGTAATTTATTGCCAATCGTGGAGCAGGCGACGCAGCAAAATGATTTCGCCGAGGTGGTAGGCGGCGTGGTCGCCGATGAGCAGGGCCTCGCGCAGGATGTTCTGGCCATCGCCGTGGGCCAGTGGGGCAAAGAAGTCGGTGGCCGGGTCGTGCAGCAGGTCGCGGAACCGCTGCTGGTCGTGGGCGATGGCGCGCAGCGTGGCTTGCCAGCCGGCTTCATCCACTGAGGAGTCTTTAGCGGGCCAGTAGCCAGCGGGCCACTCGGGCGATACGTGCTGCGGGTGGAGGCAAAACTCCACGATATCGTGCTGCGCAATGCGCAGGTGCTCTACCAGGTGCCAGATGGTGTAGGGCACCCCCGGCACGGCTTGGTTGCGCAGGGGCGCGGGCAGGCCGGCCAGCGCCTGCTCAAACGTAGCGTGGGCATTGCCGCCGGCGAGCAGGGCTGTAAGCTCGGCCACAAGGGCGGCGCGGGTGGACTGGGTCATGGGAGTAGTAGGAGTAGTGTGGTTCTGCACTCTTATAACGTACGACTTGCTAAATAGCTTTTACACTACTCCCATTACTACTAACTACTCCCATTACTCAGCAAGCCCAGCCGGGTGGCAAACACCCGCCCTACGTGCACCGCGTGCTGCTTGGCCACTTCGGCTACCGGGCCGGCAAAGTGCGCCGCCACGGTAGCCTGAAACAAGGCCAGCCAGCGCTCAAAATGAGCCAGCCCGATGGGTAGCGGAAAGTGCTTGCGCATGGGAAAGCCCCGGTAACGGCTGGTGCCCAGCAAGATGCCGCTCCAAAAATCGTAGAGCTGCGGCAGGTGGTGGCTGAAATCGACGTGCGCAAAGTCGATAAACACGGGCGCCAGCAGCGGGTCGGTCAGGGCGCGGGCGTAGAAGCTATCGACCAGTAGTTTGATGTCGGCTTCGGTAGTGATGTCGGGTAGCATGGAAGAGAGCGGAAGAGCGACCCGCCGTAGTTTTGAAGGTACAAATGAACGACCCCGACATCCGCGCCCGGCTGTACCCGCTGCTGCTGGGCGGCGTGCACATCGACGAGCTGCCCACCGGCAGCACCCGCGCCGACGTGGTGCACATCACCGAGCACTTTATGCACGGCTACGAGGTAAAGGGCGACGGCGACACCCTGCAACGGGTGCAAAACCAACTGCGCTGCTACGCCGAGGTCTACGATTTTGTCACGTTTGTGGTCACCGAAAAGCACCTGCCCAAGCTGCTGCCGCTGCTGCCCGAGTGGGTAGGCATACTGGTAGCCCCGGCCGACGCGCCCGGCCTGCGCCCGCACCGCGCGGCGGGCTACAACGCCACCGTGCAGCCCGCCCCACTCGCCGGCCTGCTGTGGGTAGAAGAAATAAAGCAGTACCTGCTGGCCCGCGGCCTGGCCGGGGCCAGCACCCTGCGCCAGCGCGAGGTGGCGCACTACCTGCGCACGGCCCACACCGTGCCGCTCTCGCACCTGGCCCAGTACGTGCGCGAGCGCCTCATGGCCCGGCTGCCCGAGCGGCTGCTGCTGCGCGAAGCCCGCAAGGCCGAGCGCGAGCGCCTGGCCGCCCTGCGGGCACGGCGGGCCCGCAAAAAGCGCCGGTAGGGTGGGCAATTTTATAGGCTAGGGGCCTTAACTTTCCGGTAAAATCTGCGCTGACTATCCCCATTATGCAAGAAGCTTTGCTTTCGCCGATGGCTGCCCTTCCTAAGCTAGCCAAGGCGCCCACCGGCATCGATGGCCTCGATGAGATAACCGAGGGCGGCCTGCCGCTGGGCCGCCCCACGCTGCTGTGCGGCAGCGCAGGCTGCGGCAAAACCCTGATGGCCATCGAGTTTCTGGTGCGTGGCGTGCAGGAGTACGACGAGCCGGGCGTGCTTATGACCTTCGAGGAAACGGCCGATGAGCTGGCCGCCAACGTGGCCTCGCTGGGCTTCGACCTGCGCCAGATGCAGGCCGACAAGCTGCTGCGCCTCGACCACGTGCACCTCGAACGCGCCGAGATTGAGGAGGCCGGCGAGTACGACCTCGACGGCCTGTTTATCCGGCTGGGCTACGCCATCGACGTCATCGGGGCTAAGCGCGTGGTGCTCGACACCATCGAGGCGCTGTTTTCGGGCTTCCCCAACGAGGCAGTGCTGCGCTCCGAAATCCGCCGGCTGTTTCGCTGGCTCAAGGACAAGGGCGTGACGACCATCATCACGGCCGAGCGCGGCGAGGGCACCCTCACGCGCCAGGGCCTGGAGGAATACGTGTCGGACTGCGTGATTTTGCTCGACAACCGGGTAATCAACCAGATAACTACCCGCCGCCTGCGCATTGTGAAGTACCGGGGCAGCACCCACGGCACCAACGAGTACCCGTACCTCATCAGCGAAGACGGCATTTCGGTGCTGCCCGTAACCTCCCTCAAGCTGGAGCACACGGTGTCGGACGAGATTATCTCGTCGGGCATTGCGGGCCTCGACGAGATGTTTACGCGCCGGGGCTGGTACCGGGGCAGCAGCATTTTGCTCACCGGCACCGCCGGCACCGCCAAAACCACCCTGGCCGCCTCCTTTGCCGCCGAAACCTGCCGCCGGGGCGAGCGCTGCCTGTACTTCGCCTTTGAGGAGTCGCCGGCCCAGCTGCTGCGCAATATGCGCACGGTGGGCCTCGACCTCCAGCCCTACGTAGACCAGGGCCTGCTGCACATCGAGTCGTCGCGGCCCACGCTCAACGGCCTGGAGCGCCACCTCGTGACGCTGCACAGAATCGTAAAAGAGTACCAGCCCCGGTCCGTAGTCATCGACCCCATCAGCAACCTAGTATCGGTGGGCAGCCTCAGCGAAGTAAGTAGTATGCTCACGCGTATGATTGACTTTCTGAAAGTTAGCAACATCACGGCCTTGTTTACGGCCCTCATCAGCGGGCGGCACGGGCAGCTGGAGCTCACGGAAGAAGGCGTCTCGTCCTTAGTCGATACCTGGATTTCGGTGCGCGACCTCGAAGGCGTGGGCGAGCGCAACCGGGGCCTGAGCATCCTCAAGGCCCGGGGCATGTCGCATTCCAACCAAGTGCGCGAGTTCCTCATCACCGACCACGGCATTCAGCTGCTCGACGTGGTGATTGGGCCGGCGGGTATCATCACCGGGGCCAGCCGCCTCACCCAGCGCATTCAGGAAGAAGCCGAGCGCGTGGCGCGCCAGCACGAAGCCGAGCGGCGCGACCGCGAGCTGGAGCGCAAGCGCCGCGTGCTCGAAGCCACCATCGCCAACCTGCGCACCGAGTTTGAGACGGTGGAAGAGGAGCTGCGCCGCATTGCCCACGAGGAGCACACGCGCACCGCCGGCCAGCGCGACGGCCGCTCGGCCTTGGCCACCGCCCAGCCCACCGATTATTTGCCAGCCCAGCCCAACGCCCGGCTTTAAGCACCGTATGCCTGCTAGTTATGATGGAAGTGAGGGAAGAAGTAGCCGATAGCATTACGCCGCCCGGCTCGGGCGATACCTGGGAGCTGCGCCTGTACGTGGCCGGCCAAACCGCCAAGTCGGTGGCCGCCCTGGCCAACCTGCGCCGCTACTGCGAGCAGCACGTGCCCGGCCGCTACCAGTTGGAGGTGATTGACCTGCTGCAAAACCCGCAGCTGGCCGAGGGTGACCAGATTCTGGCCATCCCGACGGTGGTGCGCAAGGTGCCCGAGCCCATCCGCAAGGTGATTGGCGACCTCTCCAACGAGGAGCGCGTTATCGTGGGCCTCGACCTGCGCCCCCAGTCCCGCTAGCCCGTGCTCATGGACTCCCTCGCCCCCGCGCCCGTGGCGCCGCTCTACGAGCTGCACCTCTACGTAGCGGGCGCCACCCCCAACTCGACGCGGGCCGTGCGCAACATCAAGGAAATCTGCGAGCAGCACCTGCCGGGGCGCTACGTGCTGCGGATTGTAGATTTATATCAGCAGCCGGAGCTGGCGCAGCAGGAGCAGATTGTGGCTGCGCCCACCCTGGTGCGCCGCCAGCCGCTGCCGCGCCGCCAATTGGTGGGCGACCTCTCGAACCGGGCTACCGTGCTGGCCGTATTGGGAATAGACCATCTGCCGCCCCCCACCACCCCATGACCCCCACCGCCGCCGACCTGGCCCGCGAAAACGACGAGCTGCGCCAGCAGCTGCGCGAGGCCGAAGAGCTGATTACGGCTGTGCGCACGGGGGCCGTGGATGCGCTGGCCATTCAGGGGGCCGACGGGCCGCGCATCTTTACCCTCGAAAGCGCCGACCACGGCTACCGCACCCTGGTGGAGCAAATGAGCGAGGGGGCCGTGCTGGTGGGCCAGGATGGCTTCGTGCTGTATGCCAATGCCGCGCTGGCCCGCGCCCTGGGCTGCCCCACTGGCGAGGTGCTGGGCCACCCCTTCAGCGAGTTTATCCCGGCCGAGTACCAGGGCTACTGGGCGGGGCTGTGCCGGCAAGGCTGGGCCACCCAGGCGCGCGGTGAGCTACCCCTCCAAAACTGCCTCGACGGGGCGCTGCGGCCCTTCTCGGTGTCGATGAACGTGCTGATGTTCAGTGGGTCACCCACCTTGGCCGTGCTGCTGGCCGATATGTCGGCGAGCAAGGAGATATCGGCCATCCGCTCGGTGGTGGCGCAGCAAAATGCCCTGCTCGACCGCAAAAATGCCGAGCTGGTGCGCCAGCAGGTGGCCCGCCGGGCCGTGGAGCAGGTGGCCGTGGAGGTAAGCCGCGTGCTCGAAGGCATTCCGCACATCGCCTGGACGGCCGACCTGGCGGGGCAAAGCACGTTTTTTAATCAGCGCTGGTACGATTTTGCCGGCCCCACGCCCATCCATAACGCCGAAGTTGCCAGCCGGGTGCACCCCGTCGATTTTGCGCCCGCCGTCGAGCAGTGGCAGCACTGCCTGCGCAGCTTCGAGCCGCTCGAAATAGAGTGCCGCATCCGCAACCAGGCCGGTGACTACCGCTGGATGCTGGGCCGTGCCCTGCCCTCGCGCAACGAGCTGGGCGAGGTGGTGCAGTGGATTGGCACCTACACCGACATCCACGAGCACAAGCTGGCCCAGGAGCGCGTGGCCCAGGCCCAGCGCCTGCTGCGCGACAACAACGAGGAGCTGACCCGCGTGAACGTGGACCTCGACAGCTTTATCTACACCGCCTCGCACGACCTCAAAGGCCCCATTACCAACATTGAAGGCCTGCTGGCGGCCCTCACCGACGAGCTGCCCATTGATGCCCGCCAGCGCCCGCCGGTGAGCAACATCCTGGGTATGCTTACTACGTCGGTCGAGCGGTTTCAGCGCACCATCGAGCAGCTCAGCGATGTGGCTAAGCTTCAGCGGGAGCATGGCCTGCCGGGCACGCCCGTGCTGCTGGCCCCGGTAGTGCACGATGTGCGCCTCGACCTGGCCCCGCTGGTGCAGGCCACCGGCGCGCAGCTCGACATCGACCTGCCCGACGCCGTAGCGGTGCGCTTTTTTGAAAAAAACCTGCGCAGCCTCATCTACAACCTGCTCAGCAACGCCCTCAAGTACCATGACCCGCGCCGCGCCCCCCAGGTGCGGCTGCGCGCCCAGGCCGATGCCGATGGCCACCAACTGTGCCTCACCGTGCAAGACAATGGCCTGGGCATCGACTTGGCGGGCCAGCGGAAGCTCTTCGGCCTATTTGAGCGCCTGCACAGCCACGTTGAGGGCAGCGGCATCGGCCTGTTTATGGTCAAGAAGATGGTCGAAAACGCCGGGGGCCGCATCTTGGTGGCCAGCGAAGTGGGCGTGGGCTCCACCTTCACGGTGTATTTGCCGCAGTAGGCCGTCGTTATTTTTCGGCGGGGTTTATCACCGGGTGGCTGCCCAGGGGCAGCGGCCGGGCAAAGGGCACGCCGGCCAGCACCGCATCGTCGGCCTGCTGCCGGGCCAGCCGCGCCGCCGAGGGCAGGGCCGTTTGGGCGCTCAGCTCGTGGCCCTGCGCATCGCACAGCCGCACCACTAGCTGCTGCGGGCCCGCTACCACTTGCAGCACCGACCCCGGCCGCACGGCCACCCGCACCGGCTCGAAGGGCAGGATATCGACTACGGCCGTCGTGGCCACGTCGCCAAACGTGTAGGTGTGCGTGGGCTGCGGCGCGGCCCGGTAGCGGCCCGCCACCAAGGTGTTGCCCAGCCTGAAGTGGTAGCTTAATTCCTGGAGCGCCGCCGGCAGGCGCGGGGCCAGCGTGAGCAGGTGATTGGGCACATCGGGCCGGATGCCCAAAAAGTATTGGTACCACACGCGCAGCTGCTCGGCATTGGACCACGCTTGCAGGTAGGCCCCAGTGAGGCGGGGGCTGGCCTGGCCGGGGTGGGGGTAGGCGTCGAGGTTCTCGCTGAGGCCGCCCACCACGCCCTGCGTCAGGGTCTGGCGGTTGGAGTGGGCAAAGAGCTGCCAGGCGGTTTCGACCTGCCCGGCTTCCAGCATGCGCTGCATGGCTATGCCGTTGAGCCAGGGCCAGATGGTGCCCCGGTGGTAAGCAGCGTCCTTGTGGTAGGCGGGCGTGAGGTGGTAGGGGTGAAACGCGGGGTCGTGCCTATCGAGCGTGGCCACGCCCCAGGGGTACACCAGCTCGGCCCAGCTCGTGCGCAGCGCCTGCCGCCCGAAGGCCGGGTCAGCGAGCATATCGAGGGCAAAAAGCTGGTTGGGCCGCAGCGTAAAATCGGCCTGGCCGTGGTGGTCGAGGCGGTCGGCGAGGTAGGGGTGGTGGGCGTCGCGGTAGTCGTGGGCAAAGTTGGCTTTGACCTGCTCGGCCAGCTGCTCCCACTGCTGGCGGCTGGCCTCGTCGTGCACGTAGGCCGCAAAATACGCCCCCGCCCGCAGCTGCTGATACCAGAGCGCCTGGATGTCGTTGGCGCGGCTGCCGCGTGGCGTATAGGCCACTTGGTGGGCGTCGCGGGCGTCCATCCAGGTTTCGTTGTCTTCGTGTAGTAGGTAGCCTTTGGCATCGGTCCAGTGCTGGCGGGCGCCCGCGATGCTAGCCTGCACGGCCGGGTAGAGCTGGCGCACCAGGGCCGTATCGCCCGAGTAGCGTACGTAGTCTTGCAGGGCAATGACGAAGCGCGGCGTGCCGTCGGTGGTGTGGTAGTCGATATTGCTCGGGTTCACAATATTGGGCACCCGGCCGTAGAACTTCGACTTGGGGTCGAGGTCCTGATACTTGGCAAACGACAGCAAAATCTGCCGCGCGGGGGCAAACTGCCCCGTCACGAGCACCGCGCCGGGCAGCGAAATGAACTCATCGCGCCCCCAATACTCATTAAACCACGGCAGGCCGGCGTAGATGCCGTCGCCCTGCTGCCGGCTCACGAGCTGGTCGGTGGTGAGGGCCAGCCAGCGCAGCGCCCGCGTCAGGGAGTCGTCGCTGGCGGTGAGGTAGGTAGTGGCTTCCAGCAGGTGGCGCAGGCGCTGCTGGCGCGCCAGCTTCAGGGCAGCGCTGTGCTGCTGGCCGTCCTGGATGAGCGCCGTGGCCTCGGCCTCGTCTTTGCCGCAGGCAATGAAAAAGCCAGTGCCAGCGGCTACTACGCGCTGGTCTTGCAGCGTGAGGGGCCCCGGCTGCCGGGCGGCCACGGCCACTACAAAGTTGCCCTCGCGGGCTGAGAAAAAGGCCACGTCGCCGGCCTGCCGTAGCAGGCGCACCTTGTCGCCCTTGAGCTGGATGCCCAGCGGCTGGCTTGCCCCGGAGAGGTCGATTTCGAGCAAATTCCGCTCGTCGAATAGCCACAGCTCTTCTTGCGCGGCGCCGTGCTGGCGCGTCAGCTTGTCGGGGCCCACGGTGACGGTGGCCCGGCGGTTGTCGAGCAGTTGGCTGCCCACAAACAGGTCGTAGCCGCCAAAAACGCGGTTCTTGGCCACGTTCAAGCCCTCAAACCAGGTGTACTCGGGGTGGGTGGCCTCGTGGGTTTGGGCGCAGTAGAAGGCCGCCGCTTTGTTGGTAAACGAAGCAATGCGGTTGGCCGCGCGGGGCACGGTAATGGGCAAAGAGGCGAGCAGGTCGGGCGGCGCAGTCATGGGCGGTGTACGCGGCGGGCCGGTTTGGGTGCAGCCCAGGGCGAGCAGCAGGGGAAGGAAAAGCAGCTGGGCCGAAGCGCGCACCATAAGCAAGCAAAAGCTAAAATCAGCCCCAAAAGTACCGCGCCCGGCGCCCGGCCGGGTTAAATTTGTAACAGTGCCACCCCTCTCGCCGCTGCCGCCCGCCGAGCCGCGCAAAATCATTCACCTCGACATGGACGCGTTTTACGCCTCCGTGGAGCAGCGCGACGACCCCACCCTGCGCGGCCGGCCCCTGGCCGTGGGCGGCACCCGCGAGCGCGGCGTGGTGATGGCCGCCAGCTACGAGGCTCGCCAGTACGGCGTGCGCTCGGCCATGCCGGCCAGCACCGCGCGGCGCCTGTGCCCCGAGCTGCTGTTTGTGCCCCCGCGCTTCGAGGTCTACAAAGAAGTGTCGGGCCAGGTGCGCGAAATCATGGCCGAGTACACGCCGCTCATCGAGCCGGTGGCGCTGGATGAGGCGTACCTCGACGTGACCCACAATCTCAAGCACGAGCCGCTGGCCAGCCAGGTGGCCCGCGACATTCGGGCGGCCATCCTGGCCCGCACCCAGCTCACGGCCTCGGCCGGCATCTCCTACAATAAGTTTCTGGCCAAGCTGGCCTCCGACCACCGCAAGCCCAACGGCCAGTACGTGATTCCGCCCGGCCGGGGGCTGGCCTTTGTGGAGAAGCTGCTGGTGGGGCAGTTTCACGGCATTGGGCCGGCCACGGCGGGGCGGCTGCATGCGCTGGGCATCTTTACCGGCGCCGACCTGCGCCAGCAGCCCGAGGCGCTGCTGCGCCAGCACTTTGGCAAGGCCGGCGGCTACTACCACGCCATTGCCCACGCCCAGGACCACCGCCCCGTGCAGCCCGACCGCCTGCGCAAGTCGGTGGGCGCCGAAACCACCTTCAGCCACGACCTGCACGAGCCCGCCGACCTGCTGGCCGCCCTGCTGCCCGTGGCCGCCAAGGTGTGGAGCTACTGCCAGCGCGCCAGTCAATCGGGCCGTACGCTCACGCTGAAAGTAAAATTTGCCGACTTCCAGCAGATAACCCGCAGCCGCACCCTGCCCGCCTCCGTGCCCGACGAAGCCGCGCTGCTGCGCACCGGCCAGGAAATCCTCACCGCCCTGCTGCCGCTGCCCAAGGGCGTGCGCCTGCTGGGCCTCTCGCTCTCCAGCCTCGACGGCGAGGCCGCCCCGGCTAGCCCCGGCGGGCAGCTCACGCTGTTTTAGCGGGCGCCTGGGCTAGGGCTATTGCACCTGGCTGCCCAAACGCCCTACCACTGCGCTACCAAAGCGCTGCCCGGTGCTGCGTAAAGGCGTGTGTTATTCTTGCCTAGTAAAAAAATACCGTACGCTTTGTCCATCTACTAGTGTATGGTATTCTGGATTTTATGGAAATACCGTACACTAATAGATGAATAAAGCGTACGGTATTTTCAATTTTTTACAAATACCATACACCATCGAATCAGCACTAGTGCTACCCGGCAGCCCCATTAAAAAGGCCTGCAAAGCGGGTAGAAGGCATTACTGCGCCCCGGCTGCCGTTCTTTGCGCCGTATTTCTCCACTCACTGCTCACCCAGAAAATGTCTGTCATTCAAGAAATCGAACAACTAGAGCGCCGCCGCTTCGATGCCCAGGTGGCCAAAGACCTGCCCACGCTGGAAAGCATGTTTGCCGACGACCTCATCTACACCCACTCCAACGGCCACCAGGACAACAAAGCGAGCTACATCGCCTCCATCGCCAGCGGCCAGAGCCGCTACGACAAGGTAGATATTGAGCAAATAGTCGTGCGCCCCTACAACGAAGACCGCACGGCCATCGTCAACGCGCTCATCCAGATTGACCTCGGCCCCGGCGCCGATGGCCAGCCCAGCTTCACGCGCATCAAGTACGTAGTGGTCTACATCAAA
>Ga0160427_10001201_pt1 | contig 15945 bp, 17 predicted proteins | sample SolpanmetagenomL_FD_108194 | JGI IMG/M metagenome (GOLD analysis project Ga0160427, IMG submission 108194) | Solar panel surface microbial communities from Lawrence Berkeley National Laboratory, California, USA - L | ecosystem: Engineered > Built environment > Solar panel > Unclassified ...
AACACAGTTATACGTTCTTCCTCCTTCCGAGAACCTACCTATAAGAAAGACGGAAGACCAAGTTGTTTCCTGTGATAACATCAAAACATTGTGAACGACAACCATGGGAGATTCATATATATCTTACAACTCCGAAGGCCAAGTTAAGTCCTTGAGTATATTATGATTCCACTTTTACTGTAACTTCTTCCTTTGTAAGGTCAAAATGCATGATTGTTGGAATTCAATCGAAATTATATAGACACATTCACATCTGCCATATACCACAATCATATTTGAAAAGCTCTTCACCTTTGAGTCTGCATGCAAATGAGTACTAATACAGCTTGAGCTCTTGACCAGTAAGTTTCCATTTCTTTTCTCTGTTTAGAGACGATATCCATCCTCCCATGTCAAGAACTACCACCATGTTTATGTAAATGACACTATTTACAATTCCATCTCTGCATCTTCACTTGAGTTTACCCTCCCGGTTGGTGTGCTACTGTTGTTGTTATTGTTATCTTCATTATCATCATTCTCATTATTTGTTGTCGTTGTATTGTCCTTTGGCTGTCGTTGCGACAGTACAGTGTCAAATTGTGACCATAGAGCTTCGACATTTTCAAATTCCCGGCCAATCTAAAGAGGAGAAGTGGGGAAGAAGCATTAGTGAAATGTCCATCCGTATGTGGATTTCCATCTTCTTTCCCATACAAAGATCGTTAGAAGATAGAGGATAATGGGCGGAACATACAGCAGAAACACCTTCTAGTGACCGATTGAGATGATTTAAATTGGAGAGTACCTGGTCGAAAGACTGGAGGTTGTAGAGATTTAAATGTTAGCAATCTAGTTGTGTGCTCTCTCTCATTGATAAAAGAATGGGGAGAACGAGTAGTATTCAAAATTGCCATGATGCATTGAGCCCACAAAGCGGTTGAAAGATTCTGGGTATGAAGAAGGTTTTAGCATACGACAACGATTTCCTGAATAAGAGCGTCCCGTTGACGTTCAAAGTTTGTCTTTTCTGCGTCCGAGGCAGACATGATGTTGAGCCGTGGTTTTTTTATAATATAAATTAGATGTGTTTGTTTACTATGATGTGTGCGCGCTTGTCAGTCGAGTCTTGACGTTGCTACAAGTTTGTTGTTAGAGTTTGTCTGTCTGACAAGGATAATTTGTTTATTCATATTATTGATGGATCACGCATTGACTCACTGTCCAAAACTAAAAAGGATTGTAGGGTGCATTCAAAAGCAAGTTCCGCATTCAAGGTTTCTCCAATCTCTGTAGTCTTCGTCCTTGTATCAGCAATGAGGAAAGCATCTCTTTGAGCCTATTTACTGAGCACCCACACACAGAGAGTACATTTGCTAGGGAAACCTGATAAGTGTCACGTGCATTTCGCCGACACATAAGGAAGGAAGGAAGTACTTAGTCGTGATCCGAGTACTCCAAGCGGGATCGTGAAGGCAGGCAAGCATGTGTTTTGGCTTTTTCTGTAACACTCAATCATTGCCCAAGCATCCATCGTGTCAGCCAAGTTGCGCATGCTTTCTAGACCTTGTAAGGCTCATCGATCCTTTATAGTGGATTGTTGAATCGTAGCATTTTACTGTTTACTAAGTCAGCCAGTCAAGTCAATTTGATGCTCAAATCAATCTGGCAAATTGTTATAAGTGAAAATCTGAGTGAAAGTAAGTTAACCACCAAGGTATATACTTAGGTTCTTCATCTACTTAAGTATGTACCTAGGTATTTAGTCGCAATGACAGGAAGCAACGAACAACAAGTGCAAAGGAAGCAACCGATAGAGGCAGCCGGATAAACTTTCTTCCCCCAAGCGGATGACTAAGGACAGCTCGCTTATAGTTGCTCCATTTAGAGACAATCAGACAGACAGCAGCACCTCGAATGCTTTGGATCCTGTCAACACATTATCGTCGTCACCATCATCATCGTCGTCGTTAGCAGCGGTAACAGCAGCGGCGTGATAGCAGCATTCGAGACAATAACAGGAACAAAGGCACCTACAATGATAAAAGTGGTACCATAACTATCGCTAGCTACAGCTTGTATATATAAGATACTTCCGTCGAAATGGCGCTGGATCCAGCAGCGTTCAACACAAGCGCAAACAACGTCGGGTTTGTCGCGACGACCTCCGTGGACGAACCATCACACGATTATCTACCAATTTTTCACATAGAACCCGTGAAGTTACAATTTCAAATACCTTCTGATTTTGTCGCTGTTCAAGTCGCCAACAATGTTATCGTTCTTGCGTTGGCATCTGGTCGACTGTTACGGATCGACCTTTACAATCCTCAGGATGTTGATGGTAATCGTACCCCATCTGCTATCGTAAGATCAACATTGATAGGAGAGGAATAGATATCGATATGCCTAAGCGGCCAAGCGAAGTTGGGACTATAAGAAAGATATTCATGGACCCAACGGCCAGTCACCTGTTGATAAGCACGACGAACGGAGAGAACTTTTACCTTCATCAAAGATCGAGCAAAATGAAGCAACTTTCAAAGCTGAAAGGTATCTTTATCGAGTGTGTTGCGTGGAGTCCAAACCTACCATCAGCGTCAACTCGAGAGATTTTGATCGGTGCGCAAAATGGGTCTGTTTACGAGATATTTATCGAACCAACGGAGGAGACCTTTCGTCGGGAGGAGCGATACATGAAACAGGTTTACAAGATAGCAAGTGGTCAGGCTATAACGGGTCTCTATGTGGATTTTGTGCCTGGTCATACTGATCAGAGACGGGTCCTCCTGACGACCAAGACAAAGATGCTGCATTTTATCGGTCGCGTGGCTAGGCAGGGACATTCTGATGGTAGTTCCATCTTTTCGCGATACTTTGAAGCGGAAACACCCAGTAAGGACACATGAAATTCCCTTCATCAGAAGAAATCGTAGTCGCTCATGACATGTATAAGCATATCAGGAATATCCATCTAGCAATCGAAGCGAATTATCGATATCCCCCGAACCGACAGACGATTACGACTCAGAAAGAATTTATGCTTGGTCTCATGGAAGAGGAGTATCCTATGGGAAGCTGTTTTCCGCGCCTGTCAATTCAGAACTTGGCGATCTGGTCTTTAGAGAGTCGAAGCTTTTTAGCACATCTTCTCTACCGAATTCTCCATCAGAGGTTACATCCATTGCTTTGACACAATACCACATATTAGTGTTGTGTGACAATACTGTGTACGCAATCAACCGCCTAGATGACCAGGTTGTTTTTGAAGATACTATTGTATATACTCACACAAGAACAAGTTATTGTTTGCGCATACTGAATTTACAAGTAGGTAAACAATAGCGGCAAGATACTAGGTCTCTCAGCGGATACCAAAAGTAACACCTTTTGGGTGTTTACCAATGATAGCATTTACGAGATTGTGGTCAAGGATGAAGACCGCAATGTTTGGAAAGTCATGCTGTCCCAGAATTCATTCGATGCAGCAATGAGATTTGCTAGCGTAAGTGGCACAGTTCATTTCGCAGTAGTGAGCTGTGCTAATAATTTGCAAGACACCTCAACAAAAAGATCTAGTTTCCATCGCATCGGGTGATTATCTCATATCACAGTCTAAATATCTTGAAGCTGCCGGAGTGTACGGCAAGAGCTCCAAGTCTTTTGAAGAGGTCACTCTTGTCTTTCTTGAACATGGACAACAGGACGCACTTAGAAAATACTTGGTCTCAAAGTTATCGACTCTACCCAAGAAATCGATTATGCAACGCATGATGATTGCGAGTTGGTTGATCGAAGTCTTCATGTCTAAGCTTAATACACTCGACGATGCCCTTTCTACGAAAACTGAAGCCAATGAGGGTCTGGAAGCCAGAACAGCTGAGCAGCTCGATTCCATTCGAGAGGAGTACCAAGACTTTGTGGATCGCTACAAGAATGATTTGGATAAAAAGACGACTTACGACATCATAAGTAGTCATGGTCGAGAGGTTGAACTTCTGTATTTTGCCTCATGTGTCAATGACAATAATTATGTTCTTACATACTGGATTCAACGAGAAAAATGGCAAGAAGCTCTATCAGTGTTGAAAAAACAAGTTGATCCCCAAATATTCTACAAGTACTCGACTGTTCTTATGGCGAATGCGCCGAGGGATACAGTAGATATTCTGACAAGACAATCAAATCTCAAGCCTATCAATCTCATTCCTGCACTGCTAAATTATACAGAACATACTAAAGTCTCAATTTCAGACAATCAAGCTGTCCGATATCTATCTTTTGTCGTTGACAGATTGGGAAATACTGAAGCTGCTGTCCACAATACTCTCATCAGTATATATGCCAACCTTCCATCACGGGATGAAAGTGATCTCCTAAGTTATCTTCGACGTCACGAGGCAGACCCCAAATACGATGCCGATTTTGCGCTCCGAATATGTATCGAGACGGAGCGAGTGCAAAGTTGTGTCTTTATCTATTCATCTATGAAACAATATTATCAGGCTGTAGAGTTGGCACTAAAGCACAATGACATTGAATTGGCAAGTTTAGTAGCTGATAGACCGGAGGACGATCCAACGATGCGCAAGAAGCTTTGGCTAGCAGTAGCAAAGAAAGTCATCTCTCAATCTACAGGAATCAAGCCGTGAGTTCTCCTCTCCTCTGTATATCCGTATTGCGACGGAGATATCTCAAGGGGTCCCCACTAACATGATCATTAAAGAGCTCTGGAGATTCTAAAACAATGCGAACTTTTAAAAATAGAAGACCTTATCCCATTCTTTCCAGATTTTGTAGTTATTGATGACTTCAAAGTAAGTCATAGAGACAAAACACATACCGTCACGCCGCCATTTGTTGATTTGTTCTTTATTGTGATTATAGGAAGAAATCTGCGCTGCCCTCGAGGAGTATTCCCACCACATTGACCTTCTCAAGAAGGAAATGGACGACTCTACGAAAACAGCTGACAATATTCGCCACGACATTACCCTTCTCGACCGTCGTTATGCGATTGTCGAACTCGGTGAACGTTGCTTTATATGTCACCTCCCGCTATTGTCCAGACAATTCTTTGTGTTCCCTTGTCAACATGCTTTCCATACCGACTGTTTGACGGGACAGATTGTGAAGCAGGCAGGCGTTGGGCTGTCGAGGAAGATTATGGATTTGCAGAAAGAGATTCAGAGGAACGTACAAACGAGTGGTGGAGGAAATTTGTCGAGAGAGAGGATGATTGAAGAATTTGATTCGCTGATTGCGGCGTCTTGGTATGCTTTACTTTTCTTCTTTCTTCTTGCTTCTTTCCCCACCATTTCCCTTCTGATTTCCTTTCCTTGTCTTGCCATGTTGAACAATATATTAAAGCAATTCGGTAAAGACTAACACGAATTGTCTTTTTTTTACTATAAACAGCATTTTATGTAGTGAATTTGCCGTCAAACAAATAGATACTCCCTTTGTGACGAGCGCGGACGATAAAAATGAATGGGCCGTCTGAACGCTAAATTGAAAAGTGGTGGAAGAGGAAGGGGGGAAAAAAGAAGAAGAAGAAGAAGAAGGAAATAAGATCGTTCCATTACTTGAGGGATGGCTTGATTTGTGTCAAGCCCAGTCTATTAGTATTTCTTCTTCTTCTACTACTATTAGTCTCTCTTGAAAACATACACAAACATAAATCAACCTTTAATGGACTACATTGTTTTAGTACTTACGTAAGTAAATAAGGTATGTTGATATTTCTTACATGGTGCTGAGAACTTATGCCATCATGAATGAGAGCTGCATTTTACAAGTCAAGCTACCAAAGATTGTATAGTCGTATCATGTTTGGACAAGGAATTTGATAATCTAGACTCGTGATATGCTCCTACAAGACCTTGATGGCGTTATAATACCAGCTATAGGGCTCATTCAATATGAAGGGAAAAAAATATGCTAATAATCATGTCTGGACATGGGTCAGATTGGGATGCAAAATATTCGTTAACCAGATCAGGTCACCAAGCCTTCTAGACATATATGTATTTACGAATCGCTGGCACTTGAGGTAATCAATAGATGATCACTTTGAAACTTGACACTGGGATATTCCCAAGCAATGGACAACTTATTCTACACCGGTAACAATGACTGGGTTCGGTGGTTTGTTTCTGAACTCCTCGGTCTAGACAATGTATAATCTCATGAGAAAAGGCTGTGTTCGAATCTCTCTATAGACTCATTATTTGAAAAGTGCAGATTTCGATGCATTGAAAAGGCAAAAGACAATCCTCAGACCTAAAACATTTCGATGTAAGACAAAACCTTAAAATACAAATAAACAAAATGTTAGACATACTCGACCATTGCGCCCCTTTTGTAATGTTAGTGATATGAGCAAAATTCTTAAATTCGTGCAAGGTCTGTCCATGAAAAAATGTACCCAGAACGCCTCCCAACCAAATGAAAACACAACATAACTGGAGCCCCTCCTACCAAAACCAAGAGCAATAAGAAAATCTATGCAATCATACCAAGGATGACTTCACCTTCGCCTTCCTGTCGCGATATGGGCATCCTTTTAGTTCCCTTCCTCTGTTTCCTTGGCGCCGAGACCATCTGTTGTGCGCTATCCTGGGTACCATTCATAGCCATAGTTGCTGCAGCATTCCTCTCCTTCGCCAACTCGCTACCCTGCCTGACCGAGAGTTCCAGACTCGCCTCATGCTCCTGGCGAATTTTCTCCAATTCATTCTCAACATCTTCTACAGGACGAAAAGTGCACTGTGCCATGAATGAGTACTCGTCCATGTTTACAGACACTTTGCGTTTCAATGACTGGGTTATCCGGCCAGGATTTCTTCGTTCCTCTGCTGTAAACTTGTTTTTAAGCTGTCGTCTGGTTCTTCCTGGGAACATTTTGGAGCACATTTCAAAGTCGGTACCAAACATTGAGAGTGCCCCGTAAAACTTATTCGTTTCTTCGGCGTCCCATCGTTCTGTACGCTCCTTGTTTCTCCAGGTGGCGTTGTTGACTCGTCTGGTGAGATTCGATTCTTCGACTTGTTCGAGTGGTTCGTCGTCCACAGCATCACGCTCTCGGCGATCAATCTGTAAAGATTGCTCATCAAGTACTAATTGACCATTGACGAGACGCATTTGAGGGGCAATCATGGCACTGTTTTTCCAGTGATTAGTTTATAATATCATAGAAGATATTCCTTATATTAGGATGAAAGTAGGGGTACATACTCTCGGTTAGTAGCTGCTGCATTTGTTTTACCCAATCTTTCCAGTCTTTGCTCAAGCGTTTCTACTTGAACTTCCAGACCCGCAGCTAACCTTGCCTCATTGTCGGCCCTCCGTGCTCGTTGTTTCCTCACGAGCTCAGTCCAATCTATCTTCTCGATCTCTTTGTAGCGTTCACTCTTCTTGCCTATGAAAGTATCCTTACACAGATCAAGCATCCTCACAAGACCCGGCTCAATTTCTATGTCTGCAGCATTTTCTGGTGTGGTAGCCCTCCTTCTACCTCGCCTCTTCGGAGCTTCTGTTTGACCATCTACTCCTGTCTCGTTTAACCCCTCTGCCCCAGCTGCATTCTTTTTCGTTCGTTTCTTTTTGGTCTTAGTTTGTGTGCTAGAAGACGGTGGATCAGTGGTTTGATTTGAAGCAGAGACTTCTACCATAACTTCTGTTGATAATGCCACGGTTGAGGGTGTAGGTTGTGCTTGTCCGGGTATCCGTATAGCTATTCCCTTATCCTTTTGAATTTTACGACGCTTGACAGTCGGCTCTAAGCTTGCAGATACAGGTTTGTCGATTTCATGTTGTGCTGAATTTGTAGTAGCAAGAGTTGCTTCGTTGTTGGTAGGTTGTTGTAAAGTGATTGGTGGAGGTTGATTTGGTGTGTTGATCGATGTTGTGGGCAGGCTGGAAGCTATTCCAGGAGGATTGGATAAGACAGCAATATGAGTAGTTTGTCGTACCGTATTTGACAGGGTGGTGTTCGGCTCGACTGACGGAATAGCCCTAGAAACTACTGGGGACACTGTACGCGTGCGTTGTGGTACAGGAGAGATCGACCTTGAGGATTGAACGACTGGATGTGTTTCGCCATGAATTGGGGTGCCGCTTGTTGATGTGATGGTACCTGGTGCGACAGAGATGGATCGAGCGGGAGAAGGACGAGTCACTGATGGTGAGACAGCTGATGTGACAGAGGTTGAAATAGATGTGCTAGTTGGTGCAGGAGTGCCCTCTGTTATTGCAGCAGCAGGCCGAGGACGCGGTCGAGCCTGTGCCTTAGGTGCAAACTTCTTGGTAGATTTATCTGCACCGTTAACTTCAGCACCATTACGTTTCTGCAAAAGAAGACATTGAAGACTTACTGACGAAACTCATCGTTGGGATGATACTAGTCTGGTGTTATACTGCTGTTTTCTGAGAGTCTTGTCTCATGGTTTGTGTATTACTGAGTTGATTGACGGATGAGTTGAAGCGTTGCATTAGCATGTATGGGACTGAGTGACTGAGTTTAGTCTCCCCTCGTCTCCAGATGTTAATCCATGGTTATGATGATGATAATAATAATATGAAGCATGGGAGGTGGATGACTAAGCATTCAATATTCGAGGAAATGCTCCAAGGGGAAGACTGAGAAATTGGTCATCTCGAATTCACTCTCTTTTAGACAACACCAACACCAACGCCAACACCCATCATCAACATTCAATATCCAACGCCTCTCACCTACAATTTATACAAAACAACACGACTGATATTCCGGAAGTAGTGATAGGCCACCTTCGTGGAGACACTACTCTGAAATTCCCAAATCTTGCTCAATCTCTACCATCCCATCTCTCCTCCTGTTGAACTCGTTCATCACTCGTCTATTGTCTTGACTTTCTCACGTGTACATGTTTGAGAGCCTTCTCAGTCGAGAGCATCTCTACCTCAAACCCACTTCTTCTTCCCTCTCAGTCGTCCTCTCTCTACAGGGCTCATGAGAGAGGTTTTGACTTTGTCCGAAACTGAGTCTGTCTCAGTGGCTGCTTCGGTCAAGAAAGTCAAGATGGAAGACAGAAAGAGACCACTCAATGACTTGAGTGACGACAACCAGCCCTCGAAACGTCAAGCAGTCACCGCCCCATCCACGTCTCAACAGGGTCCACCAAGTCAGGAAGATGTCGTTGTAAGTTCACCTTACCCTTGGTCTCCGTACAATGCTTCGTAGATCTTGTTCTCATCATAATGTTCGAAAGATGTCACCATCCTACACAAGTTGCCGACACAAGATACAAAAATCACGATATGAGGTGGAAATATACATATGCTAATTTTCAGTATTAGCATTTTCAAAAAGAAGCCATATATCGACAAATGCAGGTGTATAAACGCGAAAAAGATCTTGCGGAATTTAGGCTAGAAGAACTTGTGAAAAGCAGTACATACCATGATGATCATCTTCGCATCATTGATGCATGGTGGGAGCAGGTTTGTGTTTATCATGACAAGACTTCTGTTTGACTAACAAATTTATAGCTTATAGATGAAGTGCGCTTGTTGAGCGTAGAAGGTGCAATTAAACAAGAACCTGTGCAGAATGGTGGTAGGTCTCGAATCTGAATCCTTTGCTCAATTCAAAGCTCATTTATGTTAGTATCTTCTTCGATTCCAGCTTCCCTGCTCTTCGCAGATGAGGAAACATTTCGTGATCATCTACAAAAGAAGCACGAATACATTTTGAAGAGTTTGGCTTCGCTTTTTGAGAATATAAAAACAACAAGAACTGGTGCCTCGACAGACGAAAGACTGGATAAACTCGAGATGCGCGTAGGAGAGTTGCTGGCGACTGAAAAGGTCCACAACGTAGAGCTGGATCGATTACGATCTCAGAAGGAAGATGTCGAGCAACAACTCACCGATGCTGCAATTCGATACCTACAGGCTGAAAAGAAGTTGGATCGTTACAAAAGTATTACACTTGCGAAAATCGAGAAACAAGCTACACAACAACCTACCGTCGAGACAAAATCTGAAGCTAAATCTACAGAATCTGATACCAAGAATCGTTCAAAGGCAACAGATGGCCAGGTTGCGGACGCAGAGCTTGCAAGAAAAGAGGCACAAGCTATTGCGAGTAAACAAGAGAAGGAGCTACAACAGATGCAAGCTGACAATACACGCTTATCAGAGCAAGTCACCAAGTACACTATCAAGGTTGGTAGACCTCAACTTTCTCTTAAACGAGCTATTAAGAATGCTCAAGTTTTACAAACTCTAATTGTGTGATAGCTTGGCCGTCTGCTCGAAGAAGACATTACCTCCTGTGATGTATACAAGAATATGAAGGCGAAGCTAGATGATCTTGCTATCCGTTACAATCACATCGAAGCTCTTAACAATAATCTGGTAAAGGAGGCTGAAAAACTACAATCGGAACGCACATCTTATAAAGAGTTACTCGATCGAGAACAAGAGATGGCGGTGAATGAGATCAACTCTCAATTATCGAAAAACGATGCGGATTTGGCTCGAATACGTGCTGTACGAGACGAGGCGGTTCAGGAAAATACAATGCGAAAAATAGCTACGGACAAACATCTATCAGCTGTTAATGAAGTAAACGAACTGGCTAAAGCCCGAAAAGACAAGATCGATTCACTCGAATCAGAGGTTGTCAGACTTAGACTACAGTTGAATGAACAAACAAGTACACCTGACCCAGAGCATGAAAATCTTACTCGTGAAGAACTTCTTGAAAGATACAACCAACAAACAAGGGCCTATAAAATACTAGAAGAAGAATTGCCTGCGCTGGAAGCTGCATTCAAAAAAGCACATGACCTGTGCTCGGAGAAAGTCATTAATCTACAGGAAGCAAGCGCGAAGATGGACCGTCTAGTTCAAGAGGTTCGTTGTCGTTTATCATCTTGAAGGAGATTTTTACTAATGATGTCACAGAAAGTCAAAGCGGATCAAAAGTATTTTACGGCTATGAAAGCCAAAGACACTATGTTACAAGAGAACCGCTTACTCAAGAATACACATCAAAAATCCTCCGAAATTATTTCGCAGCTCAAGGATGCGGAGAAAGCACTTGCTTCCAAGGTAGCCAATCTTGAAAAGCAAATGGCCGAGCTCAGAAACGTCCAACATTTGGCGGCGGTCCAAGCCAAGAATTATCAAGGAAGAATCCTTGAAAGTAACAACACTATTGAGTCGTTGAAGAAACAAGTTACTCATATCACCGACGCGATTCAAAGCAAAGACAGCCTTTTAAATACGGAAGCAGAGAATAGGAGGAAGGCTGAAATTGAGTTGGAAAGGACCCTAGTGAGGTTAGAAGGCGTACAGCATAAACTCGAAATGCAGGCTCGCGAAGAGAGTGAGGATGACCAAGTCGAAGCGTTGAGAGTAAGCAAAACATTCATATTTATGTCTCTCATCTGGTATAGTCCATACTAATTCTGCTTCCATGGTGTAGTCTATGGTGCGTTGTACTATCTGCCGATACCGCATAAAGGACACTGTCATCAGCGGATGTGGTCACGTTTTCTGCAAAGAATGTGCCGAAGAACGTATAACTTCACGATCGCGAAAATGTCCAAATTGCGGTCGACCGTTTGCGAAGAGCGACATGATTTCGATTCATTTGTGATTCATCCAGCAGACTTGATTCCATATTCAAATCGCCTCGGCCAAAAAGAATATCACAAGCTTGTCAATCCAAGATGACAATCAACCTCAAAAACGTCCCAAACCATTTCTGCTGCTTAGCATTTCAATTGTGGTTCTTCCTTTGCGGCACAAATCGCTTGTGCATCAACCCTACGCTACACACCTTTTAATCTCTTCGTCTTTTGCCGCATTTTTTCAACGCATAAGCAATTTTTGTTTTCGGGGGTCTACGGGAGTTTATTGTTATCGTTTCATTTGTTTGCACTGTCATTTGAATCTTCTTTCCTTTTCTCCAAAAAAAATCCTGTAAAATTTAAACTGGATCAGGCGCTTTCTCCTTGTCGTTAATTTCCCTTTGTTAATCATCCCAGGCCGTCACATCGCTACTTATCAGCCTTGCAACACTCAGAAATGAGTGCTTCGTAGGAACAAAGGCCGATGACAGCTATTTAAGATTTTCTCACGCAAACAAAACTCAAGAGTTGTACATATTATCAACTGTTTTGGCATACTAGGTAATCATTTGTATATAAAGGATGACTTTCACCTGTTTTCGTGTAGACAAACTATTCTTCATGTGAAGTCTTATCTGTATGTTTACATACTTTTTGTTATATACACAGATCATCATGTCCATTCTCAGAGCTGATCACTTGCAAGATCATGGTGCTATTTTCGTATTGTTTATTCAAGCCATTATTATGGTTGTTTCAAGATGTGGTAAACTTGCAGATGAAAATACACAACTTGACTTGGAGATGTAAGCAATAATATGTAGTTGACAAATGCCATTTATCGATGGGCAAACAAATTAATGACAAGACCAGGAAGGATGAGGCTCATTTAATTGATTGCATACCTTGAATTCAGCCACATGTAGAATCCCATCTCCTTATATATCGCTCCATACAATTATACACCTTCATGCGTTCGTTGCATTTGCATGGATCCAGCATTTTACACATATACATACTGCATACTACATACTTACTTACATCCTCCAGACATTCACCTCTTTGCATTGCCTTGCTTGCTTGGATCATCTTGTTCGTTTTCTCAAGTGGTCATCATCATCATCATCATCATCATCATTCTATTTCGACACTAAAGAGTTCTCAGACAGCTACCTAGGTAAATACCTGGTATATACATCCCGAGGGATCGGAGCTAAAAGCTAAAACCGTCAATCTCTCGCCATTTCCCAGAATTATATTAGCTCCTTCTCAGCCTACTCCTAGCCAGCCAGCCAGCCAACCATTCATCAACCATCCTAACCATTATCTAAGTTACATCTACAATCACATTATACGAAAAAAAAGGCTTATCTGCATGATACTCGAGGTTCAACCATAAGCTCGCGTCAATCTGATCAATCAAAAACATCAACCCAGGTCAGCGATAATATTACATTCTGGGAGCCGAAGAGTTTCCCGAAATCTCAGTGCATCTCCAGGATGTCAGATTCTTGGGTGCGCAACCCGACGCTCCATCTTACTCAGCCAGATCATGTCTTTTTGAATTTGAGGGGCATATTGTCATCATGGTCATTCAAGTCCAAACTGACAAGTCTTAGTAGCACATGGATAATAACACCCCTTCTCCAAACTCTAATCCACAACCCCAGTCAACAAGCGCAGCAACAACGGCGTCTTCCGACCAAGTCAGAGATAATAATCGAGCACATGATACGCGGTCATTGGCAGAACTCCCGGCTATAACAGATGATGGGCACCAAACAACCAGAGTGCAGCGTCGACTACGGTCCATTCTATATACCCTGAATCGACCAAATAACTATCCTAATGCACCTCCACTAGATTTTCGTGCTCCATCATTCACACATTTCCAATCAGAGCGATCTCAAGATTCAGCATCTACAAATACAGATGCTGGATTCCGATTTCAAGATCTAGTCAGACGTCGGACCCTGGACTATAGCTTCGACACATACGGCAAACCAGATGAAAGAGATACCAAGAGGAGAAAGATAGATGACGTTTCGACAGGACAGGTAGGACGAGTAAAATTACCACTGGATTTACTGTACGACGATGGCGGGCTTTATCAAAGACGGTCTTATCCTGTACAGAATCTGCTGAGGGATGATAAATCTGGTAGGCAATGGCAACACCAAGGATGCAAAAGCGAGTTCAAATGACTGATAGAGTTGTTAGTATACTGCTCGCGCAAGTCGACTTGCAACTTGTTATTTCAGCACCAGTCTAAGAACCACTTCTCCATCCAAAAACTAGTCATCAAGGCGCCAGGACATGGTTATACATCGCCGTTAGTACTCAATATGACGACGAGTAGACGATCACCCAGCTGATTTGATCATTTTTGTTGTAGTGTATCTGAAGGCATGGTTTTCATATTCAACGATAGTCCGGTAAGAGACATCTTGGACAAGACAAAAGACCATTCTCCCGAACACCGTCACGAGGGTAGCCCAGGTGACGACAACGCGGACGACAATAATGATCCAGAGTTTACTAGAGACGACGATGACAACGATTCCGACTACATGCCAGTGCACATACCGGACGATTACTCACCCGACATTGGCGAAGGTGGAATTGCTGACTGCGATGACGACAATGATGATATCGACGATTCAGAACGGGATGGTATGGAGTTTATGTCTTTACAAGCTACAGCAGGGGCTTCTGCAGGTATCGGTTCGAATGATGGGTCTTCAACGCGAAGGATAAGACGTTCGTCTAATCAGGAGACGGTGATTGTTTGTGGTGATCCCCCTGTTGCAAAGACTGGTGATGGGGCACTTTTGGAACCCCATGCGAAATTTTACATCCCTAGGGTTCCTAGAGGGTCGAACCGGTCGGTTATTGTGTTTAGTCCGCCGTTGTAAGTCTTTTTCTTGCAAAGTCCTTTTTTCCCCCATCCAAATTCTTACTCCCTCTCTCCTCTCTTCCAACAAACTCCATTTCATTCCTAATAAGAGAGCCTAAGTGAATGCTGTATCCAGTATTATAACTCATACTAACAACAAGGTGCTTTTGTCCTCTTGCGTGTGTATATTATAGATATTGTCGATTTATCATGATTAAACTATGGGCAGCGCAAGCAAGTCAAAATATTGATATTGAAAGTATCAACGCTTATGGATATTATGGCAAACGATTCTTCCCAGCCGCAAAGTTTCGATGATTACCAATATTTTTCGACCGTCTATATTTCTGGCATTCTGAAATAGCTTATCGCTCATTAATTTATTTTCCTTATGGAAAGTGTAAACTTGGGTGGAATGGGTAATATATAACGTTGACCTTTTTTCTTCTCCATCAGTTTCAACCGATATTGATTGAGAGTCAATCTTTCTTTTTCTTTTTTGTACTTTTTACTCATCCAATATGGAGGTTCTTCTTATTCCGCTATCATCAACGGGGAGAATAATGGTGTTTTTTCTTTCTTTTTTGCTTCGTGTTCTACTGTTTGCAACTTGCGGGGGGATTCTTTTTCTTTTGTTTTTTCTCATAAATCTACCAAAGATTTTTTGATGTATGAGGTACATAGCGTGCGGTTGTTTTATATTTCATTACATTGGTTCAAACTTTTCCCCCAAATCCTTGACAGTCTCTAGTAGTTCTCCCCGCTTTTTTTCCCTTTCTTTCTTTTTTGCATACTTCTCACCAATTGTGACAGTTTTCAGTTCATGATTGATGAATTCTATAATGACAGCATGGATGAATGATGATATGATTAATGGCATAAAGTTTTCTCAACATGATTTCACTTTCTCTCCCATTCTTTTCGGTTTAACAATGATTATCTTTCTCATTTCGAGAAAACAATCGAATAATGTAACGTGATGTTTTCTTCTTCTTGGCGCTATGGATAAAATCGAAAAGTAGTTTGTCTAATGAGACCAAAAGACGCCCTTTTTGACAAACATTTCATTTATTTACCCGTATGCTTGTGCCAGAGCGCCGTCTTTTTGGAGACTGCCTTCTTCTTTGGCACGTAAAATGGAACACCAAAAGAACCGAGTAACATCCTTGCGTCTTTGTCGTTGGTGGCGGAGGTTATACATGTAACATTAACACCTGGAATATATCGTGGTGGGAACATATCGTAATTGACTGTTTTTGAAAGAGGGGCAAATGCAGTTAGTAATAAGTAAAGATTATTGGATTGTCATGAGATTTGTCAACTGTTGGATAAAGATTTTGTAATGAGGAGAAAATTGAACAAGACGAAGATGGCAGAGGGGTCAAGGAAAGAAGGGAAGAGGGATGATAAGGCAATGGACGGGACAAAAGAAACAAACCTTCAATC
>Ga0160427_10001203_pt1 | contig 15943 bp, 15 predicted proteins | sample SolpanmetagenomL_FD_108194 | JGI IMG/M metagenome (GOLD analysis project Ga0160427, IMG submission 108194) | Solar panel surface microbial communities from Lawrence Berkeley National Laboratory, California, USA - L | ecosystem: Engineered > Built environment > Solar panel > Unclassified ...
CTCGAGCATGGTGCTGCCCAGGTCGCCCGCGCCGTAGTACAGGGCCGCCTGCGCCACCTTGAAGCCCTGCCCCGGCCACGACGCCTGGATGTTGGGAATGTTGTCGAGCGCGATGCGCGAGATGGCGAGCTGCTGCAGGTACTCGTGGGCGCTGGCGCCCGGAGCCTTGCCGTGCAGGCGGGTGTTCTCGGTCTGCAGGGTCCACATGGCGAAGCCGGAAAAGCCGTTGCCGTGCGTGGCGTTGGCGACGTCCTGCTGGTCTCTGATCTTGAGCAGGTGGTTGGCCCGCTGCGCGTGGCTCTCGCCGAAGCCGATCACCATGGTGCTGATGGTGTACAGCCCCTTGGCCTGCGCGGCGTTCAGGATGCGGAACCAGTCGTCCGAGCGGATGCGGGCCGGCGCCGCCTTGGCGCGCACGTCGTCTTCGAGGATCTCGCCGCCCGCACCGGGCAGCCCGTCGAGGCCCGCCTCGATCAGGGTGTCGAGCAGGTCGCTCAGGCCCAGGCCGAAGTTCCTCTCCATGAACAGCACTTCTTCCGGCGAGAAGGCGTCGATGCGGATGCTGGGGTGGTGCGCCTTGACGTGCCGCAGCAGCCCGGTGTAGTACTCGAGGCCCAGCGCCGGGTTGACGCCGCCCTGCAACAGGATGCGGGTGCCGTTAACCGCCTCGAGTTCGGTGATCTTGGCCGAGACCTGCTCGTAGTCGAGGGTGTAGCTGTCTTTCTGACGCGGCGTGCGGTAGAAGGCGCAGAAGTTGCAGCCCACATTACACACGTTGGTGTAGTTGATGTTGCGGTCGATCAGGAAGGTCACGGTGTCGGCCGGGCTGCGCTGGAGCCGGAGTTCGTGGGCCACCGCCGCCACCTCGGGCAGCGGCAGGTCGTACAGCGCGGTGATCTCCCGGTGGTTCAGGCGCTCGCCGCGCGCGGCCTTGTCGAGCAGGGCGGAGCCGCCCGCTTCACCAGAGCTGGGGGCAACAGGAATGTGGAGACCGGTCATGTCCTCATGCTACGCCGCCGGCCCGGGACAGAGGGGAAGCGGGGGTACGGTAGGGCGCGTGCAACGCCCGCGCAACGCTGCCGCCCGCACACTGGGCCGCATGAAGAACCAGAGCCTTCCCGCCGCGCTGTCCGTGCGTTTCCTCCTGCTTCTGGGCTCCTCGCTGGCGCTGGGCCTCGCCGGCACCGCCTTCGCCGCCACGCCCACCCTGCGGCTGACCCTGAACGGCGCGGCCTCGCCGGAGACCGCCATCGTGGTGAACGGCAAGACCTACGTGCCCGTGAGCGCCCTGAACCGGCTGGGCGTGAAGACGGCGACGGCGGGCGGCGTGCTGAGCCTGAGTACGGGAACGGCGGCCCCCGCCACGGCCAACGGTGCGGGCGGCGCGGCCCAGAAGGCCAGTGTCAGCGGCTGCATGAACGAATACCTGTTCAATGGCATCTGGCGCTTCCGGGTGCTGAGCGTGAGCGTGACCTCCGATCCAGGCCAGGACGCCTACCCCTATTACGACGTGAAGGCCGAGCTGAAGAACGGCACGACCAAAACCATCGAACCCCTGGGAACCGGCATTCCGCAGGACAACGCCGTGAGCCTGACCTTCGGCGACGGCAACAGCATGGCCTACAGCTACGGCGGCGCCTGGCAGAAGAAGGTGTACAGCGACGTGCTCCAGGGCACCGGCTTCGTGTTCGACTTCGCCTTCCGCCCCGAGATCGGCTCGGCCACCCGCGAGGGGCTGCTGGCCAACAAACCGCAGAAGCTGCTGTTCGAGGTCGACCCGGCCAAACTCGACAAAAACCTCAAGGTGGGCTTCACCGTGCCCGACCCCAGCTTCCGGGTCGACCTGACCTGCAGCAGGTAGCCCCGGCAGGCCGCCGCCTTCATCTCGTTCCGACCCTGCCGCCGCCTGTCACGCGCTAGCCTTGCTGGCATGTCGGCCCCCGGCACCGCCCCGTTCCCGCGCCCGGATGCGCGGCCCTGGCTGTCGGTGCTGCTGCCGTTCACAGCGCTCGGCCTGCTGCCCTGGTGGGTCTGCCTGACCCTGAGCGCGGCGCTGGCCCTCGGCCGGTGGACCGAGGACGCCCGCAGCATCGGCGTGCTGCTGGTGCTGCTGGCGGCCGTGCTGGTCTCGGCGCCGCTCCTGCTCGGCAGCGTCCCGGACCGCCTGCCCGCGTCCGGTACGCTGTTCGCGCAGGCGGCCCTGGTCGGGCTGCTGTCGTTCGCCTCGCAGCGCGCCCTGGAGCAGGGGCGGCGGCAGGGCCTGCTGCTTCCGGCCGCCGCCGTGCTGCTGGTTCCCGGCCCGGGCGGTCTGGCCGCCCTGCTGCTGGCCGGCCTGAGCCTGCGGGGAGCCGAGACCGGCCCTCCGGTGCGGTTTCAGCGCACGCCCGGCCAGTCGCGCCGGATGCTGCAGGCCCTGCTGGGAGCGGTGCTGCTGCTGACCGGCGCAGCGGCGCTGCTGGGCACGCTCCTGCCCGCCGCCACCCGGCAGGCCGCTCCGGCCGTCTCCACGCGCAGCACGCCTCCCCGCCCGGACGCCGCTCCCCGGGAGACGCCTCCTGCTGCCCGGTCGGCGGCCGCCGTGGGTCCGGTCTCCCGGCCGGCCGTGCAGACCCCGGCCGGCGAAGGTCAGGACGCGCTGCTGCGTCCGCTGATCCCGTTCACCGGCCTGCTGATCGTGGTCTGCCTCGTGCTGCTCTTTCAGCGCGTCCGGGTGAAGCGGGCCGCGGGCCGCAGCACCTGGGCCGACTACGCCGCCGTGGCGGCCATGCTCGGCACGTTGTTCATGCTGGGCATCCTGGGGGTCGGGGCCGGTCGGGGCGGGGTGATCGGCGGCGCAGCTTCACAGGCCGCCGGGCCGGGCGGGGGCCGGGGCGCGGCCGGGGGTGCCGTGCAGGCCGGACAGCAGGGTTCCGACTGGCTCACGCCGCTGATGAACGCCGGGCTGATCTTCTCCACGCTGTTCTTCGCGGCCGTCGCCGTGTTCCTGTACCTCGCGCTGCGGCGCGGGCCGGAGGGAGAACCAGGCGGCGCGTCCGGTTCACCTGGGGCCACCGACTCCGCGCCGCCGCCGCTTCACCGCGTCAGGCTGGCGTGGCGGCGGCTGGAAACCGCGCTGGCCGCCTCAGGGCTGGCCCGGCTGAGCAGCGAGACGCCCGAGGAGTTCGCCGCGCGCCTCGCTCTGCTGCTGCCGGCCGCCGCCGCAGACCTGCACACCCTGACGCGGCTGTACCTGCCGGTGCGCTACGGAGGCGAGCTGAGCGAGGCGCAGGCGACCCGCGCCGAAGCGGCCGAGGCCAGCGTCCGGCGGGCGGTGCAGGCCGGACAGGCGTGACCCCGTGTTCGTGTCGCTCTGTTCTGCACCCCTCACGCTGTTCTGCACCCTTACGTCTACGGCTCACCCGCCGCTTCTCCCTCTCTCCCACTCTCCGGTACTTTTTCGCAAGCGAGGCCCCATGACCCAGCCCGTCTCCTCTCTGTCCGTATCCGGCGCCCCCGCCGCCGATTTCTCCGTCTCCGGCTTCGCCTCCCGCGTGCTCGGCAACGTCGCCGCCGTGATGGTCGGCAAGGAGGCCGTGACCCGGCTCGCGCTGGCGGGCCTGCTGGCGGGCGGGCACATCCTGCTCGAAGACGCACCCGGCACCGGCAAAACCATGCTGGCGCGCGCGCTGGCCGTGTCGCTCGGGCTGGGCTTCAAGCGCGTGCAGTTCACGCCCGACCTGCTGCCGAGCGACGTGACCGGCGTGAGCGTGTACCAGAACGGCCGCTTCGAGTTCGTGCCGGGGCCGATCTTCACCGGGCTGCTGCTCGCCGACGAGATCAACCGCGCCACGCCCAAGACCCAGTCGGCGCTGCTCGAGGCGATGGGCGAGGGGCAGGTGTCCGAGAGCGGCGTGACGCACCGGCTGCCACAGCCGTTCGTGGTGGTGGCGACCCAGAACCCGGTCGAGTTCGAGGGCACCTACCGCCTGCCGGAAGCGCAGCTCGACCGCTTCCTGCTGCGGCTGTCGGTTGGCTACCCGACCGAGGCCCAGGAGGCGCAGATGCTCGCCCGCCTGCAGGAACGCCACCCGATCGACACCCTGGAAGCGGTCGCCACGCCCGCCGACCTGCTCGCCGCCCGGCAGCAGGTGCGCGGCGTGCAGGTGCACCCGGAGCTGCGCGGCTACATCGCCGCCCTCACCGCCCGCAGCCGCACACATCCTCAGGTGGCCCTGGGCGGCGGGCCACGCGCCAGCCTGGCGCTGCAGGGCGTCTCGCAGGCGCTGGCGGCGCTGGACGGCCGCCCCTTCGTGACGCCCGCAGACATCAAGGCGGCGGCCCCCGGTGTGCTCGGCCACCGCCTGAGCCTGCACACCGAGGCGCGGCTGAGCGGCGTGAGCCCCGAGAACGTGGTGGCGCAGGTGCTGGGCGAGATTCCGGTGCCGGTCGAGGTGCCGGTCCAGGGGGCAGAGGCCACCCGGCCCTGAGATGGACCCGCTCACCCTGCTGAACCCCCTCACCCTGCTGTACGCCGCGCTCCTGGCCCTGCTGGTGTGGGGCGTCTGGCGGCTGTGGCAGCGCCCGCCCGCCGTCACCCTGACCCGCACGCTGCCCGCCCAGGGCTTTGCCGGAGACGTGCTGCCGCTCGACGTGACGCTGCGGGTGCAGAGCCGCTGGCCGACCCGCGTGCGCCTCGACGACCCGGCCCCCCTAACGGTGGTGCCCACCGCGCAGCTCAGCACGGGCGGCCTGATCTGGGGCGAGACGACCCTGCGCTTCTCCACCACCCTGACCCTCAACCGCCGGGGCGTGTACGCCTGGGACGGTGCGACGCTGCGCTGGGCCGACCCATTCGGGCTGTTCTGGCACAGCGCCCGACTGCCCGCGTCCACCACCCTGGAGGTCTATCCGGGCACGCACGGGCTGCGGCTGCCCGCCCTGCTGCGCCCGCTGCTCTCGGAGGGCGCCCTCTCGCGCACGCTCGGCCTGGAAGACCCGATCAGCCTGCGGGGGGCCAGACCCTACGTGCCGGGCGACCCGCCGGGCCGGATTCACTGGCGGCTCTCGGCCAGATCCGGCACACTGACCGTGCGCGAACTCGAACGCACCGCGTCGAGCAGCCTGCACCTGCACCTCGACACCTCGGGAAACGAGGTGTATCTGGAAAGCGCCGTGCGTCTGGCGGCCAGTCTGGTGCAGGAGGCGCTGACGCTGAACCTGCCGGTGGCGGTGAGCGATCCGCAGGGAGCCACGCCGTCCGGCCACACCCCGGAGGCGCTGCGGCTGGCGCTGCGCCGACTGGCCGAGGCGAGGGCCACGCCGGGCCGCGCCGCCCCGATTCCCGAGCCGCGCGCAGGCAGCAACCTGATCATTCTGACGCAGCAGGCCCCAGCCGAACTGGTGCAGGCGGCGCTGCGGGCCAGGGGCCGGGCCAGCCGGGTGGTGATCGTGGCGCTGCCCGAAGGGTTCTACCTCGAACCCGGCGAGAAGCCGCGGCGGCAGTGGGCCGGGCTGCCCGAGTCGGTGCGCGAACTCGAACGCCAGGCGAACGTGCTCGGCGGCGCGGGCGTGCTGGTGTACGTGCTGCGCGGCAACCTCAGCGTGCTGCAGCTGGGCCGCAGGCCGGACTGAGCCGCGACTCACAACTCCTCTTTGTCTGTGGTTCACGCGCCGAAGCAGTGGGCGCGCTACGGTCGGGGCATGAGCGACACAGACCAGAAGACGTTCCAGCCGACCGCTGAGCCGCAGACCCAGGGCCGGCAGGACGCGCCGACGACCGAAACCACCCCCAACATTCAGCCCGCACCCGAGACCGCCCAGAACCGCGGTGAGGATGCACTCGACGTGGCCCTGCAGGGCAGCATGATCACCAGCGACCCGCCCAGCAGCCTGATGCCCGAAGAAGAGATCTGAGGAAAAACATCAGAAGCGGTGGGGAGGCTGTCAACAGGCCTCCCCACCGCTTCTTCGTTCTCTATTTTTCCTGCGCCGACACCTTCGGCACGAACACCAGGGCGTTGGGCACGCTGCGGCTCCAGACGGTGTTCAGGTACCCGCCCGCGTTCAGGTATCCGCCCGCGACGTACACGGTGGCGCTGCTGCCGCTGTCGAAGCGCATGGCGCTGCTCACACCGGCGCTCAGCAAGGCCCGGGCGAAGTCGCCGGGCGTGCCGTTGTCGAGAAACGCGACGCCGCTCTGCTGCCCCACCGTGATAAAGGCCACCTGCCGGGTCGCCCGCCAGATGCTGCCCGAGGTGACGAAGCCTTCCCGCACCGGGTCGAGCACCAGTTTTCCGCCCGAGACGAGCAGCGGGCCGGCGGCCACCGCGTCCTGCACGTCGTCCCAGCCGGGCACCTGCCAGTTGAGACTGTACCCGAGGGGGCTTCCGGCCGGCAGCGAGAGCTGCGGATATCTGGCCGGGTCGAAAGTGATGGTGAAGTCTCCGGCCCCCGGCACGAAGCGGCCGGTGAGGGCGCGCGCCACGTGGCCCGAGGCGCTGCCCAGCCCGCCCTGAAGCACCAGCGTGGTGAGCGCGTCGCCGCCGACCGCCGTGCGCCCGTCTCCCACGAAGGCCGTCACCCACAGCGGGTTGGCGCGGGCGCCCACGCTGTTGACCGTCAGGTTCTGCCCGGCGCCGCTCAGCACGTAGCGCGGGCGCGGATAGCCGAGGCGCGGCGTGCCGGAAGCGTCGAGGCCCAGGGTGGCCCGCTTCTCCAGGCTGGGCGACACCATCAGGCCGCCGAGCGCCACCAGATCGACCGGCAGGCTGCTGGCCGGGTCGAAGTATCCGGCGTTCACGCCCGCCACGCCGCCCAGCGACTTCACCAGGTCGGCCACGCCGCTCGACCGCCCCAGCGGCGCGGCCACCACCCTCGGAGCGTAGCGGGCGTCGAAGGTGAGCAGGCTCAGCCCGCCCAGGCGGCGCAGCGTCACGCCCGGCGGCAGCGCACTCTGATCGACAGGTGGCGGCACGCTGGTGTTGATGTTGGTGGTGGTGTCGATCACGATCCGGTACGGGTTCTGCAGCGTGAAGACCTCGCTCACGCCACCCCTGGTGTCGAGCCGCACGCTGCTGCCCACCGCGCCCAGCGAGACGCCCAGGTCGTCGCCCGATTCGAGCTGCTGGGTCTGCGGGCTGCTGCTCACGCCCGGCAGCGCGAAGCTCAGGCCATTTTTGTCGCGCTGCACGGTGTAGGTGGCGGCGGCACTGAACTCCAGCACCACCCGCTGAAGCTCGATGTTGCGGTCGAGCGTGCGGCTGCTGCGCACCGACAGCAGCGCGGCGACCGGCGTGAATCCGGTGCTGCCAGGCGGCACCGGTTGGGCCGGCTGCGCAGTCGTGGGCTGGGTAGGCACCGGTTGCGCCGGAACGGGCTGCGGGGTGGTGGCGGGCGTCGTGGTGGGCAGCTTGATCGGGGGCGCGGGCTGAAGTTGCGGCTGGGCCGAAGGCGCGGGACCCGGAGCGACAGAGGTCGTCGCGGCCGGACTTCCGCTGCCGGTCGCCGGGGCCACGCCGCTCAGCACCACGCCGGGCGTGGCGGGCGCGGCCACCGGGGCCACGGTCGGCGCGAAATCCAGAACGTCGGGGGTGTCGGCCTCGACCGGCACGCCCAGCAGCGTCAGGAGGCTGACCGGGACGTGCAGGCTGCCGTTGTAGGTTTGGGGAATGGGCAGGGTGGTCGGCAGGCTCGAAAACCCCTGCGCCGTCCAGCGCCCACCCAGAAAGTTCAGCGTGCGCCCGCCGTACCCGAGCGTCAGGCCCGCGCCGTCCTGCTGCACCTGCACGCCGAGCCTCGGCAGAAACCACACCGGCAGGCCCTCGGTGGTGGCGGTGCCCGGCCCGGACAGCGGCTTCGTCTCGATGCGGGGACTGAGAAGCACGCCGCCCAGCGCCACCGGGCGGGCCTGGGCGGTGGCCGCTGCAGCCAGAGCGGCACTCAACACAGCGAGCCGGAGCAGAGCAGGACGGAACAGCAGGACGGAACGCTTCACGCGGGGCAGTGTAGCGGCGCGCCCTGACGGCCGGATGAGCCTGCCGACCCCGCGCCCGTCGGCCAGCACGGCACGCGGCGCACTCCGGCCGGTCGGATGAGGGCGGCGGGCGCTCCGTCAGCTTGCTGTGACAACTGTTCCTTTACTCTGAATCACGATGATCGAACCTTCCCTTGCACTCTACGGCGAAACCTTTGAGAAGGTCGAGCAGCACCTCGACGAATTGCTCGCGGCCACAGGCGTCCGGTATTGCCTGCTGGTCGACCGCAAGGGCTTCGTACTGTCTCACAAGGAGGCGCTCTGGGCGCCACGCCCGCCCGCCCTCGACAGCGTGGCGACCCTCGTCGCGGGCAATGCCGCGGCCACCGGGGCGCTCGCCAACATGCTCGGTGAAAGCACCTTCTCCGAGCAGATTCACCAGGGCGAGAAGGGGGTGCTGTACGTCGAATCGGTCGGCGACAGCGCCCTGCTCACCCTGATCTTCGATTCCAGCGTGCCACTCGGCCGGGTGAAGGTGTATGCCAAGAAGACCATCGCGGTCATCACTGGCCTGATCAAGACCCTGCAGGACGTACCTGCCGTCTCATTCGACCAGAGCTTCAGCAACAGCGCCAGCGCCCTCCTCGACGACCTGCTCGGCTGAGTCGGCGAACCCCAGGAGACGACGTCATGAGTACAATCAACTTTGCGGCCCGCGAGATCAACTGCAAGATCGTGTATTACGGCCCCGGCATGTCGGGCAAGACCACCAACCTCAAACACGTGTTCACCAAGGTGCCCGGCCACCTGCGCGGCGAGATGATCAGCCTGGCCACCGAGGACGAGCGCACCCTGTTCTTCGACTTCCTGCCGCTCGACCTCGGCAGCGTGCAGGGCTTCAAGACCCGCTTTCACCTGTACACCGTGCCCGGACAGGTGTTCTACAACGCCAGCCGCAAGCTGATTCTGCGCGGCGTGGACGGCATCGTGTTCGTGGCCGACAGCGCCCCCAACCGGCTGCGCGCCAACGCCGAGAGCATGCGCAACCTGCGCGAGAACCTGGTCGAACACGGCCTCGACATCAAGACCATCCCAATGATCCTGCAGATCAACAAGCGCGACCTGCCCGACGCGCTGCCCGCCTCGATGATCCGGGCAGTGATCGACCCCAAGGGAGAGCTGACGATCACCGAGGCCAGCGCCCACGAAGGCAAAGGCGTCTTCGAGACGCTGAAGGCCGTGAGCAAGATGGTGTTGGAGCGCCTGTCGCAGCCGACGTAAAGGGCTTCCGAACCGTTTCCTGTAGCGCGTGGGGTCTCACCCACACGCTACAGTTTTTTCATGCTCACCCTCTCGGTCGTGCCCGGCGACTACGCCGTATGTCAGCTCTCCCCCGACGCGCCACTTCCCGGCTGGGCCACTGCGGGAACGCTGTTCTCGGTGACGCGCAGTGCAGACGAACTCTCGGTGGTGTGCGCCACCGGACAGGTGCCGCCGGAAACGAGACACACTCCCGGCTGGGCGGTCCTGAAGCTGCACGGCCCCTTCGACTTCACCCTGACCGGCATTCTGGCCGGCGTGCTGAATCCGCTGCACCGGGCGGGCGTGGGCATCTTCGCGCTCAGCACCTTCGACACCGACTACGTGCTGGTGCAGACCAGGCAGCTCGGAGCCGCGGTATCGGCCCTGAGAGAGGCGGGCCACACGGTGCTGGACGACTGAGGAATCGGGCGGCCACGCCTCACGGCCGTTCCAGGCTCAGGCGGGCGCCCACCTGCACGAACCCGGCCCGCTGCACGTTGCGTTCGCTGGCGCTGCCGGGCGTGGTCAGCACGGCAGCCAGCCCGGCCCCCTCCTGCCGTGCCCGGTGCAGCCGCGCGGCCAGCAGCGCCGCCTGGGCACCCCGGCCCCGGAACGCCGGGAGGGTGGCGGTGCTGAACAGCCACGCCACATCCCCGAACACCGACATGGCCCCGGCGGCCACCGGTTCACCGGCCAGCTCGGCGGCCAGGAACCATGTGACGGGCCGCCGGGCCGTGCGCGCCATGATCGCCTCGCTGCCTGGCCCGAACGCGCGTGAGGTGAGCGCGGCGAACTCGGCGGGCGCAGACGGGCGCACGGTCATGGCCTGCAGGTCGGGCAGCCCGGTCAGCGGGCGGGCATGAACGTGCAGCAGCTGCGTCAGCCGGTAGCCACGACCCGCCAGGGCCGCCCAGTCGGTGAAGTGCGAGTACACCACCAGCCGCGAAGGCAGCCCCCGGGCGAGGTAGAACGCCTCCACCTGATCGAGCCCATGCAGCGCCCGCCCGAACCCGCTCGCCATACTGACCGGCAGCCCCGCCCCGGCGGCCACGGCCTGCACCGTTCCGAACTGCGCCACTTCACCGCCGTAGAGGCCCAGGTGGCGCACCTCGGCGGCCTCGATCTGCCGCAGCCGGGTGTCGGACACGAACCGGGGACCTGACATGAACACAGTGTAGACGCACTCCTGCGCCGCCCGGCGCTCAAACCGCCTACCCTGTGGGCATGACCCAGGAACCCCAGGACCCCCGCACCGTCGTCATCAGCGTAGATATGGAGGGGGTGTGCGGCGTCAGCTCATGGGTGCAGGTCAGCCCGCCGGAATTCGGCGGACTGGTGAGCGGCAGCGAGTACGAACGCGCCCGGCTGCGCATGACCCAGGAGGCCTGCGCTGCCGCGATGGGCGCCCTGGAAGGCGGCGCGGCGAACGTACTGATCGCCGACTCGCACGACACCATGCGTAACCTGATTCCCGAGGCGCTCGATCTGCCGGAACACTGGCAGGAACGGGTGCGCTTCGTGTCGGGCGGCGACCGGCCGCTGAGCATGGTACAGGGCGTGCAGGAAGAGGGCGTGGCGGCGCTGCTGCTGGTGGGCTACCATGCCCGCGCCGGAACGCCGGGCGCCCCCCTGGCCCACACCTGGAACGGCTTCATCCGCGACGTGCGCGTCGGCGGGCAATCGACCGGAGAGCCCGGCCTGAACGCGCTGCTGGCCGGACACTACGGCGTGCCGGTGGTGTTCGTGAGCGGCGACGACGTGGCGGTGGCCCAGGTGCAGGCCGAACTGGGCGAGGAGGTGGTGGGGGTGGCGGTCAAGCAGGGGCTGAGCATGTTCAGCGCTGTGCACCTGCACCCGGAACACGCCCGGCGCCTGATCCGGGCAGGCGCGAAGGAGGCCGTACAGCGGGCGCTGCGGCCTGGTGGTAGCGCGGTGCAGCTGTATACCACCGCCTGGCCCGCCAGCGTGCAGCTGGCGTTCGACCATCAGGCGCGGGCCGACCAGTGCGAACGCGTCGCGGGCATCACGCGGGTCGGCCCGGTGGAGGTGGCCTACACCGCCCAGAACGCCTTCGAACTGTTCCAGACCTTCCGGATGCTGGCCAAAGTGGCCGAGGTGCGGCTGAACGGCTGACGCCGGACTCCGGCGTCAGTCCTTCACGCCAGACGGACGCGGAAACCGCGCAGCTCGTAGCCCTTGACCGTCTCGTTGTAGCTCACGCGCGGCGGGGTCACCACCTGCACGTCGAGCATCAGCAGGCGACGCAGGAAGGTGTCGCTCTCGCGGATCGCCAGAAATGCGCCGGGGCAGCGGTGGTGGCCGTCCCCGAAGGCCAGCACCGGCGGCTGCACGCCTCTGGGCAGGTCGCGGGCCGGGCAGAGCTGCTCGGCCGTCTCACCCAGCAGCGAGGGGTCGGTGTTGGCCTGCACCACGTCGAGCGCCAGCACGCTGCCCGCAGGAATCGGCACGCCGCCCACCGTCAGCTCGGTGTGGCTGCGGCGGTAGAGGGTGGACACCACCGGCTCGAGCCGCAGAATCTCGTGCAGGATGCCGAAACGCTCCGCCTCCGGGGCATGCAGATACTCGTTTTTCAGCTCTGGGCGCTCGAGCAGGTGCCAGGCCGCCGCCGAGATGAACTCGCGGGTGGTGACCATGCCCGCCGTGCCGTAGGTCAGGCACTCAGTGAGGATTTCCAGGTCGGTGTAGTCGCGCGTCAGCAGGTGGCTGATCAGGTCGTCCCTGGCGGCCTTGCGCCGCGCCGCGATGGCCGGTTTTACGTCGAGCAGCAGGAAGCTGAGCACCGGCAGCTGGCCCTGCAGGCCCTGCACGGTCTTCCAGACTTTCGCCAGGCCCCGAGGTCCACCGGGTTGCGCCCGGCCCGCGCCCTTGACCGCCTCGGGAGCCACGTCCTGCACGCCCTCGACGAACTTCATGACCCGTCCCTCCAGGCCCGGCACCACGCTGCTCGTCAGGCCGACCACCTGCGCGGCCACCTCGACGGCCATGCTCAGGCTCAGGTCGTCGATGTTGGCCTCTTTGTCGCGCGCCAGCCGGGCGATCAGGCCGTCGGCGAAGGTCGCCATCATGGCTCCGTAGCCGCCCACGGCGGCGGGGGTGAAGTAGCGCGCCGTGGAGCGCCGCATCTCGTGGTGGTGCTCGCCCTCGGCGAACAGCACCGGCGGGCGGCCCAGCAGGGTCACGTCGCTCGTCAGCTCGGCGGCGAATCCGGCCTGCTGCACGGCCTCGCTCCGCAGCACCTGCCGGGCCGCTTCGAAGCTGTGGACGCGGTAGTGGCCGCGCTCGTCGAGCGTCACCTCGGCGTCCGGACGGGGGCGGTGGGGGGTGGTCTTGTGCTCGGACGCCGCGTGAAACGGGCAGCCTGCGGGAATCTCGGGGGTGGTCATGCGGTGTTCTCCTGTGGGTGAGACGAAACGTGACCCGCGCTCTGGGCGAGGTCCTCGAGGGCGGTGGTGAGGCTCTCCAGGCGCGGCCCCAGCTGCGCGAGCGGCCCCTGGCACACCGCCATGACCGTCCGGATGGCCGCCGTCCAGAGCGCCTGCCCGGACGGCGTGACGCTCAGGTGCTGTCGCCGGGCGTCGCCGGGCAAGGTGGCCCGCTCGACGGCGTTCAGGTGGCTGAGCGTGTCGAGGGTGCGGGTTACCACGTAGCGCGGCAGGCCGAGTTGCACGGCCAGGTCGCCCGGACTGCTCAGACCGCCCTGGATGTATGCCAGCGCCATGAAGGCCCGCAGGTCGAGGCCATGCGCCTGCGAGAGCTGCCCCTCAGCGCGGGCGGCCAGCGCCTGCCACACCTGCCAGTAGGCGTTCAGGAAGCGCAGCGGTTGCGCCGAGAGATCGGGCGGGACAGACATGGTTGCATTCTGCAACTGTCGGTGTGAGAAGGTAGAAAGACAGGTGAACTGCCGGGAGACAAACGCAGCGTCTCAGAGCAGCATCAGCACCAGTGCGGGAAGCTGTTCCATCTCCAGTGAACGCTGGTTGACGAAGGAGACGCACAGCAGCAGCTCTGCGGAAATGTCAGGCACGCGGGCCATGAACGCCTCGAAGTCGGGCAGGACGATCGTCAGCTGTTCCGAGTCGCCCAGCACGAAGCTGGACATGCCGTCGCCCTCGCGAATGTAGGTCAGGCAGTCGATCCAGGCGTTCATGTTCTGGCTGTAGAAGTCGGGGAAGCCGAAGGTCTCTGCGCTGACCCGGTGAAAGCTTCCCCAGTCGTGTATCCGGGCGGTACCGAGCGTAACTTCCGCCACGCCTACTCGGTCTTGCTCTTGTGCGCGTCTACGACGGCCCCGATGCTGACCGTCTTGGTGTTCACGAACTCGTGCAGCCCCTGACGGCTCAGCTCGCGCCCGAAGCCGCTGGCCTTGACGCCGCCGAACGGCAGCCGGGGATCAGAGGCCACCATCGCATTCACGAACACGCTTCCGGCCTCGATGTCGCGCACGAATCGGGCCTGCTCGGCGGCGTCCTGCGTCCAGACGCTGCTGCCCAGGCCGAAGCGGGTGGCGTTGGCGACCGACACCGCCTCACCGATATCGGCCACCCTGAAGATCAGCGCCACCGGGCCGAAGACCTCCTCGCCGTACACCTTCATCTCGGGCGTCAGGCCGCTCAGGGCGGTGGCCGGGTAGTAGTTGCCCGCGCCCTGCGGCACCTCGCCGCCCAGCAGTACCGTCGCACCTTTGCTGGCCGCATCCTGCACCAGCCCGTGCACCTCGTCCCGAATGGCCGGCGTGGCGAGCGGCCCGATGTCAGTTTCCTCCAGCATCGGGTCACCCAACCTGAGCGCCGCCAGCCCGGCGACGAACTCTTCCACGAAGCGGTCATAGATGGCCTCATGCACGATGAAGCGCTTGGCCGCAATGCAGCTCTGGCCGTTGTTGATGGTTCGGGCGGTGACGGCGGTCTTGACGCACAGCCCCAGGTCGGCGCTCGGCATCACGATGAACGGGTCGCTGCCACCCAGTTCCATCACCGACGGTTTGATGGCCGCGCCCGCCGTGCCCGCCACGCTGCGACCGGCCCCCTCGGACCCGGTGAGCGACACCCCCTTCACGCGGTCGTCTTTCAGGATGGCCTCGACCCCCCTGCTTCCCACCAGCAATGTCTGAAACACATCCGCGGGAAAGCCGGCCTCGCGCATCACGTCCTCGATGGCGAGCGCGCAGCCCGGCACGTTGGAGGCGTGCTTGAGCAGACCGACGTTACCCGCCATGATCGCCGGACCGATGAAGCGGAACACCTGCCAGTACGGGAAATTCCAGGGCATCACCGAGAGCACCACACCCAGCGGCTGGTAGGTCACATAAGCCCGCTCGGCTTCGGTCACGATCTGCTCGTCGGCCAGGTGCTTCTCGGCATTCTGCGCGTAGTAGCGGCACCCCGACGCACATTTGCGCACCTCGGCCACTGCCGCCGCCAACGTCTTGCCCATTTCCCGGGTGGCCAGCTCACCCAGTTCCTGCGCGCGCGCCTCGAGCACCTCGGCGGCCCGCGTCATCCAGGCGGCGCGCTGCTCGAAAGTGGTCAGCCGGTAGCTCTCGAAAGCCGTCTGGGCACGGCTCAGGCGCTCCTCGATCTGCTGCGGCGTGAGCGTGTCGTAGCGGGCGAACGTCTCACCGGTGGCCGGGTTGACGCTATGCATTCCCGTTCCCTGCGGAACCGCCTGATTCTGGGTTGTGGTCATGCCACCAGTGTCGTGGCTGCGGGCACGACAGGGCAAGGGGCAGGTCACAAAGGGCCCTGTGTCCCGGGCCGACCGTTTCCACGCTCCAAAGGCTTTCTTCAGTCGATCGGCTTCAAGCCCGCCAGGATCTCCGCGCGCTGCGGCTCCAGGAAGGGCGGCAGCACCACCATCTGGCCCAGCGTGGCGGCGTCCTCGTCGACGGCGAAGCCCGGTCCCTCGGTCGCCAGCTCGAACAGCACGCCGTTCGGCTCGCGGAAATACAGGCTGCGGAAGTAGTAGCGGTCCACCGGGCCGCTGCTCTGCACGCCCAGGTGGTCGAGGCGGCTGGCCCAGGCGTCGTAGTCGGCGTCGGGGATGTTGAAGGCGACGTGGTGAACGCCGCCCGCTCCCGGCTGCGCCACGTCCAGGCCCGGCAGCACGGCCACGTGCAGCTCGTTGCCGGGGCCGGCCTGTGGGCTGCTGGGCTCGCCGATGCGGTAGACGTGAACGGTCTGCGCCGCATCGTCCGGCGAGGGATAGGTACGCACCGGCGTCATGTTCAGCAGTTTCTGCAAAATGACGTCGGTCGGGTACAGGTTCGGCACGCTCATCACCACCGGCCCCAACCCGCGAATCTGGTGCTCGGCCGGCACCGGCGAGGCGTCCCAGGGGTGGGCCTCGCCCACGCCGCCGTCGTCGACCAGCATCAGGCGCTGGCCCTCGGGGTCCTCGAAGGGCAGCGTCAGGCGGCCGTCCTGGGCCAGCACCTCGCCCACCGTCACGCCCTGGGCACTCAGGTGCGCCTTCCACCACGTCAGCGCGGCCTCGCCGTTCACACGCAGGCCGGTGCGGCTCACCGTGTGGTTGCCTCTGCGTTCGCGCGGCACGTTCCAGTCGAAGAAGGTCAGGTCGGTGCCGGCGCTCGCCTGCCCGTCGGCGTAGAACAGGTGGTAGGCGCTGGTGTCGTCCTGGTTCACGCTGCGCTTGACCAGCCGCATGCCCAGC
>Ga0160427_10001207_pt1 | contig 15911 bp, 18 predicted proteins | sample SolpanmetagenomL_FD_108194 | JGI IMG/M metagenome (GOLD analysis project Ga0160427, IMG submission 108194) | Solar panel surface microbial communities from Lawrence Berkeley National Laboratory, California, USA - L | ecosystem: Engineered > Built environment > Solar panel > Unclassified ...
CATATCCGGCCTGCGCGATGCTGGAATAGGCCAGGAGGCGTTTGAGCCGGGTCTGTCTGAGCGCCGCCAGATTTCCCAGCGCCATGGTCAGGGCGGCCAGCACCGCGATGAGGGTGGGCCAGCTCGCCAGCCCGTTCGGAAAAGCGATCAGCAGTAGCCGCAGCAGTCCGGCGAATCCGGCAATCTTGGGCAGCACCGAGATGAAACCCGTGACCGGCGCACTCGCCCCGGCGTAGACATCCGGTGCCCAGAAGTGAAATGGCACGGCGGTAATCTCAAAGGCGTAGCCGATCAAGACCAGACTCAACGCGACCCAGACCCACACTGGATCAGCTCCGCCCAGCGCTGCACCGATGCTGTCCAGCGACAGGCTGCCGGTCAGGCCGTAGAGAAACGTCAGGCCGTAGGCCATCACCGCCAGCGCCACTGCGCCGTAGATGAAGTATTTAAGTGTCGCTTCGTTGGCCCGCTTGCCACCGCGCACCAGGCCGACCAGCAAATACGAGGCGGTGCTGAGCATCTGGAGGAACAGCACGATCAGCCCCAGATCTAAGCTGCCCGCCAACGCCACGCCGCCCAAAGTGGCAAACATCAGCGCCACCGGGGCATGCGGCTCAGCGTCGCGCCCGTGAAAGTAGGCGGCGATGGGCAGCAGGGCCAGCAGCGCCGAGCCGATGATGAGCAGCTTGAAAACGCTGCCGAACCCGTCCAGTGCGTAGGTGCCGCAGAAGACGGTCTGCTGGGGAAAATTCAGGGTCTGGGTGGTCAGGACCATCGCCACCACCATGCCAAATCCAGCGAAGATGGACGGCAGCGCCCGCCATTTGCCGCGCACCAGTCCGGCCAACGGAACGAGCATCAGGCAGGTCAGCGCCAGAGCGAGTTCCGGCCCGATGGCCCACAGATCAAGGCAGTTCACGTTCAGCGTCCCAGTAGAGAGAGCGCGCGTACTGCGTTCGATAATGGCCCCAACAGGGTGTTAGGCAAAATGCCCAAGAGCAGTGAGAGGGCTGCCAGCGGAACAATCGCCCACAGCTCTCGCCCATTCAAGTCATTCAACTGCTTCAAATCGCTGGGCCGCTCACCCATCAGCACGCCCGCCAGCACCCGCAGATACAGGCCGGTCGAGATCAGCAGCCCAATGACCGTCAGCACCGCCAGCCAGATATTCACGCCCACCGTGGCCCCGATCACCTGAAACTCAGCCACGAAGCCGGACAACCCCGGCAGGCCCAGCGAGCCGAAGGCCAGCAGGCCCAGCAGTCCGGCGAAGCGCGGCAGCGACATCAGCCCACCGAACGCGTCGATGTTGCGCGTTGCGGCGCGGTGGCCCAGGATGCCCACCAGAAAGAACATGCCGCCGGTCAGCAGGCCGTGACTGACCATCTGGAAGGCCGCGCCATTTAAGGCCAGCGCCCGCACGCCGGGGTCAGCGCTCAGACCCCAGATGCCCACCGCCAGCATCACGTAGCCCATGTGGTTGATGGAGGTGTAAGCGATCAGCCGCTTGAGGTCACGTTGGGCCAGGGCCGCCAGTGCGCCGTACACCAGCGAGATGACGCCCAGCGCCGCCAGCAGCCAGGCGTAGCGCTGCACTGTCGCGGGCATCAGCGGCAGCAGAACGAAGAGCAAGCCATACGCGCCCATCTTCAGCTGCGCGCCGGCCAGCATCACGCTCCCCTCGGTGGGCGCTTCGACGTGCGCGTCGGGTAGCCAGTTGTGGAGCGGAAAGGTGGGCAGCTTCACGCCGAAGCCGAGCAGCAATCCCAGCATCACCCAGAAGGCAGCGGTGGTTCCGGCATAAGGCTGCGCCGCCGCGACGGCCGCGATGGAGAAGCTGTGAGCCGCACCGCCCGCGCCCGGCGTGCCGAGGTACAGCGCCAGAAAGCTCAGCAGCATCGCCAGGCTGCCCGCCCGCGTGTACAGGAAGAACTTCATGGCCGCGTACCGCCTGCCCTCACCGCCCCAGATGCCGACGATGAAGTACATCGGCACCAGCGCCACCTCGAAGAATAGGTAGAACAAGAGCAAATCCTGAGCTGAAAAGAGACCAATGAGCCCTGTGCCCATCAGTAAAAAGAGGAAGGCGTGTTCCTTGACGCGATCACGCTCTGGCAGCACATAGACCATCACCAAAGTCAGCAGCAATGCCGTCAGCACAATCATGGCGAGGCCTAAGCCACTCAAACCCACGTCATAACTCGCGCCGATGGAAGGAATCCAGGTAAGCAAGATGCGTGATTGCAGACTGCCTGCTGCGCCGCCAAAACCCAGCCACAGCCACAAGCTGCCAAGCAGTGTCAAACCAGCGCCGCCCAGTGCTGCCCAGCGCAGCAAGGCAAGGCGCGAGGCGGGCAAGGCCAGAATCAGCAGGCCGGTCAGCAGGGGCAGGAAGATGACGAGATTCAGCATGGCCTAGCCTTCAGCATATTTAACATGGAGTCTCCCCGGTGATCAATATTCATCGCCACAGCACCGCTGCCAGCGCCATGATCAGCACCCAGCCGAAGAGAATCAGTGTGTAGAGGTAGATTTTTCCGGTTTCCAGGCCGCGCAGCTGCTCGCCTAGAGTTCCCAGACCGTTGGCCAGTTTGTTGGCTCCCTCGGCAAACCCGCTCTTCTCAGCGCGAGCGGTCAGGTTCGCGCCCGACAGGGCGAAGTCGGCGACAACCCGCCCAGAAGTATCAAAGCCAGATTCAGCCCGCTGAACGCCGCGACTGCCGCCCATCGCCCCGTGAGCGGTAAACCGCGCCCCACTATTCAGGCCCCCTTCCACCCACTGCAACCCGAGTGACAGCGCCCAGGTGCCCCGCGCCGTGCCCAGCGTCAGGCCCTCCAGTACCGTTCCCAGCGCACGCGGCCAGTCGCCGAGAGCAGGCGAAGCACCCAGGCGAACGGCCCGCACACCGCCCCAGGCGAGGCCCAGAGCACTCGCAGAGATGGCCGAAATCCGCCAGCTCAGGGTCACTTCCGGCGACAGAGTGAAGGGCAGCAGGCCGCGCAACGCCTCGCCCAGCAAACCACCAAACAGGGCGGCAACCGCCAGAATCAGGCCGGGCCAGGCCATCAACGTGCCGACCTCATGCGCCTGTGCGTTCTCGCCCCTCGGCCAGAATGTCGCCACGCCCGCCCGCGAAATGTAGACGCCCGCCAGAAAGATCAGCAGCAGCATGAACGCGCCGACAAGCCAGCCGTTTTGAACCGCCGTGCCCAGCATCGCCTCCTCACTCCAGAACGCGCCGAAGGGGGGCAGGCCCGCCAGCGTCAGACCAGCGAGGGCGAACGTGAGGGCGCTCAGCGGCATCATCCGCCATAGGCCGCCCAGCCGCCGCATGTCCAGCGTGTCTGCTGCGTGCTGCACGGCCCCCGCGCTCAGAAACAGCGTCGACTTGAACAGTGCATGGACGCCGAGGTGAAAGGCGGCGGCGAACGGCCCACCCAGCCCGTAGACGAAAAACATCTCGCCGAGTTGCGACACCGTTGACCAGGCCAGCACCCGCTTGAGATCAGTCTGGGCGGTGGCGACGAAGGCAGAGAACAGCGCCGTCAGGCCGCCCACGATGGCCACCGCCAGCAAGACGGCGGGCGCGGCGGCGAACAGCGGCGAAAGCCTGAGCAGCAGATACACCCCCGCCGCCACCATCGTCGCCGAGTGCAGCAGCGCCGAAACGGGTGTGGGGCCAGCCATCGCGTCGGGCAGCCAGGCGGTCAATGGGAGTTGGGCGCTCTTGCCGACGGCCCCGATCAGAAACAGGGCGGCCAGCAGCGTGGCGGGGAGCGTGTTCACCTGAGTCAAGAACGTGGCAATGTCGCTCGTTCTCGTCAGATTCAGCGCCAGCAGCCAGCCGAGCAGCAACCCCACATCGCCCACCCGCGTCATCAGAAAGGCCCTCAGCGCGGCCTGACGTGCTTTGGCTTCGGTGTAATGAAAGCCGATCAGCAGATAAGACGCCAGCCCCACGCCCTCCCAGGCGGCGAACAGCAGCGCGAAGGAGTCGGACAGCACCAGGGTGAGCATCGCGCCGATAAAGAAGGAAAAGGTGGCGAAGAATTTAGGCTGGCTCTTTTCCCCACGCATGTAGCCCACCGCGTAGACGCTGATCAGCAGGCCCATGCCCGCCACCAGGTAGACCAGAACTTTAGAAAGACCATCTAGCGCGAGGCCCGCCGTCAATTGAAACGCGCCCGACTTAAACCAGGGGCCGGACAGCGCTGGACTCGCACTGCCGATCAGCAGCAAAGCCAGCAGCGACAGGCCGACGCCGAGGACATTCAACCAGCCTGAATGCTTGCCCCACAGGGCGATCAGCAGCGAGGCGACCAGCGGCGCGAGCGGTACAGCGAGCAGCAGGGCCGTCATCCTTTCAACTCCTGATAATCGTCCACCTGCTGCGTCTGGCGGTTGCGGTAGAGCAGCATCATGATGGCGAGACCCACCGCCATCTCGATGGCCCCCACCGTCACGATCAGGATGGTGAAGATCTGCCCGGAGTAGTCCTGCGGATGCACGTAGCGCCAGAAGGCGATCAGGTTGAGGCCGATGGCGTTGAGCAGCACTTCCACGCCCATCAGGACCATCACGGCGGAGCGCTGCGCCACGACCGTGTAGATGCCGATGCCAAAGAGAACCGCTGCCACGATCAGGTAAGCGCTGAGGGGGATGGTCACGATTCGTCCTCCGAGATACGAACGGGGTTTTCTTCGGAGGTGACGTAAGCTTTTCGCCCCTGATCGGATGGGTGACTGCCGGGGCGCTGGAGCATCACTGCGCCGAAAATACCCAGTAAAATCAGCATTCCTGCTCCCTCAAAGGCCATCATGTATTTGCCCATTAAGAGCGTACCGATTTCCCTGGGCGCATCGGTGCTGAAGGGTCCGTTGTAAATCGGCCAGGCCGGACGCCAGAGCAGCAGGCCCACCAGCACAACGCTGACAGCAAGGCCCAGGTAGGCGGCCCAGGGCCGGGCGGGCGTGACCATGCTCATGTCCATCCCGCCCATCTCCATATCGTCCATATCACCGTGATCCATACCGGAATGATGCATCTGGTCGTGTTCGCCGCTCTGTTCTTGATTCTTCTGACCGTCGGCACCGTGATCCGTGTTCGCGTGATTCATCGCGGCGTGGTCATGGCGGTTGTGAGCCTCATTCGCATCGCCCATGTTCATACCGGCCATATCGCCGTGATGCGGTTGATCTTGTTCGGACTGGCCGCTTCGGTCATCACTGTTCTGCATGGCATGGTGATCGTGGCCCCCGCCCATCTTCATCCCAGAATGTTGCACCGTAGCGTGATCGTGGAGCTTTTGCTCGTCTGAGTCGCCTTCCTCGTTCATTTCGTTCTGGCCCGAATGTCCACCGTCTTCATCCTCGCGCTGCGGCTTGAGGCCCCGGCTGAACAGCCGCTCAATGGATGACATCTTCATCCCTGCCATCATTGCGCCGCCAGGGTCCATCGAAAACAGCAGCATGAAGAGGATCATCACCAGCATCCCGCCGATGTACATCATGATTTGCAGCAGGCCGATCAGGTCAGCGGAGAGCAAGATAAACAGGCCTGCTACACCGATGAACGAGGCCATCAAAAAGATGCCGCTGCGAAACATGCTCATGGTGGTGGACATACCGAGTGCACCCAGCACCGTCAGCAGCGTGAACAATCCGAAGGCCAACCACTGCATCGTTGCACCCAGTATCATTTTGTCACGGTCACTGTGGCCCCACCCCCGCCAGAATCAGCCCACCGACAATCAGCACATTCAGCAGTCCGGTGGGAATCAAAATGCGCCAAGCAAGAGACAGCATCTGCGCGGTGCTGAGCGGCTGGAAGCGCCGCCCCAGCCAGAGCATCAGCGCCATCAGCGCGAAGGTTTTGAGCAGCATCCAGACGGGCGGCGGCAACCAGGGGCCGAGCCAGCCGCCCAGGTAAAGCACCGCGCCCATCGCCGAGACCACGAACAGCAACCCCGCCATCGCGATGCGCAAGGCCAGCGCTTTCCAGTCTCCAATGACGCTCAGCATGCCGCCGCCGAGGTGTTCGGAGAACGGCTCGTAAAATGGAGCGCGGTACGCCTGCATCAACCCTGTGACGAGGTACAGGATGAAGCCCAGCGGTTGCAGCACAATGAACCACACGTCCCGCTGCGCCTGAACGATCTGTGTCGTTGAGAGGGACGCAGCCATCATCAGCGCCCCAACGTAAGCGAGTCCCAGCGGCACCACATAGGAGACGAGCTGCGCGGTGATTCGGTAAAAACCCTCCACGGCATCTCTTGTGCCCGCACCCCAGCCGCCCAACGCCACTCCGAGCACCACGAAGTCCACCACCACGATGAAGTAGAACGCCCCGATGCCCAGATCAGCCCCGATCAGCGAAGGGCCAAACGGCAAGACCGCCGCCGCGACCGTGACGCCGAACAGCGCCGAAACTGGCCCAGCTGGGTACATCCAGCGGTCCGCGTGGGCGAGTTGAAGATCCTTGCTGAGTTTGAGTGACTGCGCCGCGCCGACCGCTGGAGTCAGCGTCCGTTCCAGAAAGAAGGTCAGCGCTGCGCCCACCATGAGGGTCAGCAACGTGAACAGTGCGCCTCCGATTATTCCCATTCCAGCCCACCCATTTTCCAGGCGTAGGCCAGTCCGGCCAGCAGAATGGCGATGAACACCAGCATGTCCAGAAAGGCTTCCAGGCCGATGCTCCGGAACACCACCGCCCAGGGGTACATGAAGATCATTTCCATATCGAAGGCCAGGAAGATCAGGGCGAACGTGGGAAAGCCGAAGCGGTATTGTTTCCAGGCGGCAGGCAGATTCAACTTTTTGACGTAAGGACGCCACACAGCGGCAGCCAGCAGCGCCAGGCCAAAGATCAGCAAAGCGGCCAGGGCGACGGCGGAATAGAGGTTAAGCAGCATGGATTCCCCTTCTTGGTCGAGCCGTGGGCCTCTTGCCTATTTATGATCAGGAGCAGTGTCGGAGGTCGGCATCATCACCAGGATTTCGCCGAGGGTGCCCCGCGATCCGAAGATCAGGTCTCGGGCCAGGATGCGTGTTTGCTTGCCGCCTTTGGGAATGAACCCTAGCCTCGGCTGCTCGCCCAAGGTGATCTGGGCCTCGCCGGTCATCTTGTCGATCCGGTCAAGCGTACCGATCCTGAGGCCCTGAGGATTGATCACCGTCGCACCCTGGTAGGCCACGAGCGAGGTCGGGGCCTTGGCATTTCCCACCGGGACGCTTTTCAGCGCCTCCAGGGCGGCGCTGAGCTGACCATTTACGGCTGCCTGACCGCGCCCATCTTGCAGCGCTCGCCTAGCGTCTTCCAGGTGCTGTAACACCTGGCTGTAACTGCCGCCCAGCGCGAAGTCGCCCACCTTGGCGGCCCGCCGGGCAGCGTCGATAGCCGTGGTGGCCTGTGCCCGCTGCCCCCGCTGCTGGGTACCCTGAGCGGCCTGCAAGGTGGAGCGCAGCCCCTGCTGCAAACTGGCGGCAGGGGACTGCTTGAGCGGGACGATGCTCGGCGGGGCCTGCACGGCTGTCACTGAGCGGACGGCGCTCACCCGGACTTCGGTGACAGCTCGGTTCTCACGTGCCGCCGCCAGCCAGCCCAGGAAGCTGAAGCCGCTCAATCCCAGCGCCGACATCGCCAGTAGGGAGCCCGCCAGCCTCCAGCCCCTGGTTTCCTGACAGCCTGAGTGCTTCCCGACAGACTTCTCTTCTCGCGACTGGCCTTGTCCACTCTGATTCTCGTCGTGTTCCTGCTCCTGCTCGGTCATGCTCTTACCTCCCCGCAGCGTGGCCGCCACTCACGCCACGCCATGTTTCCATCCCCCATCCTGATGAGCAGCCAGTTCATCGGCAGCGTCGCCACAAACGCCACCATCAGCCCCAGGGCCGCAAAACCTCAGAAGGCGTAAGTGGTGGGTTGGGGCTGCGCCCCGATGGCCAGCGGCGTCACGTAGCCCATCACCGCGCCCATGCCAATCATCTGGCAGCCCTGACCGGTCATCCGGGCTAAGTTGTAGACCTGACTGCTGAGCCGGGTGCGGGCCAGCAAATCAATGTTAGAAAATCCTGTATGCAGCACGGTATTGCCTCCCAGACGGCGAGCTGATCTGCTGGACTTGCCATATCTATTTGCTTTCCAGATCGGCAATCAGCGATTTCATCTCGGCAATCTCACGGCGCTGCGTTTCAATGATGCCGTCCGCGAGTTTGCGAACGCGAGGATCAGTGATGTTGGCCCGCTCGCTGGTCAGAATGGCGATGGAGTGGTGCGGGATCATGGCTTTCATCCAGGCCACGTCGCCCACAGTGGCTTGCGAGCGCACCAGCCACAGGGAAAGCGCGAAAAGAACGGCGCTGCCCACGAAGATACCCACGTTGATGCTCCTGCTCTTGTACATGCTCAGCATGTAAGCCAGCATGATGATCGCCATCACTGCGCCCATGTAGAGGGCCATCCACATCCGCGTCTGGCTGAAGTAAATATGGTCAAGCTGATAGGTGTTGAGGTACATCAGGCCGAACATGATGACTGTGGAGGTGGCGATCATGGCCGCGAAACGGCCGTAGTTGTCCATTGCTTTGTTCATTGGATGCTTGGAGGTCGGGGGTTGGTCTGAATGCTTTTGGGTTGGTTGTGGGAGGCTCATTCTCTCAGTTAGCACAATCTCTGTTAAGTTCTTGTAAAATCGAGGGTTATCTTAATGCCCGTTCAAGGTATCCTTAAGGTCTCAGCTCGACTTTGGCCATCGAGGAGTGTCAGGCGGCGTAGCAGAGTGCGTCTGCGAGGCGCTTAATAAAGTCCAGTGGGACTTGAATCATTTTGCGTCCTGGCGCAGACATGCGAAAAGTCGGTACCTTCCATAGTGCTCGCCGAACCTCAGCGAGCGCATCGACAAAGGTCGGCAAGGTCTTGTCATACCAGGCGGCACGACGAACCCAAACATCATGGCCCTGCCAGCGCTCGTGAGCCATAAGGGTCACAAGCGAGAACAGCCCCAGCAGCGCTGGGGTTGTTCTCGCAATGGTCAGGTCGGTCCACTGCCGTGGAGCCGACAGATTTTTGGGCTGGTACAACCGCATTCACCTGCACTCCGCCTTGGGCTATGCCTGCCTCTGGGCTAAGCTGCTTGAGACGGCAAAAACTCACAACGCCGCTTGAAGGATTTTCTGGAGCACTACCACCGCCACCGTGTGGGAGGCAATCGAATCGTTGACAAAGCGCACCTCCCCCCAGCGGGCTACCGTTTCAAAGCGGCCGCTGACCAGCTGAGCCGTCCTCAAAGCCTGCTTGAAAAAATCGGGCCGGACAGGTTGATCCAACTGCCTCAGCAGGCTCTCCACCGCCGCGTTGGCCGGATGTACGCCTTCGGGCAGTTCATTGGTCTCCAGTACCGCCGAGCCGTTTGCGAGACGCAGGTGAGCCGAGTTAAGGTGCAGGATCTGGGCCTACGTTTTGACATTGAGGCCAGCGGGCACAATCAGGTCGTCGCTGGAGTGCTGGGCGCGGGTGGTGTCGAGCTTGGCGACGTGGTAAACCTCCACGCTACCGCAGCGATCGAGGTGGTCGCTGGCCAGACTGATGATGCCGGCCACGCGCGGCCCGAAGGTCATAACCCGTGCGAGCTGAAAAGTTGACAGCTCTACCATTGCCACGTTCACCCCGTCTATGATGTCGAGCAGCGGCGGGTCGATGTCGCCGCCTTCGCGAGCGTTCAGGCCACTAGCGCGGAGCAGTTCGGCGATCAGGACGGTGGTGCTGCCTTTGCTCGCCGTGCCGGTGACGCCCACCACCGACTCACGGCTCATTTGCCGGACGAACCGCCCATGTTCATTCCGGGCATGGAAGCGGGTGCCGATGACGGCAGCGTTTTCGGCGACACCGGTGTGCCGTAGTTGATGGTCCCGGTCATTGCCATGCCTGGTTGCCTGGGACTCGACATGCGGATCAACAGGACGACGATCAGCACCAGGAGCGCCATGCTTGCAAGGATGGGCCACCACCGACGAGCCTGAGGCACCACCGCTTAACCCTTCACGACGATCTTCATCATCAGGCCGCCGCCACCTTGCTCCTCGACATTGTCGTTCACCGTGTGATGCGGAATATGGCAATGCAACAGCCAGGTGCCTGCCTTTCTTGCCTTCCAGATCACGTCATACCGCTGTCCGGGCCCCACATTCACGGTGTCGGCCAGGAATCGGGCGCTGGGTTTCAGCGTCTCACCGTCCCGCGCCACGACCTCAAAGGGACCACCGTGAACATGCATCGGATGCACGAAGTTGTTGTTGGTCCCGATGAAGCGCAGCTTGACCGTTTGCCCCACCTTCATCTGGATGGTGTCGGTAGAAGGGTACGCCTTGCCGTTGATGGTGAAATAATTTGGCAGCGCCCCTTCCATGATCATGGCCGGGAAGGTGTAGCCGTCGCGCCACAGCCATTCCTGAAGCTGTACCACATATTCCTGGTCGGCCCTGGGCTCGTCCGAAAGTTTTGCAATGGCTGTGGCTGCGTCTCCTGGTTTGGTCAGTGCCCGCACCCGAGCAATATTGGCGGCGCTCGTTGGTGGATCAATGATCATCGCGCCGTAGAGTCCCAGGCCCTGCTGACGGTCCGACTGGGTGTGCGAATGGTAGTAGTAAGTGCCGGCCTGGACCGCCGTGAACTCGTAAATGAAGGTCGCCCCGGCGCAATGGGCTTCTGGGTGACGTCGCCCACCCCGTCCATACGGTTATCGAGGATCATGCCATGCCAGTGAATGGAGGTCCCCTCAGGCAGGTTGTTCTTCACGACAACCCGAATCCGGTCGCCCTGCTGAAACCGAAGGCGCGGCCCGGGAACCTGTCCGTTCACGGCGTAGGCCGCCACCTGCCGGGTGGGAAGGATGCTCCAGTTGGTCAGGCCCAGGGTCAACTGGAACTCCTTGACCCCGCTTACAATCCTGGGGGCCAACAGTTGGTCGCCTCGGGCGGACGGGCTTGCAGACACCTTGACCAGGGAGGGGTCTACCGCCGCCATGTCATTCATGGCTTCCATACTCGTGCTGCCAGTCATGATCATCCCAGGTGGCATCACCAGTTTGCCCATACGGGTCGGGCCCGTGATGGTGGCCTCGGGCAACTGATCGATCGGCACCCGCTTGAAGGGTGCGCCAGCCTTGGGCATAGAAGGCATAGCCATGCTGCCGGAAGCAGGGGGCATGGTCATGCCCGGCATGGTTGTCCCTGGAGATGTGCTGGGTGTCGCGGCGGAGGCCCACCAACTTAGACCAGCAACAGACAGCAAACCCGCGAGCGTAAACAATTTCCCTCTCATTCGATTCTCCTTTTTGTATCCTGAGAAGATCCCCACAACACACCGTCTGCTGCCAGAGCGTGGCGTGCGTGAGGTGGGTTCAGGCCCATTCCTTTCCTACGCTAGTGTAGTCAGTCTGTGTAAAAATCCTGTAAGTTGAGGGAATCGTGACGACATGGCGAAGCTGGGTGGGGGTAGGCCCGAATCAGCACCGGTCAAACGTTGGAAGGTGCCGAGCAATGCCGAACGCCTCGCCACGCTGGCCACATGGCCCAGCCAAAGTGTGGGTCTCCACCAATCTGGGACCTCTGTGACGGCATTGGGGCTGTGCGGCGCAGTTATCCGAGAGTCATCTTCGAACGGCTCTGGCTCACCCATTCGGGCAGCATGGCTTATGTCATGGCTCCTCAACCCTGGGGTCGTGTTGAGAAGCGCACAGAGCACATTCCGCATCATGATCAGCCTGTGACTGCCCGGGACAGCTGAATCTGTTCCTCTTCATCTTCAGCTCCTACACTTCAGGCATGACCGCCGTCCCCACGCTTTCCCTGGCTCTTCTGGCGGGTCTTCTTTCCTGCCTCTCGCCCTGTGTGTTGCCGCTCATCCCTTCATACCTCGGTGTTCTTGGTGGCAGCCGTTCCGCCTGGACCAGGGCCCTGGCCTTCATCGCCGGCTTCACACTGGTGTTTGTGGCTCTCGGCGCGTCCGCGAGTTTCCTCGGCCAGTGGTTGGCTCCGCACAAGATCCTTTTGGGACGTCTCGGCGGCGTCCTGATCATTGTTTTCGGCGTCTTCATGCTCGGGATCTGGCGTCCGTTTGCGATGCAGCGCGACTACCGGGCGCTGCTGGGACGAGCCGGTCGGTCCGGGCCGCTACTGCTGGGAGTGGCGTTCGGGTTTGGCTGGAGTCCCTGCATTGGTCCGATCCTCGGAAGCATCCTGACACTCGCCGCCGCCAGCCAGAGCCTGGGAACCGGCGTGGCTCTGCTCGCCGTGTACTCGGTGGGGCTGGCCATTCCGTTCATGCTTCTGGCCTTCTTCTGGCAGCGACTCAACACCCGTGCACTTTCGAGGTACACCCACCTGCTAGAACGGGCCGGTGGCGCGCTTCTGGTCACTGTGGGCGTGCTGATGGTCACTGGGGAGTTCACGCGCTTGGCAGGCATTGCACTTCAGCTCATGCCGAACTGGCTTCAGGGTCGAATCTAGGGAGTGGGCGAGAGTCTGTCTGGTTCAGTGAGATAGAACCGTGGGCGATGAACAGAACGGATTTGACGCCAGCCCAGTGGGCAACGCGAGAACCGTTGTTGCTTGGACACGCGAAACACGGTCATATCTACAACCTGCAGCTGCCAGTCATCAACGCCGTAATGTGACGTCTCAAAACGGGTGCACGTTGACAGGATGTGCCGCAACGGTACGGCCCCTAGCAGACTTGCTAAGATCGCCTGACCTGCTGGTCCAAAGACGGCACCTGGAAGGGCATTCTGGCCGCGCTGCCGGTGGCCGAAGATGCTCAGGGCAACGTTGATTGGGACGGGGCGTCGTTGGACAGCATCAGTTGTCGAGCCCAGTGTAGCGTGGTGGGCGCTCGAAAAGAACCTGCAAAGCGGGATCGAAGGGGGCTCTGCATCAGTCGGGGTGGGCGCAACGCCAAAATTCATGGCCTGAGCGATGGGAAGCGGCGTCTGCTCGTCGTCATTATCTCTGAGGTTCAGGGCCATTGAAGTTGCTGACCTTCAGGCTCACCCGGCTCACCAGGGCCATCGGAAGAGCAATCGCTGGAGTGGTGCACATCACCCAGGCCCGCTTGAACGTCTGCAAGCATGGCGCGGCCTACCGTGCTCGCGGCGCGGAAACGGTAAACCCAGAGCACCAGCACAAACGACGCCATGTTCAGGTGAAAGGGAAAAGCCAGCCCCCGCATTTCATCGCCCGCGCCGCCCAGCAACGAGGCACCCAGGGCGGTCACCAGTCCGAACACCGCCTGCCCCAGGGTATGCGACACGTTGAACGACAAGCTGTTGAGCGCCGCCGCATTGCGTATGTCTTCGCGCGGCACGAAAGCTACACCTATGTTCTGGCGGACCGCCTTCATGAAGACTACATATTTGAAGGTGGATTGTGTTACACTAAGCGAAAGCTTTACCAGACGTTTATCCTATTTCTTTCACCCAGCACTCCAATCTGAGAAAGTCTGCTGTGGCCTTTGGCTGAAGCGGCACATTCCGTTGGCCAGTCGAGGTCTTCGTGTTCCGAACTCTATTGTGTGCGTTTTTGCTCTGCTCCGGCGCGGCGTTGGCCGGTTCCACTTCTCCAGTCTCGGCACTTCAGCAAAGCAGCAGCCCCATCGTCACCGTGCAGCCGAAAGACACCGCTTACGGGATCGCCAGGAAGTACGGCCTGAGCGTGGACGCCCTGCTGGCCCTCAATGGCCTGACCAGCCCGGATTTGGAGATCGGCCAAGTGCTGCGCGTGTCACCCGCGACCTACAAAGTGGTCGCGGGTGACACCGCTTACGCCATCGCCCGACGCAACAGCCTGAGCGTAGATGCGCTGCTGAGCTTCAACAACCTCAGCAGCGCATCCCTAACGGTCGGTCAGGAACTCAATCTCGGCAGCGGGCGCGCGCCGAACCTGCCTACCGATACGGTGGCCAGCGTCAACGTGACGGCCAACACAGCGGCTCCTGCCCTGACCACCAGTCTCCCCCTCCCCGACGCACCGATGGACGCAGGCGTCAGTGTGACGCCGCAAGTGATCACGCAGATCACCACCTCCAGCACCGAAACCACGCCGATGAGCGGTGCCGACTGGCTCTCCAACGCTCAGAGCCTGCTGGGCGTGCCGTACGTCTGGGGCGGAAAGAGCCGCAAAGGCACCGATTGCAGCGGCTTCGTGCTGCAGGTCTTTGCGCCTCTGGGTCTGAGCCTGCCGCGCACCAGCGCCGATCAAGCGCAAGCGGGATGGCCAGTCGAGCGCGCGCAGTTGCAAAGCGGCGACTTGGTCTTCTTCGATATCGAGGGGCGCGGCAAGGTCACGCACGTGGGTATCGTGGTGGGCACCAGCCAATTCATCAACGCCAACTCGTACGCGGGCCGCGTCGCCATTGACGACCTGACCAGCCGCTACTGGGCCAGCCGCTATCTCGGCGCTCGCCGCGTCCTAGGCAACCTGGCGATGAGCGGTGGGCACTGACCGCTGTTCAGTCTCCACTTGACTGAAGGCTGACTGGGCACCCCATCCGAAGGTACGGTGGCCTGAACATCGTCCATTTCCTGCAAAGTTATCGGGTAGGCAAGTGAGGTTTGAAAGCCCCGCCCGTCAGGGCTTGGGTATCAAGACGCGGTTCAACTTGCTGTCTGGGTCCAGAGTTACGAAGGAGCACCCTACCAGCCACCAGCCCCAGCAGCAGTTCTAGGGAAATCAGGTGAATGGCCAATACAGGATCCGGATTGCGGGGTCGCACCAGAGTGTAAACCACGGCGCAGGCGAGAAGGGAAATACACGATGTGGTCACCACGCTCAGCACAGGGTGCAGCCAGAGAAGGGCCTTCTGTTGAGCGGACCCGGGCATCATCTCCCTCGATGCCCGGCCGCCCAGTCTGGCACTGTTGCCAGCATAGGTACAGTGCCAGACTGGGTTTCCTTTGGCCCGACTTTGTTTCTGGCAAACAGAGCGGTTAACTGCGCACGGTCCAGCGGGCCGAAATGACGTTCCAGCACCTTGCCACCGGCCCCAACCAGCAGGGTGGTGGGAAAGCCGACGATCCCGAGGGCGCGCCCCACCTCTCCACGGTCAATAAACGACGCGCCAGTGAAGCCAATCTGCGACATGAAGCCCTGGACTGCAGTTGATGACTCCCGCGAGTCGATGAAGGCGATCGGGTAGCCTTGCTTGGCAAAATCGGTGAGCAGCGGCATCTCAAGGCGGCACGGTGGACACCATGTGGCCCAGACGTTCACCAGGGTGGGGGTGCCGACACTGGCGAACGTCACCTCAGAGGTCTGACCATTCCCTTCAAGCCGCACCATCGGGGTCGCCTTCGGAAACTCGCTCACGCTGCTGGCCGGGCGGAGGAACAGCGGGACCAAGCCGATGGCCAGCGCGCCCAGCAGGGGGGCGAGCAGCCCCACAGTGGCGCGGCGAGCCAGCAGCCCCGCCGTGAGAACGGCGGCGGGCAGGGCCCACACCCAGGCGAAGCCGCCAGTTCGCAAGTCCAGCAGGGCGCGCAGCAGACCGCCGATTCCCAGGCCGCTCAGCCCGCTGCGGTAGCTGAACAGATATCCAACCCGTCCGGCCAGCAGCGCGGCCAGCAACGCCCACCAGGCGGCCCGTTCCAGCGTCCTACCCCGACGCCCGGCCAGATAGGTAAACACGACGGTTCCCAGGATGAATGCCACCCGGTACCAGTCCATCACGAAGGATCCCAATCTCAGTGCGTCTGTTGTAAACATGACTTCCTTTAAAGCAACCAGTACACGAACGTATCGAACGGTAGTGCTCCAGGAAATCCTTCAAGCGGCGTTGCGAGCCTTTGCCGTCTCAAGCAGCTTAGCCCAGGGACAGGCATAGCCCAAGGCGGAGTGCAGCCGAATGCGGTTGTACCAGCCCAAAA
>Ga0160427_10001209_pt1 | contig 15905 bp, 13 predicted proteins | sample SolpanmetagenomL_FD_108194 | JGI IMG/M metagenome (GOLD analysis project Ga0160427, IMG submission 108194) | Solar panel surface microbial communities from Lawrence Berkeley National Laboratory, California, USA - L | ecosystem: Engineered > Built environment > Solar panel > Unclassified ...
CATACAACAACTGAAATTCGCATGTGGTCACCCACCATACTACTACGCAGTCGATCTGTGGCTTAAATAGGGCAGAGCGAACGGGATGCCTTGTTCTCCACAGTCTATGGCCGTATGTGCTTGGCCAGTATTTCCGATAGAACATAACCTCTCAATCAACGGATGAGTGTGTAGTAGGGCACAAGAAAAGATATCTTGGCCGCAGCCAAACTCTTTGAGCATTATCATCAACCAGGCAGGTCAAAATTGCTAGTCGCACTTGAAAGTTTGGGAATCAATCGGAGGAAGGAGTCTGGCGGAGTTGACATGAGGAGAAGTACAGTGTGAGAAGATGTTGACGACTCCAGCACAGTTGAATCTGGGCGTGTAAGATGTATGTTTTGGATGTAATCCAGAAGTCAAAGCGTTCAACGTAACTTGTGACACAAAAAAGTATATCTTTCAAACTCCAAGTCGATCAGTGATCTTGGTGGCGCAAAGTGGCTTCGCGGGATAAGCGTCCAGCAAAGCGGGGATGAGGGATTTAACTTTGGCAGCTAAGGATTATGCTTTATGCACCAATCTTGTGTTTCAAGAAGTGCGAGAGAGGCTCTGGCAGACTTGAAACACTTGGTCCAGTATGCCTCTCGACGCTGGATGACTTCTGCTGGTAAGAACCACGATCGATGCTTACCATTTGTTGTAGTGATAGGGGTCAGATTTGCAGTGATAGACTGCCGACGTCCACGCGAGTCTTGAGAAGTGCCGATTAAGCTGAGATGTGAGTAGCCTGGCTGTGCTCGAGAACAATCCTGCTGTGCTTGAGAACAATCTGGCTGAGTCCGAGGGTGGTGACAAATCTTCTCATCACCCTTAGAGGCGCACGTCTGTTCACAGCATCACAAAAAAGTTTGCGAAGGAGAAATTGTCATGTCGAGAGGAAGAAGGCAAGAACTTGTAAAGAAGACAGGCCTATAGAATTCGCCGAATGAACCTGGAGATGCAGCGTGGCGTGTGACGAAGCGTGACGCGGAGGCTTTTGAGCATGGACACAACGCTTTGCGTGCATAGGCCTGCTAGTGCTCAAGTTATTCCTCCTTGCTTTCAACCACCACGGCGAGACGTGCTTGTTGGGCCGGATTAAGACGACAAGCGCCCTCAATCATCGGCGAAGATAACCTCTTTGGTCGCTTGTTTCATGTTGTCGTGGCGTTTTGTTGGTTCAAGACAGACCGTTTGTGGCTGTGAAATGATCTTCTCAGCCTCTGAACTCCAGGTATCTTGGTGCTTGAAATGAACCCTGGCCGAACCAAAGGCTGTAGATGGAATGGCTCGAGACGTCGGCAGTAGAGCCATGTGATTTGACTGGCCATGACTGTGATGAAAAGCCCTGTGTATCACACACCGGAGTAAACTGAATCGATCATTGAAGATACAAGTCGGAGGTGGATCAGAGCTAAGGAGAAGAGGGGTCAACGACTCAACGTGGTTTCTCGCAGCTTTTTCTGCTAAGCGAGGTCGAGGCAAGGAGGAGGAGCAAACGGTGGGAAAGTCAATGCTCTCTCTCCAGGCTTGCTCTATCTGCACTTGAACGTCGTCTTCACATCATTTCGGAGTAGCTGCAGTGTTACAGTACAGGCTCATGCGAGCTCCCATCTTTACATATAGTCAAAGGCTAAAAAGATGGTTCTGCGCTAGGGAGGAGCTTAAAAGGAGTAGAGTGCAAGCCCAGCCGTTGTGAAGGCAGCCACGTCACACTTCGACAGTCACAATCAGTTCAAATGCTCGCCGTCACTGGCGCAATCCATCTAGGGCATCCACTATCAGACCAGGTAGCATGCGCAAGTTCTCAGCAGGCATGTCCATCACATAGGCGACTTTCCGACAAAGCGACTGGGATAGCGCGGGGATGATCTTTGGAGCTAGTTTGTCTAGTCTGAGGACATGACCTGTACCACTCTGAAACATCTCATGCTGCTGTCGCCCTTGCTCCTTGCTTGTTCGTTTCTCACTTCTCGCCGCTGACTTCACTCTCTCCTCCCTAAAGACTGCTTACCTTACTCGAACGTCCACCATCATGAACATGGTATTGTAGTACTAAGCTCTCAGAGTCATCGTATCTGGTAGTCGCCTGCCTCCATCCATCTCCCATCCACCATGACCGCAATAGCAGCCTTCCCTACCATTGGCGCTCATGAAAAAGCCATGCAGCTGTACGGCTATCGCCGGTTTGCCTCCACCCCGGGCTTCGTCAATCACACACCACGAGACACCATTCCAACTCCCGAAATAAAGCCTTTCACAGACTTCGCCATAGCACGAATAGACATCCCCCGCCATCTCGATCTTACCCTTCCTGCGGCAACGAGAGCATGCTATTGGAGCGAAGATTACGAGAAGACAAAGAAGGCCAACATCGCAACCTCTACACACTCCCACTCTGCGCCGACAAGTCCAGCGGAAGAAAGAAAGCGCTTCTTAGAACCTCGAGCACCTCAATATGAGACGAATACTACGACAGCTGATGTTGCTCACTTTCTGCGAGAAACAGCACCTGTGCGCAAAGTGGAGGCTGAAGAAGGAAAATTACACGGAGAAATCTCAGTAGGCAGGAAGAAGAGCCTAGTCAAGAAGACTGCAAGACGTGTACTAGAAGCTGGTAACCGACAGCTTCCGGAACAATGCCAGCTTCCTCAGTGGCAGAGAGCTCCGTCGCCTGAAAGGGCTCCAGTCGTGGAGAGGCGGGCGAAAAGTGGTACGTACTGTAGACGAGTGCGTCTTTTGAGCCTTAAACTAATACTTGTTCTTTTTAGGGAAACGATACTACCAGATTGTACCAGATACCTTCGGCCTGACTGATAGAGATCAAAGCCAGCCTGAGCGTGGCGTCAACAGAGCAGACTGGGCTCCCCAACGTCAAACCACACAACGTGCAGAAAGAGTTAGGAATACACCGTCGAGGCGTGAGCAATGCATTGGAACAACCGATGAAGAAACTACAGACGCCTACGCGACTATCAGCGAAGGTGAAGGTCCTTGGTTCAGACAATCAGCACATTATGAGCCTGGAACTGCTCTTGGTGATCCTGATCATGCACCGTACAATCAAGAACGACAGAACTCTGGTAATGTTGCCATGGCTATGCCGCGAAAGGCATCTGTTGCTACAGTCGACTCGCGTGTTGCTGACAGCGAGCTTACTGACAACGAGACTTTGCAACGAGCACCAAATGCACGATCGGCAATGTCGAATGCCGCCGCAACACGCAGGTCAACCCCTCGACCAAATTACATAACCAAACCGCGCACTTCTTTTGACGCACGAGGATCTGTCGAGGGTGGTCGACCAGAGTCACAAGCCCTACCAAAACACGTCGCACGAAGAGCACAGAGTCCTGACAGATTTCAAGCAACTCTAAACGCTTTTCCAACCACACCTTCGAATGTTCCGACAAGAGACTCCAGCATCAAAACATATGCGCCAACTCAAGAAGTCAAGTCAGTCGCTTCTGCTCTACAAGCAAGAGCTGATCGTGCTCGAGCTCGAAAACTGCGAGATCTTGAGCAAGTTCGCAAGTCAAGTGCCGAGTCAGAAGGCAGCATCACTGTCAAAGCTTCGGTTGCTCGTATATCTTCTGAAGCAGTACCAGGTGCACCAGAGCCTGCTTACGAGACCAGCCAAGCGCAACGAAAGCAAAAGGCAAAGCCTGCAGCCACATCGATAGATACATGTCCTCACGGTTTCGACGTCTGTCCTCATGGTTGCAAACATGGTCACTACGAGCCATATCATCCTGAAGAGATCGCCTACCGTGCCTCCCTGCCACTTCCACTACCACCACCCAGTCAGCAACAAGAATACACTAACCACCCCGCCCTTCGCACTCCCGACTGGTCATCTTCACCTTCCATGCCACCTCCTCTCCGCACCAGCATACGACCAACACACTCCGACAATTGCTTTCCTGCCATCTCCAACACTACGACGGCACCGCCACCGGCTTCCCCCTCGTCCGACGAGCGTGACCTGCAAATCCAGCTTCTACAGTCTCAGATCGACGAGCTCAGACAACGAGACATGCGCATGAACGCCGCACTTGCCCTCCTCACCAGCGCCGGCACAGGTGTAGGCATGAACTTTACAAGTCTCTTCTCTACCACCGCATCCACAAACAGTCACGCTCATGCAAACGCACAAGCTTTCAGTGCTGCAGCTGCTGCGGGCGCTGCTGCCGGTGTTGCGGCTGCGCAGGCTCAACAGGCTATACAAGCACAACATCAGCAAGCGCAACAACAACAATACTTTCACAACTCTCCCTCTATACCTACGAGGAATGATAGCACGAACAGTAAGACCTCGGCAATTTCTGAAAAGAGGACGAGTGGTGAGAGTAGAGCGGATGTCTTGAGTTTCACTTCTGTTGAGGATGGTAGAGAGTATGCTCAGCAGGAGAAGATGGGTGCTGCTCAGATTCAGGCTTTCCCTGGGGCGAGTGCGTTCCAACAGGCGAATGCGTTGAATATGTATATGATGACGAGGAAGTGCAGTCTGACGCCGCCTGTTGAGGAGTGAAGAGAGTGAGGAGGTGGATCGTGTGGCTTGAAGGGATTCGTTTTCTCTCGTGAAACCCGGCGCACGCTTTCGTGTGAATCTGGGCTGTTATCTTGTCGAAGTTATGAAGAATGATGATGTTTTCACGATCTGGCTGTTATAGCGAAGGCGTTTCGATATCAAAAGATTTTCTTGTACTATATATCATCTCGGTTTGTTTCTTCTTGTACATAATATATACAAACAATCTTTCTGTACTCGTGCTTCTGTTTGGGGTTGTTCTGGTGTCGTTCAAATTATTATTCTCGTTACGTGTCTGTATCCTGATGGAAGTCAAGATATTCAAACCTTGGTCACTGTACTTCCGTGTTCTACAACAAACACTTCACTCCATCCCTCGTTGATGTCAGAGCACCAGTAACCTGGACGTCATTGCGCTAATACTTGCCACTTTCACTGTCGTAGTATTAGGGATCTTGGTCGAGGCTTGATATTATCGAGAGGTTTGTATATTGTAGACGTTGTCAAGCCCTCGACAAACTAAAATAACGACACTATATACAATACGACATATATAGTGTCATTGGGTCAAGTCAGCTCTCCTCAAGAGCACATATCAGCAACGGGTAGACCTTGGATCGCCCAGCGACCTCGCGGTTGTATGTCGACCTGACTCTTGCAGAACAAGCGCCTTTGGTCAACAAGATCAGCAGAAAGGGCTTTGCGAGCAAGGAAGAAAGGTTTTTCTCGGTCGATTGTGAAGTTTCTGCCGACGACGAGGTGGGACAGCTGTTCAGCCGTCATGGAGGACCTTGAGCGCGGCCTGCCGTTGAAGGGGACCACTTATAACTAGCTTTGTTCACGAGCAGGTACTGTCGGCAAACAAGAGAGCACAACCACCGAAGGAAGACTCGGACTCAGACCTGCTTCGCAGCGAGAAAGTGAGTGAGAGTGACGATTGGGTTGAGGAAGAGGAGGCTGAAGAGTATGGGAATTGCTTGACTCGGGGGTTCGAAGATATGGAATGAGCAGGATCTTGGTGCTCTTTTTTTTACACTCAGCATAGTCTGCTGACATTTTGGGAAGAGTACGGCGAGATCAGGAAGCACATCTCGAAGAAACCCACCTTGCTCTTCCAGCCTAGGAGCTGTTGCACTTTCCAGTAGATCAGTTAGGGCGACGTCCTCTGATCCTGCAAGAAAGTGATGTCGAGGTTACAAGAATAGTCGCCGGTCGAGCGTACGATGATTATCTTGAACTGTCCCAAGCAGAGATGCTCGAGTGGCTGTTGGGTCCTCGGCTGAAACACAATCAGACCCTGAAGGCGAAGATCATGTTTGTCGAGAGCCTGCAGCACTACATCTTGGCGAAGGTCGGGAAGCAAGGAGAGGATGTTTGCTAATTTCAGGTCATCGTCGTCGTCATCATCATGCAGGTTGTTGTGTTGCTCTCCGAAGCCATCTTGGTCAACATGGCCGAAGACCTTCGATCACTTAATGGGAAGTTTGCTAACTTTCTGGGGACGTCGACAGCCTGCTTGAGCTCAATCCGTATACTGAACAAAACAAAGGTATGCTTCTCCCTCGGTGATATTAAAATTACGTCTTGTTCTCTCAGTGGGCGGAGATGGAATGGTAGGTTCACAGTACTGGATAGCGAGGAGTAGACGTGTATCTTATTTGTATCCATTTATTGTACATCTATAGTTATTATAGCTTGATCAGATCAAACTGTCAGCGCATTGTACTCGAACTGCTTCCGCCATACCTTGCCTCATGCCATTCCCCCTCCATTAAGTCCGCAACACACCCCTACTCGCTGCCAACCATTCAGAAAGGCGCACAAGTCAACCTCACACTCAATCCGTACAACGTAGGGCTACATCCCCAAGCAATCGCGTCTTGCGTAGTAACGTTGCTTGTCATAGTTCCGCTGCAGTCCTCAGTACTGTAGCTCTGTAGCCAACACTGTGTAGCGTCATCGTCGCCTTCGGTAAATGGACCATCTATTGTTCTATCGTCAGCGCGGAGCTTGGCTTACTAATTTTTACTGTTTTTAACTAGGAGGCTTGGAGGCAGAAACATACATTCAATCGAGCCCGTATAGTCATCAAATTCAATGAACGTGCAAGTGTCCTTGTGGGCGTACACTGTGGTGTTCAACTTGCCGGCACAGTCGAGTTGGGCGGGAGAGTACCTCTATCCCAGACTACTTGCGGCGCCGGCCCTTCTGCCCAACTCGACTGTTCCGGCGGAGGGTGTTGGCATGGCTGTGGTGGTGGTGAGGTGGAGGGTGCTTGCGGCTGTGAGGATGGCGATGATGTTGGAGAGCATGTTTGTTGAATTGGTTGAGTGTTGTGACGATGGAAGAGCTTGGTAGTGTTAGTGATGAAAAAAGAACCTGGGGCGCTGTTGGAGTGTTGTTTTATGTTGGAAGGTAAGGATGAATAGCTGGTCTGGTACTTTGTGCTGCGAGAGGTCTGCGATTTATATGCGGCGTCTTCATTCTCTGTATATCTTTAGCATCATGGCATAGCCTTACGATCAACAATCGACGCTTGATGCCAGCCTCGGATTTACAGATCGTCTTCTTGGCAGACTAAGTCGGTGATATACGCTTATAGTCTCGGAGCCGCGAAGTATTTACGGCAAGACCATGTTGACCGAGCGATTCGAAGTGTGTGTTACTGACAAGGCTTTGATCGCCATGTCCGGAAACTAAAAACGGTGTGTAGATCACAATGCACAGGAGCCTTGTTCTGTGTATCACTCGCACTGCCTCAGTGCTATGCATTGAGCTGTTTCTATTTCTACATACATAGCACTTCCACAAGTTGATGCGAACTACATGTAGCGACTCTTGACAATTTTGCGTACCAATATAGACGAATAACACGAGATTCACGTCTTGATGTGTACTGTAGCCATGGCTGTATGTGACTCGGTGAACAACTTCACTGCTTCTTTCACACGTTCAGACCAATACCAAGGCACAGACTCGAAGTCATTATAATCAAGAAACTTCGTGCTGTCAAGGCTATCACTGATTCCAAGGCTGAACTGTCGAAAGTTACGTAGTAAGCTGCTTATCCTTGCGGTACTGGAAAAATCAACTGGATCGTCCCTCACGGTTCAAGCTCTTCTAAAAGACCGCAATTAATGGTGTAAGGCCAACCAGTTCCTATTCGATGAGTTACCTGCTGGTGGTTAGAGTTTGGTTGTCTCTAGCCTGCAGAAAGTGGTAGCTCGGTCACTATCGATACAACAGGCTGCAAATCTTCCTGCCTGACAGGGCCATTCAGAACACACCGTAACACACGTCACATCACTTGGCAGGCGGTAGGCCGACTAGCCTTGAAGTCTCAGTCTTCGTCGTTACATACAGTGATATCTGTTCCAAGTAAGTGGTTGGAGAAAGATACTCCAGCTCTTCAGTTATTCAGGGTCTTCTGAGATGTTTGTTTAGAATGATATCCGCCACCGAATCACTTGGTGTACCATAATATCAATGTAGAAAGGTGGGAGAATTCATACTTGATGATTGGAAATAGATTATATTACTACATCTGCTATAAATGATCAATACAAAGAAGACAAAGAGACAGAAATCAACTAAAGAACGTGCTTGTGCATTTTGATGTTTGATATGCTCATGAGCTCAATGACCGAGCTGTTGAAGAAGACGACCTCCAGGATCGTCATCATCCATCGTGAAAGGTGATACTTGATCACACTCTTCATAGATCGAACCAGCCGTTCTGCTCCTTCTCAACAAAAGGCTCCAATCTCTCCTTGAAGTCCTCGACGGTCATCTCATCCCAGTCGATGGCTTCAGTCTCAGTCTCGCCCAACTTCTTGGGAGGGATCAAGACGTCACCGATCACATGCAGGCACCCATCACGGGCCACCCCATCGCTGACGACAACATGGCTGAAGCCGTTGATTCTGATGTCAATGAGACGTCCGTATCTGGCAATGTTGATGTTCAGCTCCTTGCCCTCGAGCATGGTAGGCAGAGTGACCTCAAAGAAGCCTTTGGGGACACCGGGACGACCGTGAGAGTCACCATCGCGCTTGAACATGTCGTGGTGACCATCACCGGGCTTGTAGTATGCATCGGAGTAAAGAGTGTGGCTCTCACGAACGACGTGGTAGAGCAAGAGTGACTTGAGGTACTTCTGTCCGTAGTTGCTGAACAAGAAAGCGTTGATCCTGGGACCGAGCTTCTGGAAGGCAAAGTTGCTAGGAGCGAAGAAGGTACCGCCAGTGTGTGTTCCGTTGAGCTCGTCCAGGAGTCCAGTCTTCTGAAGACCGAGTTCGAGGGTAGAGAACTCAGAGGGCAAGAGAGAGATAATCTTGAGGATTTCCGGAGGTGGGAGGATGATAGAGTCAACGCCGTGAATGACACCGTTGCTTCCGAGAATGTCGACGGCGACGATGCGGGAGTAGAAGTTGACAGTCAAGCCACGAGGACCGATGTTGGTGCTGAGACGCTGGGGAAGAGGACCATCACCAAGCTCATTGGAGACGAGAAGAGTGGGAATGGTACGGGTAACAAGGACACGGCCGGCGGGGTAGAAACTGGATCTAGTGTTAGGTTTAAGTTGTTATGTAAAAGAAAGTGATATGAACATACTCAGGGCTGATGTGGTAGCTCAGAATCTTCTTGAGAAGCTCCTTCGAAGGCTTGTGGTGATGCTCGGGAATCTTCTCGAAAGCACGGTCGGTGGGTGCGAACAAGGTGAAGTTGGACTCGGTACCATTGAGTGCCTTGACAATGTCTGGGTACTCATCAACCCACTTGGCCAACTTCGTGGTGTAGTTGGAGGTAGAAATGAGCTGGTAAACAGTCATGTTGGACTTGTGGTGGAAAGGAGGGCCGTGGTGTGGTGGACCGTGCTCGCCACCGCCGTGATGTGGTGGATGAGGATGGTCATGGTCACCGTCGCCGTGGTGTGGTGGGTGAGGGTGGTCATGGTCGTCATCTCCGTGATGAGGAGGGTGGTCGTCCCCGTGGTGAGGAGGATGAGGGTGTGGATTTTCTGGGTTGGGAGCCTCTGGAGGATCAGGTGTTCCAAAGTGGTCGAACAAGTTGACACTCTCCATATCAATCTCGTGAGACATAGCCGAATCGAACCAAGCCTGAGCATCGAATCTTGCCTCATTGAGAGCAGCCTCGGCCTCATTGCCCACCTCTTGCACAAGGTTTAAAGCATCATCAAGAGCATGCTTGGAAGTCTTAGAAATTTGCTCATATTCGTGCTCAGCTTTGTTGGAGACACGGTCGAACACCTCTGAGATCTCCTCGGAGACGTGCTCGAAGGTGCTCTCGAGCTCGCTGAGAATGGCCGACTTGGAGGGGAGCTTGTCTAGGACTGAAGCTGGGCGGCGAGTCTCGATTTCGACGTGCTTAAGGTTAAGGACTTGCTCATTAGGAAGGACGAAAGCATTGCTGAGGGCAGCAAGCTGCAGAAGGACGGTAGCACCCTTCATGATTGTTGATGATGTTGTTGGTTTGGGATCAAGGAGTAGATGGGAAAGCTACTATATATCGTGCTGGAGGCGTAAGCTTCAAGGCGAGTTGTAATCGTCATCAACGTTACGAAGCTCGGGGGTTCATTGGCCCGTCTTAACCCCTTTAAGAGGCATTTCTCCTTCCTTTACAACGACAACAACAACAACCCAGACACAAAGAGACAAAGAGATTGCTATTATCATAACCCAATCAAGCTATGGACCATATGGACTATACTGAAATCTTGTTGCTTAGCCGTACTCTCTCGTGCTGTACTGTGTACATATATACAGTATCCTTAGTCGTAGTATATTCTCGATATTCCGTCTTTGATGCTCTTGGTCTATCCTATCCCATGCGTACTGTCCCGCAGTCGCTGAATCCCATGCCATTATTGTCGTAAATGGTCGACCTTGTCGTCGTCGTCCTTGTCTCCCTTAAGCAAGGCCTAATTAGGGGTCTTCGGAATTCCTATGCTGACACTCCGCAGTTTGTCCTTGGCACAGATCTCGAAAATTCATTATTCTTCTCTTCTTGCTCTTGCTCAATGTAGGTAGCATGCTCTACAAAGCTTCTTGCTGCATCTGGTTCGTGATATAGTGTCGGCGAAGTAGTGTTGTAAAAGTTGGCGTGTGCTGCGTCGTCTGATCCTGCGCTGGCACAATTGAGAACATATTCCGAGCTCAAGTCCAGTTCGCAATCCAGTTCTGAAATGCAGGATGGTACTCTTTTGCTAGAAACGTCATCTCCTTGCGAGTTCCAGATACAGCCAAAGGACCTGCGCTATCCTGTCGTCATGACCAAACAAGGTTGTTGCGCTCAAAAGCAACTCTCAATTCTTCACCCCGAATATCGATACAGTATGTTCGGATTGGTATCTCAACCCCAAGGATTCTGACCGTACCCTTGTTGCTGGTCATGGTACGACGTCTGCTGCTGCTGCTCGTTGTATTGGTGCCAAGCATCATATTGTTCTTGCGTCGAGTGATGAGGCGCATTCATGCCAGGGCCTGTCTGACCAGGATATCCCATATCGTGAGCATAAGCCGGGTCGTTTGCTTGCAATCCAGTACTCGACGGATGAGGCATCGTCACCGTTCGCCTAAGACCATCATACTGCGGACCTGCCGACATTGGTGGATATCCAGATTGTGGTTGGTACCCAGCATACGACGTTGACCCCGACGGGGCGCTCGAGACTGAATAGCTCCCTGAATGCGCGGTGGCGCCTGCATAAGATTGCGGGTAATGTCGAATCGCGTGTTGGGAATGATCGTATATTGGAGAGGCTGAAGGAATATACTGCGCGACGGGTTGCTGGGGATAGTACGATGGTTCCTGGGATGGCAGTGGTGTGATGGCAGCGGTCTGAAACGCGCTCGCAGGTGAGCTCCATGCTGTGCTGCTATGATCGTTCAGTAGGTAAGTCGTTGGCGAGATCGGACCTGTACAAAACGTCAAACTTGATTCTTGTTGGTAAATTGTTTGGGTGCTCTCACCCTGGTAAGGTGCCACCTGTGGTCGTTGTATTGGAACATTGTCGTATGAGCTCTCATGTGGCAGCTGTGGCACTTGTGGGCGAGATAGATCGTCAACTTTCGAGCTTGATTGCGATGAGCGAGACTGCGTAAGGCGTGGCACAGTTGTTGAAATGCTCGAGGATGTGTCTGCAGCCTTCAACCGTGGTTTGTCGGTCTCACCTGGCGGTGGTTCTTGCACTGGTACTGTGAGACATTCCTTCTTCATGCGCTGACAGTTCACACAAGGTCCAGATGGATCTGTTTCATTTGGTTGACAACGAATCTTGCGCCTTCTGCAATGGCCTACATTGTGTCAGTGGACCCATCTCAAGGCTCGGACGATCACATTGATGACAATGGTCACTTACTACAAGCTACCGATGTCCGTTGGTAGCCAAGCTTGTTATTCTTCTTTCGACCTCCAGGAAATTCGTTATCATCCTGCGCATCACGCTGATCAGGCGACGTGAATTCTGTAAGTGAGGGAGACATGTGAGCAAGGTTCAATGCGCAAGGGAAGCCTTGTACATTTGTCAAGAGAGTGACGATCACTTACCTGACATCACAGATGTGTCTGGAAGACTGCTATTATTGAGAATAGGAAGCGCACTTGAAATACAGATCCCACGCCAGTTCCATTCGAGAGGAAATGAGAGCCGCACCAGATCGATTGTAGTGTCGATGTCGCCAGACTGGTGATTGAATCTTGCGATTAAACAGCCAGAACTACCCTCGCATCCAAATCCAGCCCGGAAAGCAACAAAATCGAAACAATTCTCCAACTGTTAGACAGGAGGATCAACCGGAGTGTGGCACCGTGTGCCTGAAGATGAAGATCAATTATCGAACTAAGCCGAGTTGATGGGAAGGTTGCTGTGAGAACGCGAGATTGAACATAGAGAGCGGGAGCAGTGTTGGCTCAGTGCGTGAGATCAAGGTCTGACAAGTCAGTGACTGAGAAGATGAGTCTGAAGATGCGGTCGAAGGTGACTTGGTGAACTAAATGAGCACATGGTATCAGACTAAAGAACCAAGAGCCACAGGACACGCTCTAGCATGGTTCCATGCGTGGCGAGTCACCTTAACCATAAATCGGTGTGACGCCCGCTAAATCGTGGCATCGGGAAAGGCGTCGCAAGATTCAACGGCCGGCAATAAAGTCCAAGAGACTCGACGTGGCTGCATGGACACAGCTTCGAGATATGGAACGCTGGACCCCAGACAACAGCAGTAACCAATTGCCAGCCAGTAGAACGTGATAGCATACCTACGTCCTGCATCATCATGACGAAGCAGACCAGACCTAGAGCGGAAGCTAGACTGCTAGACTGCAGATTTGCGCGTGTATGTACCATCATGTGCTGATATTGAGAAAGGTGGGGTCAGAGCTGCTCAAGGCTCGAGACCAGTTGAATTTCAGCGCTGATTGGCAAATTGCCACCATGAATCCATGATGTTACCTGATGATGTGATGCTAGCATGCAGACGTCGGTCTTTTTAGACGCCAGACGGTGGAGAGATCATCTCAGTTCAGGACAAGATCTCCACCTGACCATGGACCAGAATGCATGGTAACCACGATGTTAGGCCTTGACATGGCGCGCTCCGTATCTGAGATGTTTTGAGCCACGATGAGGTGTTATTAAGAGCCCTTTAATGCTGGCCACTGCAGACTACCGAAATGCATTCACCTTTCCTTTCATTCGTCGCGTGGCAAATCAGATAGCAGTTCCTCTACGGAACACTCGGCGCATAACACCGTTATGTGCTGGGGTAAGCAAAAATAAGGAAATCGTCTAGAAGCCTAGAAGCCTGCTGCTGTGCCTTAAAACATGGAAGACAGATACATGCTAAATGTATTGCATGCGGGTAGATCCAAGGTACATCCACACAAATATGAGGGACAGGCTCCGAGGCAGAACGTAAAACGATTGGTCAGACATGACCGCGAGACGCTAGTAACATTTCTACCTGGGCAGTGGAATGTCACTCACCGGCCTGCACCATATACGCCACTAAAGGCAGGCACGATCCCTGGACGCCTCCAGGTACGTATTAGTATGGAAGCTGTCGGCAGTCAGGTTTTGTAACCACAGTGGCGTCCAGGGCATTGCACGGCGACGGCTAGCTCATGCATAGCATGGTATGCTCGTAGGTGCGTATGCCTCCTGTTTATTGACCTCACCTCATGCGACGTCGTTTGATACCATGACGACCAAATAAGATCGACGAGCTTGTAACGATACCATGGGTTTCGAATAATCTCCATATAGCAAGATAAACGCTGCCCCTCCTAAGCCAGATGGCACTTGTCGTCTAAATAAGCTTCTCATGACGGTTATGGCTCAGTACCTCGACGTCGTACCATCATATCCTACTTGAAGTGTACAGTGCTGGTCTGAAATGCCCTCAATTACCTCGCCTCCCGTCGGCGACGTGTCCACAGGTGTCATGTCTGTCGAGCGCGGACATATACCAATGACACTACAGTGGCTTTGATATACAAAAACGTGTGGGAGAGGCGGCACGGTATTCACTAAACCGAAACCAACTAGACTCGACCAGACTCGATCCAGGCTTGCAGATCACTACCTCATTCTTACTGGTAAATTGAACCTGCTTCTTGGCAGACCATGGATTCGGGTTCGCCTTCTCATCTTCTCCGCCGGGGCCGCTTATGGTGCCGTGCATGTTTCCGATCTCGCGATTTCGAGGTCCCCGAGGCAACTGGAGCTCCAGTTGTTAGTTGGAGCGCAGCAAAATCGAGCGTGTAGTACATATAGTATCGTTGAAGCATCATCTACAGCCGCGGTCGCCCTCCTGCTGATCTGTGTTTCAGCTACCCGACTATCATCCGATAGAGACGATCAAGAAGCAACGGTCTGGGCAGCATTACCTTGATTGAGCGCACAGCCCTGTCGGAGCACGACATGCCAGCTGGTAAAACCGTTTAGTGCGTCGGACATATCTCGTAAGATCAATCCTCTAAGAGATTACACTTACTTTACAGTTGAAACGCTCACACCATAGGACAGAGAGCCTTCGGTCTAGCTTCATCTCCCCGCCTTTAATTCGATATACATTACGAAAAGTCCCAACACGTTTGTCGGAGGACGACCTTCGCGACTCAGACGATCACACTTCCACGAGTCGACCACGCGAGACTACCGGCTGTTCCAGATAGATCTTCTCGGTGCTTGCACCAGTGCGCCAGGTATTAAACGACCTCCTGCATTGGAGGCGGTGACATTCCGCTGAATTGTTACCGATTACAGCTTTCCGACGATTGTCTAATTCGTCTTGTCATGCTGCTTCCCAACCTGTTTTCAATAACACGTAATGTACAATGATGGCATCCACCGTGTCGTGTTGACAAGCTTTAGAGCAGCTCAACAACAACCTTCTTGAGTGCATAGTATATCAACAGCTGTAATGGTGAGCCAGCCGCCTGAGCAACTCCAAGCTGTCGGCAAAAGTGTTGTACGCTTGTGCAGAGCAACTTCCTAGCGAGAGTCCACGCAATGGTGGTAGTAGACCTTTGATGTCGTTTCGTGGGTGCACCATTCACCTTCTCTTTGTCATACGTAGCGGAGCTCGGGACTCTGCTGCGCTGCAGTGGTACATTGACGGTAGAGTCAAATCCTCTGCAGTGTTCACTGCAACGCACCGTAAACAAGCACAATCTCGATCATGTCATATCTCGATCAGATCACAGTATAAGGTAAAAGAAAGCCCATCTTAGAGTGTTCATTCGATGATCTTGCGAAACCAATGCAATAATAGTATATTCACCGTATGTCTGCACGTTATAACTCGGCCTGCTTCTCATGAGAAGCAAAGATTTCAGCTGCATAGGTAGACAAAGTTCACCTCATTGAATTTCGACATAGTGACTACCAACAACGACGGCAGCTCATCTTTTGTCTTTATCACGATCTTTCGTACGTTTTTATCATCCGTATCAGCAATTCGGATACGTTGAAGATGCAAGCACGCCTTACTGAGGCGGGAATAGTGTAGGAGGAACGAGTATAATAGTGTCATTTATTCAATATGCTCTCTGGAGGCCTTCCCAGAGTTTGGTCGAGGCAGATAGATTTCTTCCTACCTCCTAGCAACTTCTAGAGGAGTCTGCGCAGCTGGATCAAGACACGAGGGAATGTTGAAGATGCAATAGAATGTCCATACACTTCTTAATAGCTGGGTATTTGTGTTCAATATCTGTCTGAGTCTCTGATACTGTGTTAGCTCAGCTCGGCAGGCGTCAGCTGTAGATTGATCACATGTCAGCGGATATAAGGAAGGACTTAAGAATTTCTTTTGAACCTTCTTGAAACACA
>Ga0160427_10001210_pt1 | contig 15899 bp, 21 predicted proteins | sample SolpanmetagenomL_FD_108194 | JGI IMG/M metagenome (GOLD analysis project Ga0160427, IMG submission 108194) | Solar panel surface microbial communities from Lawrence Berkeley National Laboratory, California, USA - L | ecosystem: Engineered > Built environment > Solar panel > Unclassified ...
GGTGTTGTGTATCGTGATCTGAAGCTCGACAACATCATGTTGACTACAGATGGTCACATCAAGGTTGCTGACTACGGTTTGTGTAAGAAGGACATGTACTACGGATCAACAACGAGCACATTCTGCGGTACTCCCGAATTTATGGCTCCCGAGGTAAGATTCTTGTGACTATGGTTGATTGTTGCCATATTGATACCTTCGCAGATCCTTCTCGATAAGAAGTACGGTCGCGCTGTTGATTGGTGGGCATTTGGTGTCCTCATCTACCAGATGCTATTGCAACAATCTCCGTTCCGCGGTGAAGATGAAGACGAGATATACGACGCCATTCTCTCTGACGAGCCATTATACCCCATCAACATGCCTCATGACTCTGTTTCTATTCTGCAGAAGCTGCTCACTCGTGAACCAGAGCAACGTCTAGGAAGTGGTCCAACGGATGCGCAGGAAATCATGAGTCATGCCTTCTTCAAGAACGTCAACTGGGAAGACGTCTACCACAAGAAGGTGCCTGCACCATTTTTGCCGCAGCTCAAGAGTGCTACAGATACTAGCAACTTCGACACCGAGTTCACGAATGTCACGCCGGTGTTGACACCTGTCAATTCGGTCCTCTCGCAAGCTAATCAAGAAGAGTTTAGAGGTTTCTCGTACTCGGCCGAGGATTTCAGTTGAGCGCAGTATAGCAGTTGGAATGCTAATGATACCTGATCTAATGAAGAGGTGGAACTGCTCTCACGGAAGGGCTGCTGGTTTAACTTTGTCATATCAATGCTGCAGATAGCTGCAGAGGAGATTGCGATGTGCTTGGACGTCCTAGGAGTTTAGTCCAGGCTCGATGTGTACGTACTGCCGCCTCGATTGGTGTATCGGAAAAGTATGGCAGATGATGATGGATCACGAAAAGGATATGTAGACGAGTTCATGAAGAGTCACGTATTGGGGGGAAAAGTTAGAGTGCACGCTTGTGGTAGACAGCATTAGAATCAACCAAGCAACCTAAGCATCCTACAATTCGATCGCTAAGTCCCTCATTTGCTTACTGTACAACCACCCGCACAAATCCCGCAACAGCAATGTCGAGAACGACAGCGAAGACTACTGTTCATACTACTAAAGCAGAACGTTTCAGCCCTCAGCTAGTGGCTTGTGGACAATTCCGTTGTGGCAGAACGTACGGCTACGTTCGGCCAGATCAGTGAATTTATATTGAGACAAGACGCAAGACTGTGCTCTCCACATGAGACAGCTCATTCACAAGCCGTGGAGTGGTGATTGCCAGAGGTGTGGACCCATGCGTTAGGTGCTCACAATGACATATCAAAACAACGGACCAAGTAAAACAAAAGAACGAGCAAAAGAAAACCAATGGATAGCATCTACAGGTTTCGACCCTGCGACCTCCGGGTTATGAGCCTGATTCTAGATGTTGACATACCCGGCGTTCTTCCTCTGGACTAAGATGCTGTTGTTGTGCAGAAGTGGTGTTGGTGCGGTATCTTGTAAAATCTCTACTATCTCTAGCGTGATATCTTTACTATGCTCGCTCTTTGGCATGTGTTGTCTTGTTCTATCTCTTTCTGCTGTTATTTGGAAACAAGAGAAACCAATCGTGAAGAACGTAAGCGAGGTAGAATTAGCGAAACTTCTCTTTGCTTACTGTTAAGTATCGGCATGGTAAACCCGCGGTAGAAAGCCTGTTGTTTCACCTCGGGCCTCGTTAGTATCGCGTATGATTCATGGCAGGTCTCAAGACCCCACCATTGTTTGCTCCTGCAAGAGTAACATCCTTATTCAGAAACCAGAACATCACAACCGCTTCCTTTCCAACACAGACTATCTCTTCCGTGATGAGAGAAGCCACAACCAAAGCAGATCGCGATTTTGTGTTCTCCAAATTACATTATTATGAGAAACATCCCAAGAAATCTCAAAGATTCATGGATATCTTCCCTATATTCACGTCTTCAAGGGCAATGGAAATAGTCATTAACGATCTTGTGAATTATATACGTGACAATTACGATGTACAAAAGGATATTGCTGCAATCGTAGGACCCGAAGCAGAGGGATTTATATGAGGACCACTTGTTGCGGTACGATTGGAACTGCCATTCGTGCCTGCAAGGAAGAAAGGGAAGTTACCTGGAAATATTATCCAAGAGAGATACAGCAAATGGAGGGGAGGAGATGTATTAGAGATACAAGCTCATGCGTTCGAAGAATTCGATAACAAAAAAGGTGTCATTATTGTGGACGACTCAGGTAAATCTCATTTTCTTTTACCTACAATAATCTTACTCACGAATATGGTGCGACTTCAATTTGTCTGCTGACAGTCACCTCAGCGTCAATCTGCCTTCACCCTCTTCAATCTTATTTGCTACGTATCTCGGGAGTATGTCTTTCTGCTGATATGTAATTGTAATTCAGATTGGTTTGAGTGCGCCAGTGTCCGATGGCGCTGGTGGCGATGGTGGTGGTAGTGGTCCTGCTAGCGCTGCTTCTGCTTTGGGTGGACTGTGGAGGTGATGGGGGCGGTGGCGCAGGAAGTCGAGGAGGTGGTGGTGGTGGTGGAGGAGGGAGAGGGAGGGGGAGGGGGCGGCGATTGTTGGTAGTTCCTCCCTCCCGTGGTTGCGAGCGAAATAGGCGGAGTTCCTCAGCCTTGGTATTCAGAGCAACATCGAAGACTACTGTTCATATTCCCTGTTACGCAGAGCGTTCCAGCCTTCAACTCAGTGACTTTTGGACGTCCCAATTGCGCAAGAACGCACAACTATGTCCCACATTTTTACAACCAGATCAGTAAATCCGTTTCATACGAAAGATTGCATCTTTCACGCATGCAGGAGTGACATCCTTGCCGAGTTCACATCACAATGCAGAGACTTCCAAACCAACACATCCCCTACCTCTTCCTCCTCGCTCTGCTTCTCCGCCAGATCAAAATCGCTGGAAAACAGCTCAACACAACGCCACAACCACCCAACAAGCAACTCGCTCCCACATTACCCAAAACCGCATACATTTTATCCGTCGCCAATGGCAAAAACGCCGCAAATAAGTTCTCTCCAAATGCAACGCCAGCAATTGCGCTTGACGCGACAGTGGGGAAGGCGTCGGTGACGTATAAGCTGGCAGCTTGGACAACACACATGATGCCAAATCCAACCAGCGCTAGGCCGATGGCGGGAGCGATCCAAGGAAGGGAGGCAAGGCTGCAGCTGCCGTAGATGAAAAGACCGATGGAGATGCCGAGGAAGGCGCCGAGGACAGCGATGGGAAGGTGTTGTTCTGGTATGAGATTGGCTTCTTCGCTCGCCTCCTCTGTGGTGGTATGCTTGTGCTTGTGTAGGGGACGGAGGTAGAGCTTGTTTTGCACGAGACAAGCTAGTAAGCCGAACGTCTCGCCGATGATTAAGGCGATTTGTACGATGCTTGCGTTTGCAGCTGAGAAAGCGAAGACGTCTGGGAAGACAACGGCGCCTGCTGATTGAGTGGCGAGGAAGACTAGGCCGAATGCGAAGGAGGAGAGGAGGGTCATACTGGCGATGACGGGCTCGGTTGTTAGAAGCTTGAGAGGTCGAAGAAGGGAGGTTGTCAGGAGGTTGATAACTTTTACGTTTTTGGTACTATTTTCGTCTGAATTCGAATGGGTCTCTACTCTGTATTGGTTTGAGTGCTTGAAGATGATGTTTGGTCGAGTTTCTTCTAGGAGTAGAATGGCGATGGGAAGTAGAAGGCCGTATATGATTAATTGAATGTAGAATATCCTGCCAGTTACACATCAGCCAGACAATTATGTGGACGTATCGACAGTATATAAAGCATACCAACGCCAAGATAGGTGCGAGATGACTGCGCCGCCGAACACGGGTCCAAATGAGACACCTAGAGAAGTAAGTAACATATACTGGAGGCTGGAGCAACAAGCACTAAAAAAGACCTCCAAACTCACCTCCAACCAAAGAAAAAACATAAAGCGTCAAAGGAAGCAACCGCTTCTCCTCCCCCTCCCAAACATCTGCCGCAATCCCATCAATCACGTTCTGCAGCACTCCTCCCAAACTCCCCGCAATAGCTCTTGTAACAACAAGCGTGGCAAAACTATTCGCCACTGCTTGGGGTATCACAAAAATGATAAACAGGACATAAATAAAAATATAGCTTTTGTAAACGCCCACATCTTCCATCAAGGGCAATGCAACCATTGGACAAATAGCGGCGCCTGCGTTCCAAGCTGTGACGGGCCAGAATGATACTGGAAGCATGCCGGGGTTGTCGTCACTTTCCCCAAAATCATTGTTGATAGGTTCTGCGGCTGCTGTTATGGCTGTGCTGTTAATGCCGACGACAAAGCATACCAGACAGGCAATCAAGGTTATCCGCCATTTGCGAGCATTACTCCATTGATATGGGTGGCGAGGGTCGTCTTCGAGGGAAGATGATGCGTGAGCCTTGGTAGTAGTTGTGGCGATGGTGGGGGTGGTGCTATCACCGGGATCATCTGAAGGCATTCGGAGGCATCACGGGATGAATGGAGAATGAATGAGAGAGCATGTTGTACTTGTAACAGAACTGATAGAATTGATGTGCATGACGTGTTGTTGCTTGGAGAAAACGGTCAGTCTTTTTTCTTACGTATTAAATTCAAGGTCAAGACTTGAGTGAGATCCAATAAGGCATCCCAAAGACGCTCATGGTCAGATATCAGATTGTAATCCACTCAAGAGCGCGAGGAGACTCCCAAGCACTCTCCACAACTTTTTTTTCTTTGAGTTAGGTACGATTTCTACTTTCCAAAAGTTTAAATGCCAAGCCTTTGGGATGTATGGTAAATACATTGAAAACACATACATAATAAAACTTTATAAATGATCGATAGTAGAAAGTCACACTAGACAAAAACAGGTGGAATAAGAGGTGTCTCTGAAATGCGAGTAATCTGAATTGATGAACCTGGGATGGACTAGCCGATCCAAGATGAGACGCCTCTTGCCAGTCCTGACTTTAGTCCTGAGCGATACATGTATATTGATTCTGTTTCTTCGGCATGTAGACTGTCCAGAGCATAGGTCTCCAGGAGCCTTTATCTCGTACTCAACACGCCGAATCCAATCATGGCTCATGCATCGCGGAAATCGATCCTCCAGCATATTTTCCATCTTTCTCGCTCATTCCGGTTTGGCACGCTATATTTGACCATATCCCGAGCAAATGCATCATCTGCAGCGTTCAGCACCTCGTCATACCTGAGATCGGGCGCACCCTTCTTCGATACGTGCTTGAACTTACTGCGCTCTCCATTCCACCTCAAGTGCATGTACCATCTTGACTTTGTCGTTGCTGGTAGAATGAAGACGTACCAGGCATTTTCATCCTCCACCTGCACCTCGCCATCATCGCTTCACAAGCAAATAGATGTACTCCATCCTCACGCCCGCCAGCCTCTTCCACGGTCCCTCCACATACAGCAACAGTCCTCCAAAGCTCACATACACCCTCACAACTCCTCCTTCCTCTCCCTCCTCAAACCGATATACCTTTCCTCTGCACACATAGTCGTACGCGTCGGCCAACGTGCTCTCGCCACTCCTGCTCAACTCAGCCCATCCTCTGTTTGCCTTTTTTGCGCCGTCTTCTGAATCACCTCCTCCTGTCAGACTGAGTGTGCTTGCAAGTAGGACTGTGATTGTTTCACCGGTTTGTAAAGGGTATAGTTCTGTGTTGATGTCGAGGGAGAGTGAGGTTGTGGAGTCGGTGGACGTGGCTGTGATGCGGGCGACGCGGTCGTACTTTTGGTGGTTGAGTGAGGTTATTTGGAAGGTGTCGGTGTAGAGCTCGGAGTCTGCCATGATGTGTTCGAGGAAGGAGAAGGAGAGGTGTGCGCCGGAAAAGGATTATTGTAGAGGATCGAAGTTGAGGAGTCGATCTGCGAAATCCGAGGACGTGACTAAGCGAAGCGGGGGGTGAGACAATTGGGAATCGGCGTGATCGAGTGTGTGAGTGCGGATTGATATAAATTTTGTTAGGTTGTTTCAGCGAAAATCTGAAACAGGTGCAGGGTATGAATTTGCCGATTAGATAATCGCTGCTTACAAGACAACTACTCGGACTACTCTTTCACAACAAATAGTAGCTGATATAATATAGATCCAAAGACATATGGATAATTTCAATCCTCCACCGTAAGCCATACAACCAGCCTCCCCTCAGACTCACTTCATCTTCAAATGGTGTACTTTCTGTCCTCCATCATCCTCCGCAACTCGATCTCCTTCTTGCTAGTCTCTTCCTAAGACCGCTCAATGGTCCTGGGGTTCCAGCACCATCCCCCTTACTGGAGGCTAAAGTGCCTCTCCTGCTCTTCTGCCTCGGCAGGGCAAGCCACAAAGCCAAATCGACGATGAGCAGACCGAGTGCAAAAGGCATCAGCACACTGACGCCGGCTTTTTGCGCAATGGCACCCACTGGAAGATGTTAACCTGAGAAGAGGGGCAATGATCGGGTTGGGACAAACCGGCAAATGGGAATATGGCAGCTCCACCTCCTCCGATAGCTGCTGCAAAACCTATGGCAGTGACGTGAAGATGCTTTGGAAGAAGTCCCGTCGCGGCAACAATAGCACCCGGAAATAGAGGTGCTAACCAGAACCCGACGAAGGCGACAAAAACCGCCGAGGCGTTGAAGGACGGAATGAGCCAGAAACAGAGATGGCAGACTATTGCCAGGGAGAGATAGATCTATGACAAACATTAGTAACCTGTGATAGCATTGCATGGGTGAGGCCATTACCGAAATAGCAAGCTTCTCTCCAATTCTTCCAGTTACAAACCCAAGTACGACTCGCCCTACGGTTATGCCTAGCCAGAAACCGGTTGCAGTTATACCACTGGGGAAAGGAGCTCCACCTCTGACTCTCAACATGAATGTAACAACCCAGCCGCCGACGGCCACCTCTGTGCCAACATAAGCGCAGAGGAAGAAAGCAACGAGCCAAGTAACCCGAGCTGCTGGCTTCGTGAACAGAGCCTCCTGTAGCGGACTGTCCTTCTTTGCGTCTGTGAGTGGATTACTGGCACGATGGACCTCCCCGGTCGATGCGTAAAAGGCCGAAAATGAAGTACAGAACTCAATGACGGCTGCACCGACCTGGTCGGTTGTCAGTGATAGATCTCGAAGATACCACGGAAAGTAAACCTACCATGATGTAGTAGAAGGTGTACCAAGGTAAGCTCGCTTTTGTGATCATGCTAGTAGCAATCAACGGAGCAAGCAAGGCGCCCAATCCATAAAAACCATGTAAAAATCCGAGCACCTTCATAAGATTAGCTCCAGAAAGAAACGAAAGGCGTCTTTGACAAACCTCATTCGAGTGCTCCATAGGACCAACCCAAGCATTCCATGCACTATCTTCAAGCCCGTTCCCAAAACCAGCGAACATTATGAATACCACAATGACAGGGTAAGGAGGATGAACGCAGAGAACGACGTAGGCAAGGATTTTGCTAAGCGGTGCAGCAAAGGCGATACCACGCTGTCCAAAACGCATGTGTATTACGTTGTTCAGAAGTGCCGCAAGGGTGTATCCAATGAAAGGCGAAAGGAAGAGGACAGAAGTGACGGCGTACGAGACGTGGTAATATTCTTGAAGCTGGTTGTTGAGTCAGTATCGAATGAATGAGACAGAGCTTATCGTGTGTAGTCACATAAGGAATAAGGGCCTAGCAGAATGGTTAGCAAATATCTTTCAGCAGCCTTAGGTTCATCCTTACGCCGTATGCACCTTCGAACTAGATTAGCTTTATTCATCAGATAAGGAGTACACCACGTTACTTACCATCGTTAGCTCCCATAACTATGAAAGCTGCATGACGATTAGAATGAGTTCTCCCAACGCCCCTTCCTGACGAAGACATACCCCAAAATGCGGCTCCAGTTTTGTAAATGTTTCTTCTCGGATAATTCCATTTCTCTTGCACAGCATCATTTCCAGCACGGGTGTCTTCAGTGACAGCGGTCGCGCAAGTGAAGCCGTAGTCAGCCTTGCCAGTGCTACCATTGCCAGCTTGACTTTCCAGCTCAGCTGCTCCCACACGTGGTTGTAGCTCAACATTATCGAAGGAAGACATCCCGTTGCTGTTGTTATATCTTTTCTTTTCCAAATCTTACGAAGGATGAAAGACGGGTTATATATTGGACATCAAGGTCACACTCAGCAAGATCAACACGCTGGCATTCTTGGCTACGAAAAGAATGCCCCGAATACATGAAAGAAACAAGCCAAGACGACCTGCATTTTGTTCATGATTTCACGATGTTCCAGCGGAGTGTCGGCGGTAGAGCATCGGGCGGTAAACTTGTCTCTTGGCCGCGCGGCTGAACTCCGGCTATTTTCGGCACGCATCACCTGAAACATTGCTTTGAAAGCAGCCACCATTGTTTTGTCATCAACGACATCTTGCCTAGGTAAAGCAGATGCAAACTAGCACAATATCCCATTGCAATAACACCGTGTTCTCTCTGCCATATCCCAACTCGGGCAACATTCCTCCAATTAACCGCACTTTCTCCATTCTCAAATGCCTTTCGCTGTGATCGCTGGAGTTGGTGCTGGCACAGGTCGATCAGTGGCACTAAAGGTAACACAATCGTGACTTGCCATATGCTCCACTTGCTGATGCAAAGGTGTAAAGTTCGCAAAAGCCTACCCCATTGCTCTTCTCGCTAGAAATCCAGACAACTACAAAGACATTGTAGAGGAAATCAACGGATCTGGAGGCAAGGCAATCGGCATCAGCACTGACGTATCTGATTCCGCCAGTGTCAAGGCAGCTTTCAAGCAGATTGAACAAGAGCTCGGTGGCTTATGTGCCGCAGCTGTCTTCAACGCCAGTGGAGGTTTCAGGAAAGCGCCTTTCTTGGACACGGATGAGAACACGTTCGTCAATGCTATGAGCGTCAGCTGGTAAGCGCATCAGCCAAGTTGAGATTTAGTAAGCATTCAAGTAATGTATGTGATGAATCAGCTTTGGAGCTTTCCATTTTTCACAACAAAGCCTGCCGTTCTTGCTCAAAGCTACTAAAGAAGAAAATGCTCCAACACTGATATTCACTGGCGCCACTGCGTCCGTCAAGAGCAACGCTCAAATGGCAAGTTTCTCAACTGGTTAGTCTCGACCAATTTTTGGTGTCACGTCTTCCTACTGCAATGACGTTCGCCTGATGTTCTCCCTTTCTCATAGGCAAATGGGCTTTACGTGCATTGTCACACTCCCTGGCAAAGGAGTTTGGTCCTCAAGGTGTCCATGTGGCTCATTCTGTAATCGACGGTGTGATTGATATACCCCGTACGAAGGAGTACATGAAAGACGCAGGCCCTGATGCCAAAATCTCGCCTGATGCCATAGCTGATGCGTAAGCTGAAAGTCACACAAGTCTTACTATTCGAAACTGATTCATTTTAGGTATTGGCATATTCACACGCAGCCCAGAAGCTGCTTCACAAACGACTTTGACGTCCGCCCCTCAATCGAGAAGTGGTAGGCATTGGTTGAGGGTACACAAGGAACTCACGAGGATGCACAATATTGCTTCAGCGCGGTGGCTCAGCTTTCTACTCAGTCGGCCACGTACAACTTGTAGAGACATGGCACCTGTGTCTGACGAAGAAGAAGTTGTAGCATAGTAACTCATTCAATAATGTTTTCACATAAATCGAACGCTGCTTCGTCTTTTCATTGATAAGGTTCACAAGAACACTGCTTGCCCACCCACGATATCATCACCACATCCCGACATCAACGCCATTCTCAGCTTTCTTCCAAACGACCCTCGCCGCAGCAAGTAGCAATCTTGAAAAAAGGGACACGTCAGACTGACATCACCACCCGCCTACCTCCAGCCGGCCGAAGCCAAACCAAAGGCAGGTTGAGATCATCACCACTTTCTTGTTCATGGCAGTCAAAGACCACACACAGACGCAGCGAAAGTAAACAGCATCACTCTAGGGCAGCGAGTCGTTCCGTCATCAGCCGTGTTGGAGTACTGTAGCTTTTTTGAGAAGCTCAGAAGAGGTGATTTACTTTAGAAATGATTCTATGAAGCTGCGGTGGGTGTTAGTGAGTGTATTGAAAGGTAGGGGGGGGGTAAGTTCATACTATGTTCACTGACGAATAAATGAAGAGGGCGAGCAGGATTATATAGAAGTTCTGAGACAGGGTCCAGTCTCTCAACAGAAAGAAAAATTTGGCTGTGCCCCACCTAAAATGACGAATCAACATTGTTTGCCAAGCTTAGTTCTCGGCAGAAAAAATGCGCTAACACAGAAGCGCTTTGAGAAGGCCTTTTTTGCAAGACGAAGGTGAATGCAGAGAAGGGCGAGAAGGTGATGTAAACAACACGAGAACACCTTCTCGCTTACTAGCACAATAGTGAGATATCCCCCAGCTTCTTGCTTCAGTCCTTGCTAGAGTTACATACTCTAGGTTTATCCCTTCAGCTTTCTTGAATATGAAAGATATCTCTTGGTTTCCCCTCCTTTGCATGATTGTCGTGTACGCTCCAGCACTACAAGTATGCTACCATTTCATGGTGAACTGTACAGTGCGTATCGTCTCAATTATACTTGCGCATCCCGTCTAAGCTGTCAACTCAATATCCAAGAGCATATTATAGTCCTTGCGCATTGGACAGTATCGTGAGACTGTCTCCAGTAAGGTAGCCATCGTCTCTGGATACGGATGATTGTGGCAGATCCGGCTCAGAGACACGCCACAACTTTAACAGAGAGCTTGTTGAGGTGTGCAATTCAGTCAAGCGCGGCGAAAAAGCGCTGCCATTTGCGCATTTCATGGTCTTTCGTAATTCACAGAACCTCCACAACTCGATCTTGATCACACAACAGAACAATCTGAAGCTACGTAAAGCTCGCGTCAAGCAGTAACGTCAAACCTTCCAATCATCATGCCAACCACTTCCCACTGCATCACCACCAGTCGCGGAACGATATGCGAGCTTAGGGCTGTAATAATAGAATGCCTGAAAAGCTGTTTTCCTCAGGTCGAAAGGCCTGAGTTTTTTGCCCTCTTCTTCCATTCGTTGAAGGTCCCGACACTAGGAATCGAACAAAATGCGAGATTCTCAGGAGTGGAGTACTGGGCGAGCATGGAATACAATACGCGAAGGACGAGAGCGACAAGCAAAAGGAAATTGCACTTTCTAAGTGAGTGAAGACAGGCCCAACACACTTCCTAAGTGAACGAAGACGGGCGCAGTGCCATCTTTTCTTTGTCTCGTTGCGCGAAACAAACACTGCGGCTTAATGTTGGTCAGCAACACTTTTCAACAATGCTCCTCTTCTCCTCATTGAACTTCATCATTGAGATTGTAGTAAGGCTCATGAAAAAATTTAAGCGACAAAAGCTCATGGCAGACCTCACAGCTGTGCTTGACAGGTGGATTTGCGATTGAAGAAGATCCGTTTCACACTGGATCTGAAACATGATCGTGTTTACCTTGTGGTTGACTTTCCTGCAACCAAGCTCTTTCCTTCTCTTTCTCATCTCTACAACTTTTCACTCTCGAGTCTTGCTGGCATTCCCCTCACCACTACGTTCACTTTGATCGATAGCTTCTCCATCAACTCCATCCCAAACAGATTACATCAGAGATGCCCAGGTTCGCAATCAGCTAGTGTACTTCTCCGTTTTCATCAGCACTCTTTACGCCATTACTTCTACAGGATCGACAGCTTCCACATCAACGCTATCCTAATCTAGATACTCTCACAGATACCTAAATCCTGAATCAGCTATTGTCCTTCCTCGCTCCAGTGGCACTCTTCACATCACTACTTCTCTGCACGGAGACTTATTCAAAGAGCTACCATCTCAACGACCTCACTGGGAGATTCTTCAGCAGCCATGGCGGATCAAAGTGATGATTCCAGTCCAGCAAGCTACGTACCAGCTAATGGGCCAGAAACTCCGGAGGAGTTACAAATCAAATCTGACCCCGACGTCGCTCAAGAGATTTAATCGCGTCCTGCGCCGACAAGCACTCTCAGCCCACCAGCAAGCTTCACATCCCCTATTGAGGCTACAAGCGAAGGTGCCGACAAGCCTCATCTCGGAGTCAATATGAAGAGATTTCAATCGACAAGCCATGAAATTACAGACCTAAGACCTCTCGATACACCCCCCACACTACTACAGCCAGTGGACTTCATGGAAGTTTATAGAGACAGGAAGCGAACACTGTAATGCAAAATGCTTGCGAAAGGTCATAGAAAAGCAAAGAGGAGTACTGTGGTGGGGATTTCAACCAAAAGAAGCGCAGCATTAGCGAGGCAGCCGTGGGTTTGTCGCCTTACAGAGGATCAAAGAGATGTAGGTCTACATCCTTCAACCCGTGTGCTGGGTCTGGGTCCAGCACTCCACACACAACGTTTAATCCCTAGTACACTGACTAACTAATCCCAGCTCAAGCTTTTCCATGCAGAGCATGGCCAGACTGTCCAAGTCGAACTTCCAGCGGAGTGTAACAGTTGGAGCATCTTGGATGTGACTTCGGTTGGCAGAGAATTGCTGAAGTTGTTTCAAAACAGTCCTTTCTCCCTTGATCAGCACAACGCCAATCTGCAAGAGCTCATGATGAGCGCAGCGCTCCGAAGCAAGTTTTCTAACAGCAAGCCCAACATCACGAAGTTGAATGTGAGCATGAACGAGGACAAGTCATGCACAGTCGAGTCTTGTGTTAAGTTCATAAACACCGATGACTGTACTGTCGCGGCGCATGCTTTCAGCGTTACAAGCTCCACTGACACACGACTCCTCATTACTACACCCACGGAAGATATGTTGATAATGCCACACATCAAACGTCGTTATATCAATACGTCCAGATACCTATCATTGACAAGTGAAGAATTTGTAGCGTTCTTGCTCAATTCAGAACGACAAGCCTTGAAGATTGCGCAGGCAGTTCAGGAACAAGTATCAGGCAAGGTATATCGTCTCGATCTCGTTGGACTCTACATCCAGCATCTGGTGGATTGTCACAAAGACGGAAGTACGACTGGTGAGTCCTGTTCGAGTCGAAGAACCTGAAGACCAAGCAAAACTAACTGATCAGCGCATCCTTCACTGCTCTCCACAACATACCCAAGCCTTACAGAGCTTCGATATCGGCATCGCAAATACAGCGGAGTTGGACCATCTGAGGCGGTACAAGCATGCTTCCCACATGGATGTTCCTTTCCCACGATCCGTGTGCCAAGTTCAGCAGCTGCTAAGGAGGTTGAGCTTAAGATATCACAGGAGATGCTGAGGACTGGCAATCTGGTGAAGGCATGGAAATCCGATTGTGAGCTTGCGGACGCTCAGCTGGAGGAAGAAGGCGCGAAGGGAGAGATGGACGGATAGATCATCAGCATGTTCAGGAAATGCCTTTGGTCTTAGGATGCAGCCTCATCAGAAAAATGATCTAAGTCAAGAGCCTACAGGACCCTTCACACCCCCAACAGCCTCGAGATCTCAGACAAATTTGTCCCGTCTCTTAGAGACAGCCATTAGGAAGAGTGTGTTTGTACATAGAACTGCTCGAGCAGAACAATCGTCGGCACCAGTCACACCAGGGTCTAAATTAGAGGAGGTCGTACTATACCGCCTCGTCCTAATATCCCGAGCTTCGAGATGCCAGGCAGACCACCACTTACACCACAGTCTTGAGAGTCGAGGGCGTCTCTCACAAGCCCTCAATCCTGAACCAAGACGGCTATTACACCTCCCCCCTCGCATACTGATCGGATCGAGACAAGTCAAGTTTCCCAAGAACAATTTCGACCTCCCACCCGCTCCACAAACCCGCAGGCGCCTTTTGGTGTGTTTTGTCTGTTCTTGATTCGTTTGGTAGATCAGCATTCATACTATTCCAGTTCATCTCTACACAAGAAGTCTCTACCTATCTTAACATGCATTGCGTAGTTCTGCCAGGTCCCGTGAACATGTTCTTATGCTTTGCCAATAAAATTTGAATCCACGCCATCCGATTGCGCAATAGCAAAACGGCAGGAACATGGAAACTGAAAGCCACCACAAACGCTATTTAGCACGAGCTGAGACACGCTTACGCTCGCTGCGAAGAGGACCAGATGATAGGTATAGACAAGCCGCTCAACGACGGATGGAGGTATGCTACAGACTTAGGTGTCTATTAAATGTTCACGAAGCGACAGGAAGCTTGGATCCAATATGCAAGAAGGCTCGCTGCACTATCTAATCCGTTACGACCCCTCAAATGCAATCAAAAGCACACGAGCTCAGAGCTCGGCTACAGACGTACTCTTCTACAGCCTGCCAACAATTGTCTCGCATACTGCACCTCCGTTCCAGCGAGAAGGCTTTATCAGATGCTAGGCGGTGTAACAGGCACACTCATGATAGCGAAGTATGCACAAGTACAAGTCGGAATCGAGACAATCTTACTGGTTAAGCTCGGCTCGTTCTCGAAGGCCACAATCCCTGCTCGTGCCAATTTCGGGGACTACTGTACTAGTCCGCATTGACGCACAACGAAATGAATTTTCCTGATGTTGAGATTGCGAGGAGGCGAGTGTTGTGGTATGTTGTGGTTTCATAGTGCTCGTTTGAGAGAAGGACAGAGAAGGACGTCTATTATGAGAAGGAACAAGAGGCTGGCACAGAAGACGTACAGATAGGATGTACTCCTCTTCCGTAGACTTTTTTAGCTGCATATACTAGCTGCATACTGTATGCATGCAAGAAATCGAGGGAGAAGGTTTCCATATCCAACCTCCTGTTATCCACTTAACTCCAAGCCTTAACTAAAAGCTAATCACAATCTCTTGAACAGAACATCCTCCACTATTGCCAGCACATAGCACCTTCTGTTACACAGAGTGGTAGGAAACCTGGTGACCAACTACCGTGCTCACCTCTTACAAGCGCTAAGCGAACACTTTGAAATGCCTAAAGCGGCCTTTCAGCACATTTCTTTGTTCTCATCTGTGGTAGCCTGCTCGTGGCCTCGTCTGGACTAGGCTTAATCTTTACTTTTCTTTCTGGTTCTATCTGCTGTATAATAGTGGTGTCTCGCAATCACCAAGAAAGACGTTCATACAGGATTTCGACATATTCTAAGCACCAATCTCTGAGACGAAGATGCACTCGTATGGCGGTCAGCAGCAAGCATATAACGAAGCAATATATACATACCATACTTCCACCTATCCAATAGCAAGAGATAGATATACCTACAGTCCCTCCTCCTCGTCCAGCTCAAGGTCACAAGAACCAACTGGGCAACGGTATACATACGCAGAACCACCATCATACGCTTACGGCAAGACGAACAGCACACCTCACCGAAATAGCACTTGTGATATACGCGAAAGAAGACATAACAGAGTACCAAGTGACAAGTACTACCACGGACGAGCATCTCCAGATGAAACAGAAAGATACTTCCGTCGCGACGGTGAAGGCTATGGCTACCAATCTCCAAGAGGCTCACCTCCACCACCCTACGAGTCTGACGACTATGAAGATCGCTTCTACGACGAACATGACCGAGCAGCATTCTACGACGACATAGGAAACAGTACGAAGAGCAAGACGTATACTTACAGCAGGCCTGTCGAAGAGAAGCCAAGTCGGAATCGTTCGAAGAAGGAGAAGGAAAGTACCAAGACGTCTTCAGCAGCACGCAAAACGAAACCAGACACAAAAACAGCAGCAGAACCATCAAATTACAAGATCAGGACAACTACCACATCATCATCCCAACCGTCACAGAAATCGAAAACATCCTTCTTCTCCTTTGCGCGCAAATCCTCTACGTCGAAACCACCGACTCCTCAACGAAGCAACACCTCTTCA
>Ga0160427_10001211_pt1 | contig 15896 bp, 13 predicted proteins | sample SolpanmetagenomL_FD_108194 | JGI IMG/M metagenome (GOLD analysis project Ga0160427, IMG submission 108194) | Solar panel surface microbial communities from Lawrence Berkeley National Laboratory, California, USA - L | ecosystem: Engineered > Built environment > Solar panel > Unclassified ...
AACTCAAAGACCTTCCCTTGAGCCCTTTTCAACTACAGCCATTAACATTACGACTAGACCTTCTCCACTCATTTCTAGACTTTGAAAGTAATTCTAGTGCATTTCAATTTGAGCCTGGCTCCATGACAATTGTCGATTTGAGTTGTCCATTCGTAGACGAACATCTAGCGTGCTTGCTGTTCAACATTTGTCTAGACTTGTTCATTGATGATCCTACGAGTTCAAGAGGAAAGGTTATCACGCTGGACGAGGCGCATAAGGTATATTTTTCAAACTATTGGCGATAATAAGTGCTAACATGGATAGTATATGACGAACACAAATGCTGCAAAAACGTTCACTGAATCACTATTGGGTGTGATTCGACTACAAAGACATTTTGGCACCCGAATCATTATCAGCACACAGGAGCCAACAATTTCGCCCAAACTCCTGGATTTGTCATCTCTGAGCATCATCCATAGATTCACCAGTCCAGAATGGTATCAAACCATCAAGAAGCACCTATATACAGGCGACGTGTTTGATGATGAGGACAATCGAAGAAACAATAGACCAGGAGGTCATACCGATTTCATGCAAAACATCAGCAGTCTCCAAACTGGTGAAGCTTTGGTGTTTGCACCAGCAGCAGTGATGAGTATCAGACGTGATGGGTCATTGGAAGGAACGAAAGTGCATCGCATTAAAATGCGACAACGAGTCACATGGGATGGTGGTAGGTCAGTTGTCAGTGTATGAAACACGCATGAGTTTGTGACTGTTTGACAGTGAAAGATTTTTATCCTTATTTCCTAATCTACATGGAGGATCTTGCCTTGATCTGATCAAAATTATTCGTGTATTTGTGTATGCTCAAGAGCATGGTACTAGTCCAGCATAGTGAGTCTGAGCAACATGTACTTAAGTAGTTAGGGTTCTGGTTCGAATATGTCTTTAGTTTCCAAAAATAAAGAGTAAATGCAGGACTTTTCTTTATCTTCTTGTTGTATAAAATGCCTTCAGAAGTGTTTGTCTAGATAGTGCGGCAGGCCGCATCACCAATAGTGAGAATGACAATGCGTTGAAAGAACCATTGACACGTGCGTCACCACAACATGACATCACTCACTCACTCACTGCAATGCCAATCAGTATTTTGTTCAACCTTTGTTCAACTCTCTTCCATAAAACACCAACAACAATTAATTCTGTCGCAGTTTTCTACCTTTATAGTCCAACATCAACAAATCATATTGGACACTAATCTATCTCGACCCAAATTTCCGAAAAAGACTCAAGTTCATACCGTATATCAAACACGACGTGGTCACCATGTCGGCCGCCTCATCCATCAGCGATCAAACACCCCTCATCTCTAGCTCTTCCAACAATAATAAATCATCGTCATCGTCAGCAATAACAATCCTACCAAATGCAGTCATATCAACCGTTACGTTCCTCACACGAGCACTATTGTATACGGCGAAGATGTCAACTGGTGCATACATTGGTTCCCGGTTGAGCGTTACTCCGAATTATGCGATATTGAGAACGGGCGTGAGGGATCGTTATGTTTTGTTGCAGAGCTCGATAGATTTTCCGATTTTTCATAGAAAAGGGGAGGGGTTGCCAGTATGTCCTTTTTCTTCTTCTTGTCTCATTACTGTTACTACTCCCTCCTTTCTGTTTTTCTTGAGCTATCTTCGTCAAGATTCACGCTTTGGTAGAGAGAGAACAGTTCAAAGAAGTTTAACAATCTCGGGAGTAGTTTGGAGACAAATAATACAAAGAACGCGGATGGCTAATATACACAACTAATCAAATTGGTGTTTTAACAGAAAGGATTTAAAATCTACCGTATGCGCAAAGGCTGGAGAGCAGGTCTGTTCGGCTGGGATCCTAGCAGCTGGACGGGTGGTCTTATGAGACGTGGATGGGAAGATGTCACACCTCACGTAGAGCTCAAAACAACGTCCACGACGAGCACGAAACTGACATATTCCGGAGACGATATTGTCGTCACACCAAACAAGGGGTTTGTCAAGGAAGTAGGAACATATGATCTAGATAAGGAACAAGTCAATAATGGTGGGAACGCTGCAAAAGTGGTTGATACAAAAGGATTTACAGAAGTGACACATGTTAGCGTACATGTCCCTGTCGATAAGACGCCAGATGGGTTTTATAGGTTTGTGGTTTGTGACGATAGAAATAAAGTATGTTTTTTACTTTGCCTTCCTTTCCTCCCTCTTTGTTCACGAAAACCTTATGAAAAAAGAATACTCCTTATTGTTCTGGATGTAAAGAGTATGTTGAGATACGAAAAATAACTGACGAACCTCCCCTTCCTCACAAAAAATAGATCCTAATCGTCAGCCCCGAGTACACCCTCCACTCATCCTTCACCTCCTTCGGCATCCTTCGCGGCTCATCCATCCCAGCACTCCCCATCCAATTCGTCGGTTTCCTCATCAAGAATGCCATCGCCGGCGTCGTTTCCACCGCTCTCACAGCTCTCTATTTCACCGGCGGCTTACCAGGCGGAATCGCCGTCCGTATCTTCATGTGGTTTTATAAACAGCAAGTTGAGGACGCCAAACAAAAGGCTTGGCAGTTTGTCAAGGAGAAGGGAGCGGTGAAGCCGTTGGATTATCTTGCAAGAGGAGCTGGTGGTGCATTGCCGGGTAGTGCGGGGAGGTTTGAGGAGTATGAAAGGGAATGGGATGGGAAGACGGGAAGTTGGGTGGTGAGGAATGTGGAAAGGGGGGTGTTTAGAGCTTGATTTTTTCTTCTTTTTCTTATCCTTTCTCTCTTTTTTCTAGGTTGTTGTGTGACATGGGGCCACCATAACTATTTATCATTTGAGTTGTATTAGTCTTCTATGATTTTACTAAACATAGATGTGAAAGAGAAAGAGTTTGAGGAAGTGTCTGTTTCTTTCTGCGGAAGTGGGTCTTGTTTAATGTCTTTTTCTTTCCTTGGTATACCATAGCGACAAGCCTTATTCTATTGTAGCTCACTCTAGTTGTCGGTATTATCGAACCCCCTTCCTAGACCACTCTTACGAAGCCTTTCATTCAATGCTAGTTGAAAAGTATCCTGATCTTAGGTTTGCGTTGATGAAACTTCTTGTCACATTGTTCATTCCAATGTCAGCACCATCGTCCATTTCCCATTCATAACCACAAATACATTGCCACTAGGATTTTGTGTGTGTGTTTGCTTTCATCCTTATTCTTCTTAATATCATGTATCTTATATATTAACCCTTCCCCATTACTAAAAAAGGTTTCCTCTATATCGTCCTACAGAATAACCAGTTATCTCCTTGTCATACCCTACTTGCTTACCACTGCAGTACGTTACATTGCTAATTGTAAGCTACACATCTACCTTTTTTCTATATCCTTCCTACATAAACGACAAAGCAAAAAAGAAACAAGAAATCTTTTTCATGAATGCACAAAAAGTAAATTTAGAAGAACGAAATGACGAGAAAAAAAAAGGAACACTTCAAACATCAGAAAGAGGAGACTCCGCCTCTTTAAGATAAGCTTCCTAAGCCTTATCTATCTCTGATGGAGATTTTCCTCCTCCCATATCTCCTTGACCATCTTCACCTCCACTTGACGACTGGTTAAGTAGATCGAATGCTTCGTTTGCGTTGTTATCCAACAAATCATCTTCTCCACCGGTGAATCCCTCGGGGACTAAATCCTCGTCTGGAACTGTCGGTGGTTCATCTGCTGCCGATGCAGTCGTAGTAGTAGTATAGTTCGAAGCAGTGTTGTGATTGAGATGACCATGTGGTTCAGGTGTAGCGGTTGCAGGTAGGGGTGATGGTAGTGGTGATGCTGTTGGGAGTATCGCTGTTGTTGTTGTTGAATTATTGTTGTTATGGTTTGCAGTGCTACTGTTGCTACCATCATTGCCAAGCATGGGTACTGGAGGAGCAGCGATGGGAATGGTGGTGGTAGTAGGGACGTCAATCATGGGTGTATCGCGGTGATCGTCTGGTTTGATGATGGGTACGACAACGCGACCGCCGTCGGGGGATGTAGACGAGGTTGTAGTGATACCAGTCATTTCGTTGTCGTCAATGATTTCATCATCGTCTTCTTCTTCGTCTACAGGATCCATCTCTGTGCCATCGGGGTTGATTTGTTGGACCATTTTGACTTCTTTGATGGTGACTTTGTAATCTTTTTCAACGTGGTTGGCGATTTCTTCGACGGATTTTTTGACGTGGTGGGTTTGGGGGGAGTTTTTGGTAGGAGAATTGTCGTGCATTGAGATGTCGTGGACTACGCCATGATCGACTGACGCTGAGAGACCAAAGAGACCGACAAGATCTACTATGCCGGCGCTGCGGAGTTCACGTTCAGCGCGCATAAGAACAGATCCCTTTTTGATCTTGCTTAATTCTCGTTGATGTTTGCTCTTCATTTTCTCAATGTCCTTCTCCAGTTCTAGTGTTTTTGCTTTCGCCCTTGATCCTGCAAGAGTTGCTGCTTCGTCTCGCGATCGGTCTTCGAGAGGTTTGCCTTCTGCATCATAGACGCTTGCCATGATGGATTTAAGGTCGCCTCCTATCGTCTCGATTCCCAGTCGTCCCGGTAGGATTTCATTGATGTGAAAAACACTTCCCAGCACTTCCTCCATCCACTTGTCATGTTGCATGTATCGCTGTTCGCTGATTTCGCGTTGTGTAAGATGGTCAAGAATGTCTCCATGCGACGTGTCTTCCTCTTCTTCTATCGAGTCTTGCAGCATGGGGACAGCATTTGCCGAAACATTTTGTGAGATGTTTACTGGCGGTGTTGGACGCGCTCGTTTCGACGGCGGTGGATGTGATGGTGATGGTACTAGATTTGCCATTTGAGGTGCTGGAATGAATTGAGATTGCTGGAAGGACATTGATCGCTGGGCAGATTGTGGTGGCATTGGCGAGGGACTTTGCATCATGGTGTAGGGCTGTTGCTGAAACTGCTGCTGCTGCTGTTGTTGTTGTGCCATCATTTGAGCCATATAGGCTTGGTGTTGTTGGGGTGTATAATTCTGGTTCATCATTGTGAGTGACCCTTGTGAATTTGATTGATTTTGTCTAGCAGATTGGCTTTAGGACTAAGGAGCTCCTTGGGTGGAGTATAGCGTCGCGTCTATCTGTTGTCTTTTCTCAGCGATGGAGCCGATGTGGAGGGAAGTTTTAAGAAGGAGGACTAATTCTGTCCCATATTTCAATCAGCAAGAATCTAAAACTCAAAATGAAAAAGAAGCGCGATCAGCTTACACCTTGCAGCAGCTAATTTGGCACTGAGGATGGTAGGTGCTGTGATGAATGGATAGATAGATATGCCGCCAGTCTCGATGCAGTAGGCGTTTGTCTTTCAATTTCAATATCGAGCAACTGCAGATGATTATGATCACAGCTGGAAGAAGACGAAGATAAATGAAGTAATGGAGAACAACAACGACAACAAGAGGAAAACGTCGAGAGCGCAAAGAAAGAAGGAAAGAAGAGAAAGAAAGAGAGAAAGATGGAGATATATGATCTCTCTTATTTGGTGTTGTTGTTGTCGGTACTACTATCTCATTCGGCCGAGAGAGAATGTCCAGCAGTAACACGCCCTTCACCAAGAGACATATGCTCAATGTGTACTAAGAATCTTGTATCAAATCTCATGTGTTGTCATCAAATTCCAACTTTTGCTCCTCGTTTATGGAGATGGTGAGATTCAATGGTAAACTCGGATTCATCTCCTGAACTGCATTTTAGACGCTTGTATTTTACTGTCATAAAATACTTATAGAGAGTTTATAAACACTCATTCATCCAACATGTTATCTATCGCTTGTTCAAAAGACTTGCTATCGCTCACAAATCCCCAGATCCTGGCACAGTTGAACTCCACAGACTTTGAAACATAGTCCGGGCTTTTTGTTCCGCATGCACCCTTGAGTAGAAGAACATCAAAATCTGAATGCCATGCATCTAATAGACCGGCCATAACACACATATCGGTCTTGGTTCCAGCAAACATCACGGTTCGGATCCCTTCGCGTTTCATATGATCCACGAGCTTTGTTTCTTCTGCCCAAAGGCCCGACATGCGATTCTTACGGATGATAACATCTGATTTATCTCTTAATGATTGTCCCTCCTCGTAAGCACGCTCAAAATCTGGGGGCAATCCAACGTTCCATGTTCCTTTTATTTGCATGCGTCCACCATCGATAATCTTGCCATCACTGAGATTGATCCACCCAATGCTGAAACCTATGCCTGTTGTACGCTGCTTTATTGGTGTTGCTTCGTTTGTACCAAGAGCGACCAGATCCTGTGCGTGGTATGACTGCTGAATAATCCGGTGCGGATTGATGTTATTTCCTTATGGCTTTAGAATTTGAAGGGAGTTAATGATTGAATCATACCGTATGATCCACTTGAAAACCAGAGAAGACGGTTTGTATGATGGTCAGAATAAACCTCAATCCTCCAAGTATAAGCACAAGCCACAAAGTAAATCATTAGACAGGAAACCTCTTATCCTTCCAAAGGCCACAAAAGGCACTCAGACTTTGAGAAAGATTGAAATCTTGTAATGCTTTCAACCGAGATCCGAAAATGGGGAAATCGGTCGATGTGCTATAAGTTTCTCTCTATAAAGGTGTGATGTGCACCGGCATTTGCACTACCAGTTGTATCCAAAACTAGGGTTCTAAGGTCATCAGATAGGACTACCAACTTGCGGCTACATAACTCATCAAGAAGGATGTCATGACCAATCGTTTTACGAAGCTCTCTTTGTGAGATTTTTTTGAAGTGCTTTCGCGAGCTTCGAGATTGGCCAAAGATGAGGCGATACGACATGAGGACTTATCTCTGAAATCTATCGATCACAGATTCATCCAATGTGGATGTGAACATTTCTTTCAATACACTGTTTCAAGGGCAAATTAGCCAAAGCATCAAGGGAGCAGTTGAAGGGGCAAGAAGAAAGGCAGAAATGGATGGGTATTCACCAGTCAAAGTAGCTATGAGATTCTTGATTTGAAGTTCTCTCCCACAAACTCAATGCGCAAAAACTAGGAAAGCGAAAGGGCATCAAAGTGCGAGTGAGCGGCTGAAAGTCAAGATGAGTGCTAAGTGCATCTACCCAAATAATGTTTATCTTGCCAATTGATTTCAATGAATACCTAGGTAAGCATTGGATAATCGATGCACTCAGTATACCAGCTGGTTCCAATGTATTTTGTGCTGGTCGAGGTACAAAATCACCAAATTCCCTTAAACAGGTAGGAATAGGCTGACTCGCGTAGAAGATTTCTAAAGAAGACTGTATTGATATCTGATTTGACAACGACATCAGCACTCGGAGATGAGTGCTTGAAAATTGCAAACATGGTTTGATCAGCATTAATATTGTTAGCCAGTAAATAATGGTAAATATTGCTTGGGCACCATATTCACGTATATCTGATGCAATGTCCTCATTAACTTTGTACTGCTTGAGCACAATATCAACCATCTCCTCTACGCTCGTGCTGTTTACGTCATGTTCTTTGAGGAATTGTATCACACTGAGCACAAAGTGTATCAAGTCTAGCAGTATTGATCGTTTTGCGAATCCTATGGCTACAAGGAATGGTGAAAAGATGCTGTGGTGCACCGATTGACATTGCGTCGCGACGTATTCTGAATAGGCTTCGAGCCCTTGTGATAACCATTTAGGAATATCGCTAATCTCTATACCAGAACCAAGAACCGCTTGGATAAAAACACATGTTCCGAAACAAGTGGCATCGTTTAACACAGTCGACGCAGCACACTCTACATTTGAATTTGTAGTAGGATGTGGTGCAGCCGACGACGTACCTGAGATTGAGGAAGTCTACACAGCTGATATAGAGTTTAGCTAATGAGTAACGTACGCCTATTTTCTCAGAATGGACTTGATGAAAACAAAATTTCAGTAGTAGTCATGGTAAGAGACTGCCATATTTTTCTACGAACAAAATCAAGATACTTACCGTCGAGGTGCTGAATGCTCCCTTGACTGGAATGGGCGCATCCACAGTTGTATTCAGGTCTGCTGGAGCTGATTACTCTGATAATATTTCTATGATCGCGTCATCGCAGTGAGAATGGGTGCTTTCCAATGACCTTAAGGATATATCGCCCATCTTTTGATATTCAACATGCTTATGGCAATCGACGTACCAATAGTAGTAAAGACTTCTCCAGCTATTTCAAAGTCGAAAAGTGAAGAGTGTATCAATGTAACCTTGCGAGGGTCGCTCAAAGATAAGTTATGACATCTGAGGAACCCATTTTTCTCTTCTTGCACGGTACATTTGTAAAGCTTGAAATCTACAAATACAGGGCTATTGACATGGCTGAACTGAAAAGAAGGCGAGTCATCAGGGTTGAAGTGTTAGACTCACAGACTCGAAAATGGGTAGCCAATTGCAAGGCAGATCGAGTTGGTCTTCATGGTAGATACAGCCGCGTAGTAAACAGATTTCTCAGCCTTTCTGCATACTTCCTGTATATTGATATAGGTACAATGCAGCTAGTAGAGACACACCCTCCGTCATGCCTAAAACTAGTGTATGTACCTAGTATAGTAAAGAGTGGGATGATTCTATTCAATTCAATCACTTACCTTCACAATGGTTTGGCTGCAACAGGATATAACTTAAGTGATATTAAGTATGGGATGAGGGATTACACAAAGAGTCTGACATCTAGTGGAGTTAGGTACCAACTCGGCAAATTTAAATTTGAACGACAACAAACATTTAACTCCACCACACTCAAAATCATGCACAATTATTATTCTTTAGCACTACCTGAGGTAACACGATCCTTAGGAACAAATACTTGCATACAATCCCAGTACATTGACTAATCCAAGATGTGGTCAGGACACGACTAGGAGATCACGACTTGAGCAAGACACTTATAGAAGCTTAACAATCAGTATATACGATATGGCCTTTCAACGATCAGTATAATCATAACACTAGCTGCTAGCCAGTATATGAGAAACTGTTTTCTTATATTCAATTTCTGCATACAATCTATGATAGTAGCATAATCAAACACATTGATTACAAATGGTTAAGCCAAACTTAAATCGCAAAATAATCCTTATAATTTTGAACATAGAGATAAAGTACGAGAATCTTTTGTTTTGTCGATCGAGATATCATCTTCTTCCCCTTCTTCCAGTGAATGTAACAAGTATAAACCATTAAAAGGCTCATTATGTGATTGTTGATTGAGAAACTGTTGTATCGAATAGCTTATAGTGTTTGTTGCTATTTGTGAATTTTCTTGCGACCAAGTGTCTAGCAAACAATTCGAACTGCATTGCGAGTAGGAACGTAGGTAGCAGGAAGCCCCTTTCTCTATCGTAATTGAGTGCTCTAGCTGTTGTCTAAGCAAAGTTAGAATTATAATCGTAGCTTAAAATAGCATTTGTACCGGTCTTGGGGTTCACCTATAGTTATCAAAGTATTGATCTCTATTATTTAATTGTATAAAATATAGAAAGTCATCGACCAATTTAGTAGAACTAGAGTCCATATTTTTGTTGGTCATTTCGAGAGTTTAGTGCTAGTCTTATGGTATGATGATAGAGAGCAACTTCGGTAGTGCAATGACTATCTCGAGGTGAGCAAATTTTGACTCGCTGTGGTAATTGTTCGTGAGAGATACGGATTAAGTAATTTGGAAGTCTAGAAATCGATAGGTAATAATATATTTTTAAAGACTGAAGTTGTAAATTAGTTGACAAGTTTTACCACGAGGGGGAATGGGGATAACTTATATATTCCTCTTGGACCAAATAACACAAATGCTTTGACGTGGAGCGCCTTATAATAGGATGACATTAGAACGAAGAGGTGTATATTGACTGGATAATGTAAAGGACCTTTGCAAAAAGACTAGACTCAATGCTTAACATTTTTGATACTGTATCTAATATTACAAGGTAAAAATAGTCTATAAACTTCATCTATACCTAGTTCGATGTATGGAACTTTTGCCAAAAGTTGTGCTGCATAGTCACACTCCAATATTGATGTTTGGTTTTCCAACACGCTAGGAGGATTCGTGAATATGTTAACACACTTTATTTTTTCGCGGAACCTGTTTAGGAAAAAGATTTACATACTAACACGTAATGGTGCATCGATCAGCCTTTATGCAAAGAACTTTTGACTGATTGGTCAATTCTTGAGTAAATTTCCAAGCTAGACCTAATTAAAGGTCGTCCAAATAGTGGCTCAATGGTAAGCTGCAAGGCGAGTAAGTTAAACCTCAATGTTCATACGACCGAGATGTATATATACTGGATTATTTCCTCCATTTGAACACAAAAGTTTCACATCATAAACAGTGCTTTTATCTTCGACTCTAGTACCTTCCTTTGGAACATTAAATACCAAAACACCCGATCTTACAGGCATTTAATATTGTGCACACGTCACCGTCATGGAAACAACTTCCAGTCCTAACACGACAGCCTTGCTACCTAGTAGCTCATCGCGTAATCGAAAAAAGATTCCTAGTTCTCGAGATTGGGACTCTGAGAAGTCCGAGATTGAAAAGTTGTACTGCAATGAGCGAAAAACATTGAAGGATCTTATCTGTTTCATGGCTGGGAAAGGTTACAAAGTAAGGTACGTTAATATCGGCTGTTTTATATCATGTTTGATACAATTCGAGCAATGTACACCTCAAATAACTTAGCTGACTTGTATGACTTAGTCCCAAAACGTGTAAAGATCGCATTACAAAATGGGGTTTTGAAAAGAATTTGAACAAAAATGATATGATGTTTGTGTTATATCAACGAGCACAACGATTAGCGAACGGGAAGGATACTCGATTCGTTGTTCGTGGTCGAGTGATGGACCATGATACAGTGAATGAGTTTATTAGACGACGTAAGATGCCCCGACAGTTTGAATCAAGTCTTGCACGGCCACGTACACCGTCTCACATCACTTATGGGACACCATCACCCTCAATATCTCCAGCAACTCTTGGGAGCTCCTCATCTTTACCAACCATGACTGCAACTGGTAATGGTACAATGGTAACAACAGGCGGTTCAATTATCAGAGAGGTACAAAACGAAGAACATCTTGTCGTTCAAGATGGTCCAGACGATCTTAACGATTACTATACTGTGTCGTGCGTACCAGGCAATATGTGGCGTGCTGCTGTCGTCCAAAATACTCAGTTGCTTGTCTCTCCCTCCTTACCTCAGCTTTACTTTGTTCCTGAAGAGTTGTTTCGTAATATCAAAGGTTACTCGAGCGGCTCTATAAAGGGCGGTGTTTGGAATATTGATGATGGTAGCTATTGTCTTAACAACGATGGCAAAGATGAGAGAGCTCAAACCATAAACAATTTCCACAGTCTTTGCACGCTGAGTATCAAACTATTCAAGGATGGTCAATTTGTTGAGGCACGAAAGACCTTGTCGCATGGCTGCCGTCTTCTCACTGAAATTCTTCGCAATAAATATCCGGATACCTTGTCAAATATTCTTTCAGTCGTCTTGTTACTTCAAAGTTACAACTTTAGTAACATTGTTGCTATCGTAGTAAATCATATTGCTGGACTTGCTTCTAACATTGATAGTGAAGATATCACACAGAAGCATTGGAAGAACATCTGTCAGTATCTTGCAAATGTCGAACCCGAACAAATCTCAGACGTGTTTCTGAAATTATGGGAATGTCACAATGATGTCCTAGAATACAATCTTGGTCGATTACATCCAATAACCTTGGATAGTTACTCAATCTATATATCTCAACGAGGTGACGCAGAAGGACCCGCTGTTGTGGAACCAGTAATACGAACGCTCCTTTTCGAGCTTGAGCAAGACCCGGAAGGTAAATCCGAACAAATCTTTGAACTTATGGATACACTTGCCTTCAATTTGCATGGACAAGGGCGCTATGTGGATAGCTTAGCTGTAGGGTTTGACATACGCGAGCGAGCTAAATCCTGGGGCAACGAACCTCGAGAGCTTCGTAGTTTGGAGACTATCGGGCATGCGTATCACAAACTAGACGTTAGAGATCAAGCAGAAGCAAGGATAAGGGAAATGGCGACGATGGCGATAAAAGTGTATGGTCCATCACATTCTGAGACGCTTAGATCATGGCATACCTTGAAAACTTGGTATAATGGATGGGGGCGGGAAGAGGAAGCAAATCTTCTTGACCAAGTGTTGGCAAAAATGATTACAGAACCAGTTGACTAATCTGGAAGCAGTAATGTAGTATCAATGTTTGAAGTGGAGGGGCTGCTAGATTGGCAGAGCGCCCGAGCTAATTTGTCTCTCTTTTGCTTTCTTTGAGTTTGGTTGTTATGTCATGCTTGAATATACACTTTTCCTCTTGATATTGCAAATCGCTTCCTTGTCAAGTAACACATATTAATTGGTGATGAGAGTTTACTAGTAGGTCAATAGATAACTTATGATCTCATACAAGGATAAGATATATACTGTTGTGATCGATAATCAAATAGCTTATAGGGCGCTGATCGTATGTTGCGACTACTTAGTTATTAATGACTAAGCATTACCCCTGAACAGGGGTATGGTCGCTAACATCGATATTATTGCTGATTAAGATGAAACGTAACTTACGAGTAATATATAACTACTGTCAGTATATACCGTTTATCACTGTCACCGATCACTGTATTCAGTAATAGGTAAACTTGTCAGGAACTAAGATCTAAATATTATTGTCTATCAATAACTAAGTTTACCTACCTAGGACCGAAGATATTACTAGTAAAAAGACCGAAATATATAGATCTTAGTTCTAAATAGGTATCTATAAAAGACTAAATGGTAATTTTACCCACCTAGGACCGGGACCTAAAAATTCCGGTCTCGGGTAAAGTCGGTCTTGGGCGCGAATTTTGAGACCCATGTTCAACACTAATATTGTGTTTCCTAGCTCTAAGATTCTCTTTTTATGGTAGTCTAGAAGCCGCTCTTTTCTCCTCTTTGATCTAGGAATAATAACCATATTTTAAATAGTTATAGAAGGTTGGATATAGAATAAGAAGAGAGCTGTAAGTGTATGTGTGAAATAGAGTCGTATATATCAGTGAGACCTCTAATTGAATGTTGTAATATATGTATATATAGTAATTTAACGAACTAATATTGGCTCATCATCATTTTTTAGACGTAACCATTTAGATGTGAGTTGTTATGTTAGGTACGATATTTACAAATTGACAAGACATAATACGTTTTGGACATGAACCTTGATCATGTCCATGGCGAAAAGCGTAATATCAGGCATGAGTGTCAAGAGCTGATAAGACATGATCCATGGAGGGCTTCAAGCATGATCAAGGATCATGTCCATGTTTATATTAAGCACTTAGTGTGGTCAAGCATATTTAAAAGTGCAAGAATACACGAAAAGATAGGTGATTAGTTAACCATGATTCTATACGCTTGTCCCTAAGTACTTAGTATCTAGGTGATCACGGAACCACTAAGTACTAAGTACTTGCTAAGTATCGTAATGCATTGAAATGGTTTTAGGCCTTGACCTTTATTTGGCCAGTTATTAACAAACACGTGACACTCCTCGGGATGAGGCGCGATGACACAACACAGCACACCAGAGCTGCCATCTCCAGCCTCTGATTCGCGTCAACCAGAAAGAAACCAACCACAGAATAAGTCGTCTTTTAGTATTGCATGGCTCCTCTAAGAGTTTTGCCTGAACTTATTTTTCACCTGCGCAAGTAATTTGTTGTAGCGCTGCCTTTTGTTCAAACTATAGGCAACGTTGAGTTGAGTTCTGCTATGCTGTCAAGTCTTGTATCATGCAGTAAGCTTTTATTTTTAAGTTTAGGTTTGCGGTTGATTTAAATTTGATGATATTCCCAGGGCTTCCCCGCAGTAGCAACGGTGACGCAGACATCAAAAATCCCATAAAACCCAATTTTAATAATAATACTAGATAATTTAGTGTAATTGACATCACGGAGATTGGGGGGAAATGGAGATTTCGTTTGACTTGATCTATCTGCTGGTTCACTTGTGACATAATGTATAAAGGCTAGGCAGTCGCCGGTGAGAGGATCAATGAAACTGCTATTGTCAGACGTATCATCACAACAGTAAGTGCCATCATATCGTAGTTGGAGTTCATTTTCAAACAATTTGAAGTAGGTAAGCAAGGAGGTAACTTTACAAGGAAGTTGGCAAAGCAAGAAGAGAAGAAAATAAGGAAGGGAGACTATCGTGACGTATTCTTGTACTTGCCCTCTCTCTCCGCTCCAGACCTTGCAAGACATGAGCGGAATGAAGCAAAGGGACTAATTCAATCAATTGCTATCCAGAGCTTCTATAATTTGGTCTTCTCTCTCCTCTTTACAACACAAGCTGAGCATCAATCCGACATTCTACTTGCGATAATAGTAAGTACTTAAGCACAGTGTAAAAGCAGAAGAAACCTGAGCGCGTCTGCTTACTCTCCTGAATCCATTCACTGTGTTGTCCTTTTATCGAATGACAAGCAATTTTATTTGGCTGACGAACAAGAAGGAAAGAAAGAAAGAAAGCTTCATTCCGAGTTTATCCATCCATCCGTCAACCAACCAAGTAAACAAACAAACTTACAAACAAACACAAACCCTCACCGACAAAGGACAAAAACACACGCTGTACGATATATCTCCCCCACGACAGAACCCACACTCTTCTGTTCCTGTGCGAAAGCAGATAATCCTCTACTAATACACCAAAACGATCAATCTAGCATCATCAAGAACATTACCAACATCGACTTCATATCCAAGCGACGAGCAAAAGATATCAACGAGAAAGCAAGAATAATGCCTAAATTCGCAGAAGGAGACAAGGTCAAATACAAGCCTATCGGTGGTACGTTATATAACCCAAATCTGTGGCTTTTTTATCCTCATCACTTTGGTACCGGAAAAAGAAGGATGTATATGAGGGTAGACTCAAACCCAAGGAGACTTTTGTGGAGAAGGACTTCAAAGTTTCGAAGTGTGGGCAAGAAGAAGCTTCTAAAATGAAAGCAAAAGGGTCAGAGAGGGGAAAGAACACAAGAAAAGGATGGAAAGAAATCATACACACACACTCAAACTCGCAGTCGGAAAGCTCAGAAAACAAACAAAGATTGAGAGAAACTTTTAAGGAAACAACATAACTAATTTTCTTCATCTTGCGATTTCGCCCTTGTATGAGGGTGGAATTGTGTCGTTGCTATGCTTGCACAAAAAAAATAGGACCAACCTCTAAAACTCCTGAAAGTATCGGAACCATCAAGTCCGTCATAACAGAATCAAGCGGCACAGGGAAGGGTGCATCAGCATCAGAAGACGCGCCGTTGTACAAGGTAAATACATGCTTTTTCTCTGTCTCTATTTCTCCTTCACTCCGACTTTCCCACTGATATATCGCGCGCACATACTCTCCTGTCTCTTCTGTATTTTTCCCCCTATTTCTTCCCCTCTAAAATCCTTATTTTCATCTCTTGCTTGCCTTACTTTCGCTGTCTTTCTTTTTTTCCGCAAAAAATACCATCAAATTGATTTTCTCCTCCTTTTGAACAAAACAAATACCAAAGAAACAAAAGAGACAAGAGAAAAAACACGTGCTAACGTTTCCACCTCTGTATGTGGTGTGGGATTCTAATAGATTGAAAATGCCAATACTGGAAAAGTAGCAAGCATCAAAGAAGCAAGTGTGCTGGGAAAGGCAGAATAAAAATGGGATAGAGAGAGGAAGTAGAAGTAGAAGAGAGAGAGACCAAAAAACTCTTCTACCTTCAAATGGGGTCTTCATTACGTTAGTGGACGAACGGATGAAAAGAAA
>Ga0160427_10001212_pt1 | contig 15895 bp, 18 predicted proteins | sample SolpanmetagenomL_FD_108194 | JGI IMG/M metagenome (GOLD analysis project Ga0160427, IMG submission 108194) | Solar panel surface microbial communities from Lawrence Berkeley National Laboratory, California, USA - L | ecosystem: Engineered > Built environment > Solar panel > Unclassified ...
AGCACCATGATTATGAATTATTCGAAGTCGACCACATTGCATCAATATAATACTTCACGTTCGAGTATTCGTCCTCCGCAATCAAACCTTCAATCTTCATGTGCGTACCAAAGCATCGTTCAGCATGCGACAGAGTAAAACTCTCCCCGCATATGCATTTTCGTCCGATCGCAAACACCCCTTTGCGCCAGTATATAAGATGTCGTAGAGAATTTGCGTCGTATCTTGCATCCAGTACTTTGTCTCTTCCATTTCTCGTGCGTGGAATATCGTTCTGCCTGTTACTCGCCGACATTGTATCGAAGTTTGCTATTCTCATTCGGTGGGTGTAGGATTTGATTCCCTCATATTTATTGTCAGATATAACAACGCGGTGTTCCAGGTAGTGTTGTGCTAGGGCGATCGATGGTATCATGATGTCACTAGCATCTAGGGCTTCTTTGTAAGCTTCCCAGGTGCTCAGCTTATCTTTATCATTGGAGATGAAATCGGCATGATTGAAAGCTTTTTGGTGAAATAATCCAAAGCCAACCATTTCTAGGGTAATGAGAAGGTCTTGAATAGCTCTAGAAATAACTGCAACTGTGAACGGACCTTCATCATGTAAGAGGCCAAACACGATGAATAGGTGAACAAATATGTTTTGCAAGAAAGTTGCGAAGATTACACCCTTGATACTGCCAAAGGCGATAATGAGTTACATGCGACACTCTTGAGAAGCCGATAAATGAATACATACCATAAAACTTTTAGCAGCGGTTGTTTGCCATTCAAATCTTGTTTGCAACTCTGATAAAACATCAATAAACTATATATTGCTGTCGTGACGCAACCATTCTGTAAAATCAACAAGTACATCCACAATGAATCCCATCCAATGACACCACTTCTCATCGGGACCAGAAGCGTGATGAATACAATGATCGGCTTTACTAGCGAATATTGAAGGACACCTCGTTTGATCGTAATCAAAGTTTTCTCTGCAGACAAATGAATCGGCGGTAAGAAGAGTTTACATGGTATAGGACGATTAACTGGTGGGCGACCGTCTTGTAATAGATGTACAAGATGGCATTCACCTCCGATCAGGTCCATAAGAAGGTGGAAGAATTGCCATATCCTATATTCGGTAATTCAGCGAATACTATATTGACCATAGAATGAGTGACATTGGCCATACACAAACGCTTCGTATAATCCTCGTATAGATTCTATGATATAGCTTGAGGTGCGATGAGTGATATGAAGCAGGTGATCGAGTATACAGGAACCCTATAAATCGGGTGTCGTTTAGTCATCGAAATCCTAGATGAGGCTTATTTCGTACATAAGAAGGACTCGCAGTATGATCTCTTGTACAGCTGGCTTTGTATATGTCCTGAGATGCTATATGTATGATCTTGCGGTGAGTGTGGTTGCGGCTAGAACGCATATTCCCGATACTATAGCGAGTCCTAAACCGACATGCAGCCAGTCATCCGATAATAGTTCATGTGGCTGCAGCATAATGACAGGGGACTACAAGCAGAGCTACGAGCTACTAGGAAGCGGGACTAGGTAGTTATACCAGTACTAGGTAATATGATTTTGGATGCGAACAATTACAACTTACAAAACGCCACAACGCAAACAAGAAATTAAGACAGGAACTGCGCTAAGAAAGCTATATTCGCTTCGTGATATAGGTATTATACAGTTATTCAGGTCGAGATGGAGATCTGGCTGTTCTGCGTCGTTTGTGGCATTCCGGTGATGTGTGCACACTTCATGGACCGAAGTAATCTTCGTATAGGCTCATATTTATTTATGTTCGACTCCTCTCTGTCCTCGTGACACTGAGTGCAATCACTAAGCACAAGCTCATCGATGTCGCTTTGAAAGCACTCCCAGCGCCAGACTACGTAACACCCGAATAGTAGCAGAGGAACCTCTGCTTCGGCAGCGGCGGCAGCTGCCAATGAATGGTATATATTCTGCATCATTCCAGCTCTAGTGATATAAAGCAACGTAACGGAGTTTTCATCTTGTCCTGCAAGGGGAAGACAATTCCATGTGTTGTTCACAATGGTCGCTTTAAAGTCGGTATCTTTTAGTAGTCTCATTTTGCATATCGATATGACACATCGACATATCGATCGGAAACAGGAAGGGACTTCCTTGGTATTTCTTTATTGCTCAACATTTGAAATCGATTTCAAGACATGGAAAGGGGCACGAATACTGTGTTTGGTATGGTTCGTGTTGTTGCTGCTTGATAGTCCCCAGATATGTTGTAGATTGACGGAAATATGCAATCTCTGAGTGTTTTCAATTTGGAAGATCTGTCTTGATTCACCCGAGTCTTCCATGCGCTCGGTACACTCGATAATCGGAATAAGCGGGCGGTAGCGCTGATTCTCGTTCGTCATTTGTGTTGTTATTCTCTTATACGCGCTTGTGAACAAGAAGATAAGGAATCGAGATGGGATGATATGGGAGGGCAGGAAGAATACGTTTCATGATGACTGCCTTGCACTCAGTAAAGCAATCAGTTAATACCCAACAAAGAGAGATGCAATCAATCGTGATCGAGTTTGGGACAGTACAACTATGATGTGGATAACGATACCAAAGTAGTGGCACTACGATATTACTTGTAATATATCTATCCTATGGTATGTTATGATATATAGTGTTGGTGTATTGAATACATCAAGTTGTGTAATTTCTTTGCTGCTTGCAATATGACTCTTCAACGCGTCCCTCTTCCTCTCGTAATCACCACCAAACAAATGTCCACGAAGGTCAAAGTATATGTCACAGAACACCAAGTAGACAAAGGGACTTTAGATGCACCAGTCATTTCTTTCGGAACCGTGGTGAAAGACGATCTATCGAACGTGATCTACTCTACTTTCTCGCCCTCTAACTCATAACACTTGTCATTCAATCTAGGTTACTCGCTATTACGGATTGCGTAGAGAGCAATGGACGATCCAGACGCACAAGATGTTTTCTTTCGAGTGGTGGCACCATGAATCCCGATACAGACTCTACGTCAATGGATCACACTAAATTTAAGCCAGTTCCAGAGAAATAACGTTGTTCAGATCATGTCGGAACAGGAAAAGACTGAGGGGAAGGTGACGCCTTGGTAAGTTTTGCGCCTTTATTGATACTGCCTTTATTTCTACGTTTGAGGCTCTTGCGAAGTTGCGCTTCTTATGTCATCAATTTTCGATTGAGATCATCTCCCAGATCATAGATCATGCGAATCAAAGGAAAGTGTAGATACTTTTTGATATAAGCAGATACTTTCCTTTTTCGAAAAGGTTGGGTTAAGGGGTTAAACCCCCCCCCTGTTCCCGGCTGTAATGTATGCCGATGATCTTTTGTTGCTTTGGCTAACAGAATCAGAGGCTTTGGCGATGTGGATTTTACTGCAAGCATGGAACGGTGACAATCTGATGAGATTAAAGCTATCAGAATGCTCGTATGTTACCCTAGGCGAGCGCTGCTTACTGCTGGAAAATCAGGGTTTAAGTCTTCAGCTATCCCATAAACATCTTGGTGTGTTTCTGACAGCTAGAGGCTTCGAACGGCGATCACAAGTTGAACATACTGTGAAAGACTTTTATCTTCCTGATTATCCGATATGCTGCACCGCTTATGGTGGCAGCTTGCAGCAAATCATTAGCTAACTCGTCAATTGAAGAATGTCAGCAACACGCACAACAAATCAATAGAGGTAGTTTGGCAGCCCAGTGGGATGCACTTGATGTATATTTGCGATCGCTCACTCTTTCATCCTTGGATCAAGATATATCCAGCATTAGCCGCGGCAATTACAGCGATCGAAATGGCCTCAACAAGGGCGGTCGAATTGACGATACAATGTATAGCAATACAGCTTTCATTCGTAGCTGAAGATAATGCTGGAAGATTGCAGTTGTTCTCGATAAGACGGTGGGATCGACTTCCTGTTTTTGATGGTGTTACCACGATCAACGGCTATAAAAACGACTTGAGAACTCGCATAAGTACTATAAAAGCAATCAGAATTCACCAGTACTATCCGACCAGTCATTCGGTGCCAACTACGTATCATCTCGCTGCAAGTTTGATCGACAAAATACTCACAAGTGATCGTAACTCCCTGGAGAAACACTTCCTAGCACTACCTTCCCAGTTGATCCACTCTTTGGCTTCATTGTCGGTCATCTCCTCTTCCAAAGCATTTTTTGCTACCTCGTATCGCAAATCTTCGCCGCTTTCCAGAACTCTGGCAATAGCTTCCTCCTGAGAAATGCCGAAATAATGAACCGTTTCCTCTGCGGTGAGGCATTTTAGGAAAGTATGAATGTAACCCAGTTTGTCAAAGCAAGTATAGGAACTTCGTTTTCTACCTTCAATGGCAGCATAAGAAACAATAGATGCGCATGTCGCTAAGAGATTGTGAAGCAAGTTCTGAGCGTATTGTTTGGATAAAAGTATAAGACCATTCGTGTTCTTCACTGCTGCAGCCGTAAAGCCTTCATACTTGTTTTGATGCTTATGCAAGGGCAAGATAACGTCATTGTGTATTTTGTGTCGTTTCATGATGTTCCATATGTCATCGTAGTAGAGATTTGTAAAGAGGGAGATTTTCGTCTACTGACGAGAATGACATTGCTAACGGAGAGACAGAGCATGAGGACCCAAGGATAACAATACGAGATGGAAACCAGGAAAGCATTCGTCACAGTGGTATACAAGATCCCGAAATTCGTTACACTTGCAGACAAAATCATGAAAACCGGTACTCGAATCAACAATGCGAGACTGGTAATATGGGAACAAACTCATCTCAAGGACGATCATGAGACAATCTTCATTCGAAACCATGCAACAATCAAAGAAACAACGTCACGAGGTTCGTTACCACTGAAGACAATCACCGCAAGAGGATCTATCGAATGGATTCTAATGGTAGATCATACTACTCCACAGAGAAGAGTTGAAGTTGGCAACAAGTTCACACCTGGCTGGAGACAAGCTTACGGAATTCGTTACTCGAAGACTTCATGCGGGATTCGTTACCTCTACTGATAATACAAGATTTGTACCTGGAGCTTGAGGTAGATATGTCAAACAAAAGCGTTGAATCTCAAGCGAAGTATCCTTCTCGCCTCCCAGAAGTACTTGTCACTCTTTACTACGTAATCCGCACAGCGTCGCTCAGTAAATCTAAGATATATGGAAATGTCCAGTATAAACGAGCTCGATACACAGCATAGAATATCAGCTATACGCGATGCGATGATATGTGCAGTTTTAGCACCAGCTGGACCGCCGAGAAATCAGCTTCTAAGTGTGATATCGAAAGAGAGCGGTGCAGACGATCTGTTCGGCATCATACAAAGAATGTAGGTAGCGACTTGTCGCTAATAGCAATCAACACTGAAAAAGACTGAACATAGATATCTTGATCGACTCATCGAGAATGAAGAGGTTGATTTTCTCAAGAAGAGCATGGCGCTTCATCAACTTGAGATTTCGGCCAATCTATACTGAGCGGAGCGGTGATGCAGCATAACATTATCGCAATTAGTGTGCTATACACGTCAATCCGTCTGAAGGAGCTTATTGAGATGCTTGGCACCGACTGAATACGATACACGCAGTTGCCCGCCAAATGATCGAGTAGGAGCGTGTTGTCGGATGGATCGATATGGTGGATGGCTTACTTCATTTCAAGCAAGGTACATGCGATCGCTGGTCACTCTACCGAATATCGATCAGAGGATCCTCTTGCTGACTTTGATCGGGACATATACCCGCATGACGGTGTCCCGTGTTCACGGATGACGGTGCCGTCACACGAAAGTGCATTGACAATCGAAAGTCTAGAGATTATTTAGGATTATTAAGGATTCGAGCATCCAAATTGCGAGTTAAAGTTTGAACTGGGTTGTACCGCAGGGACCGCCTCCACATCCGTAAGAGTACAGTGATATATACATACATACAGTCAAACCAAGGACGTTCAGGATTGGAGCAACGTCGATCTTCCCCTCGGGACGATCCATACGTTTGTCCGGCGTTCATAATTACCATCGGATTGGTAATCTGAATGAACCTATAAACGAACGGATGCGAGGATGAAACACAAATGAGCTGGTGAATATAACGATGCAGGAAACAACAACAGACACAGAGGATAACACGCATTCGAGAAAGCACTGAAAGACTCAATGGATTACAACGGTAATGCTTTTCATTGCTGTGTGAAGTGAACATATGTTTGGGATAGAATGGATTGGGTCCTACAGGCTAAATGAAACATTTGATTTCATCATGTATGGCAAAAGGAAGATACCTTACCGGAAGTTGATGAAAATCGCCAAGGAGGAAATAAGGCTGTCTGTAAATCGGAATTGGCTATTTTATCTACTATGACCAAAAGATGTCCCGCTACCTACGCAACGTCTCATCATTGTCAATCAGAACGGAACCGATTTCAAACCACAAGCTCCGCTGCCTCGTCAGTAGACAATGATCCAATTCGTATCACGAGTCCATCCCTTTTGTTTGGTAACATTGTGATTTTGTTCAGATTCATTTTTGCGTGGTTCTTTCTTTGAAGCTCAAAGCGCAATCTTGAACTTCGCTTTGAGCTTTTCACCTTCGTCCGTCTACTTCAGTCGAGCGTCCATGACACGCACCGTGCGCTTGAGCCTCATGCTCTTCCTCTGCACGATCATGTTCTTCGTAGAGGTTATCGTCGGATACAGCGTCAACAGTCTATCGCTCATTGCGGATGCGTTTCACATGCTCAGCGATATACTCGCACTAGGCGTCGCCATATACGCAATCCAGATCTCTAAAAAGGAAGGGAATAGTACACTCACGTACGGATGGCAAAGAGCGGAGGTCATTGGCGCACTCGTGAACGCCGTGTTTCTCATCGCGCTCTGCTTTACCATATTCATTGAGGCCGTGAAGCGCTTCTTCACGAAAGAAGGTAACTTCCCTTCATGATACTCAGATACAGACGACTCACTGCAAAGTATGTAGGACTCGAACGACCTGTGCTTGTTCTCATAGTTGGAACCACTGGCCTCGTAGTAAACATTCTAGGCCTCTTCTTGTTTCACGGTAAGTATGAATGTTCGAGCATTCGCTCTATCGAAGGTTCCTTAGCTTACTTATACAAGAACACGGACCACCGCATGATCCCGGATCGAAACAGAAGCAGACAGACTCGTTGGATTCCACGCATGAACTCGCTTCAAGGGATTTGGATGAGGATGACGGACCCGGCGTATCACCGGCGAAAATGGCACAGCACATCATTGACCAAGCAAAACAGCTAGAATATAATCTGGAGTCTTCACGGTTTCAAGTCGGCTCTATTGGGCAGGAAAATGTGTTGTCGAAACCTCACGCGCACTCACATTCGCACGGGAATCTCAATATTCGAGGAGTGTTCTTGCATGTGGCGGGTGATGCGCTAGGGAGTATCGTCGTGATCGTATCCGCATTGGTGATGTGGCTAACAACATGGGAAGCAAAATGGGTCGTGGACCCGTTATTAAGGTATGTCAAAACTATAAAAGCCGTACCTTGGTACTAAGGCCGAATCTAGCTTGATTATCACTGCACTCATCTTGGCAACAACAATACCGTTGGTGCGCAGCGCTTGTTATATCCTGCTTCAAGGAGTGCCCCATGGTATGGAACTGGAGCACATACGAAAGGATATTCTCAAAGTAAGTGAACGGGTTGACCTTATCTAAGTATTCCCGCTAATGGTTTGATTATGTAGGTAGAAGGCGTTCTGGATTTACACGAGTTCCACGTGTGGCAACTGTCGGATACGAAATCGATCGCCTCTATACACGTCGTAGTTCGACCAGAACACAATTATATGAATATCGCTCGCAGTATCAAGGATCTCCTTCACGCACACGGGATCCATAGTACGACGATTCAACCCGAATTCTGGCGGAACAATGACACTCGCATATTTCACACTGACGGTGAATCCAAGAAGGCGACTTCTCCAAACATTTTGGCCGATACCGCTTGTCTTCTTCAATGTCAAACTGATTGCACCGTGAACGTCTGTTGTCCCCCAATGTCCGTGCCGTTGAGTGAGGTCGTCACCGAATCGCATGAGCCGTATCTCGGCGATCATCCGCAAGAGTCAAAGAAAAAGCAGTGGAGAAGGACTTGATTGTTTGGTATTTGATGCGATGGGTGGACAAAGGAGAAGAAGAATTGCGATGGCACAATCTAAGGCGGGCCGAAATACTTTACCCGGCCGTCTTTTGGCTGGTTTCATCAACATCACCCCAGCACTTAGCTACCGCGACGTGATCAGTGGCATGAGAACAATCGATCACCATTGGGTCCTAAAATCTTCTCGTAGCATACCAATAAGCGTCAAGGCGAAACAACCCAAGCAGCAAAAGAAGCATCAAGGTCCACCAATCAGCAAAGTGGTTCATGATTTCACGCCACTGATTTCGATCCTTGAATCTCACCGTAAGGCTGGCGTGAACCAAAGGAAGAAGCACACGACAGAATAGCTTACCAGCAGCTGTTTATCACACTTCTTCTAGCGTCGTGCGACAGTTTCTCCGACAGGCCGGTATATAGGTTTGCGATCGCAAGAGAGGATCGTGGCGACAACAAATGATCTCAAAACGAATTCAAGACAAGTCGCTTGCATTACATATGATTGCTCCCACCAAACGTTTTACTTGTTGCGTGCCATCTTTTTGTGACATGCTATCTTTTTATTGCGTGCCATCATTTTATTGCGTGCCATTCTTTTCTCGCGTACTACCGCCCCATGTCATGCAACCAACCCCCATATGAACCCCGAAATTTCAAAATCGTCCCACAACACTCAGAAGGGTATCCTCTCTACTCTTTTCATGAGGTGATCATTTCATCTCTGATTATCCAAAACAGTTGCATACCACTTTGATGACAGGCAACCATGGTCCAAATTTCAAATCGATCTCCCATCGCTCCCAAGGCTACCATGACTAACCGTGTGAAAAGGAGATCATTCCATGTTTTATGAGTGAAAAATGTTGGGTGGGGGAAATTTTCGATCTTCAGGCGACTGGCGGTTCGCACAGCTCTGTGCAGCAGTATGGAACCAGCCGTGGATCAAACCATTTTCTAACTTTTTTTGGTTACGCCACAATGTTCTTACTACACTAGACCCTAACTCTTTGGTAAGGAGATTACCAAGTGAAAAAGATAGGTACGCAACACGTCGAATGCGTCCAATGGTGTGCAAATCATCTCTTCTTGTAGTCCCTGCTCACGAACAACCTCTCCTACTCGACGAATACGATATCTATTTACATTATGATCTTCGCACAAATCCCTGCTCCCTGCCTCCCACCAACAATACAAGTCCGTGAATAACCTTTGAGAGCCTTTACCCCGACCACCTCCTCAATCTTCGCAAGTTTTTGAGAGAGCGACAATTGCATAAAACGATAATTACACAAGTACCCAAGCTTGCATTTCTGCAAATGGATGGTGTCTTTAACGACCAAGGTGCGACACACATTTGTCCCGTTATCCCGTATGGATCTTATCTCCTCTCGAAATCAGACGAATCAAAACTTTAATAAATTAAAGAAAAATCCCAGATTACTCGCCAAAAGCGAGTGGCTTGTGGGACGGCCCCCTGTTGCTTTTTCTTTCTTCACTCTTCTTCACAACCAATGAAACAAATCAAGATTACTGAAAACAAACGTAGGTGTTTGTATGCCTTTTTTGCACGCAACTAGAACAGTGTCTCAATTGGATCGAGAAACAACCCGTTCAAGCAAAGCGATTGCATACCTACCATCCGTGAAATTGATTCCGATTGCGAACATCAAATGGAGAAATATAGTAGATTGCTTGCATCACTCCGAAATAAATAATAGACCCCTTTCTATTATATTCTTTCCGGTCAGGATCTGACAAACTGCACTTGCAATGATCTTCACTCTGTCATCATACATTGTGTACTTGTCGCTGTGATAATACAATAACGCTTTTCGGACTAAATCTCGTTCTTCTTTCGTAGCACCGGTACTGGATCCTCCAAACTGATTCTGTTCAAAGCGGAGTGGTGGTGGATACTTATGCCACACCCACTGTATGAATTCAGAAGTACTCAAGCGTGCAGATTGAACTTTGAGTTCAGCTTCTCAACCGGCATTTGTTGACATCCCTGCATCTTTTGCCGATTGGTTCGTTGTAGACGCATACGAAATTGCTGTATTTCATCCTCTTGCTGCTGAGCTTTGATTTGTTGCAACTTTAGATGCGCACCCATTTCAGCAACATTTTGTTGTAGGTGAGCAACACGATTTCACAAGAAGACGTTCTCTAACTCAGGAATGCGTGGTTTTCCGATGCATTCTGCTCGAATGATTTCACCTTTATGTTGTGTCTGATGTTTGATGTATATCTATTAAGCGGTAACCTGCGCATCTTAAATTCCACTCAGGAATTATACATTCGTATTTTCGATCATTGCAGATTGTCCTTGAAGTACTCTTGTAGTAGATGCTGAGCACTTGTTCGAGGCGCAGGTTCGTTCTAACTGCGTAAGCGGATTCGGTCTGTAGCGGTCAGTGTCGGACCGGCAGACTTATCAGGCCATTTTTAAACTTACTTGATCACTGAAGAGGATTTTCGGGGCGTCATCATGCCTATGTCACTGAACGCGGCCACAAGTGGGTTCCTTGGTACCTATGAGTGAATGAGTGGGATAGGGATAGCGACTTTTATGCTCGCTTCGCAAAGCCTGCCCCTTCGGATGATTCAAGTTCGGAAGACTTCTCTCATATCAAGAGAAAGCGATTGACGAATCAGAAAATGTCTACACTGCCAGTACCCTACGCCAATCACTTGTGTTTTGTAAGCCTGCTGCTGTCCTGCACTCGTTTACCTGTCATGCAAAGTTGGAACATCCTGTGGCATCGGAGCTGAAAGGCCACTCGATAACAACGAGCGGAATCATGCATCTTGGGCTTACTTAGCCACGATCAATGCTTCCTCATTGCCAACTCCAACTCTTCTCTTTAGATTCTTAACATCGATCTCCAACAACGAATCTTGTATTGTCCGCTTTGCTGAACCATTCCATCCATCGACTTACGCAATAAAGCTTCTCTCGCTCGGTTGTCAAACACAATCCCCTGCAATGGTTCCTGCCTTTGCTCGATATCAACCCGGTATTACATGCCATGCGCCAGTTTAGAAAATGCAAACATCATAATCGGACCGGTATATGTGTTCTAGAAAGGATGCACTTGCTGCGTGTTGAGCAATTATACGTTCGATCTCTGTTTCAATTACAATAAAGCTAGCAATTGGTCAGCGAGGGCACATATAGAAAAGTAAGCAGCGCCAGATGAGTCAGAAGCCAGGCAGTACCCGTAGCAACCCGTAGTTCTGACGTCCTTTGATGCAACATCGTTTTGTTGTGTAATAACTAAATGAAAGAGTATTCAGTTTAGCAAGAAGGGTAACGACAGATCAGGTGACCATGTTTCAAAGACTGTCAATCATTTGCAATTTGAGATCACTGGCGCGATATCTCTGCCCTTACATTCGATCTATGACGCTGTCCACTTCTGCACCACTGATTCCTAGATACCTCATAGTGACCTCAACGTTAGCATGGCCCAAAGCAATTTGTGTCAGGCGAATGTCATTGCCACTTGTTCGATACACACTCATAGCAAACGTCTTCCGTAGCGAATGGGTACCTACATTTCCGCCGATGTTGTATTGCAGGCACAAACTCCGCACTATCCTCCATGCCATGCAGCTTGTCAGCGGTCTGTTCGTGCCTTGTCGACTGCGAAACAGGTAATGTGCAGAATCTATTACATGCATTTCGAAGAAAGCTGTGAGCATATTCCTAGCGTTAGCGTTAAGCTTGACCCGTCTGCATTTCTTTTTTCCTTTCATGTGTTCTTTAGCAACAATAAGGTAGTCTAGTACTCTACCGTCCTGCATTACATTCGACACCTTCAAGCTGAGTAATTCGCTGATTCGAAAGCCCGTTGTGCATCCTAGACAAACGAGTAGACGATGCAATGGATTTTCGGTTTGCAGAAGTAAGTCGAGTTCTGGAGCTGTGAAATGGCGCCGTGATGGCATTGCGTTCCGTGTGAAATGCGGGCGAAGAAGAAGAAGAAGACCAGTCAACAAGAGTCAGTGGTCATCTCGACGTCAGCATTATGTGCGAGTTCAACGTAACTGTTCTTAGGTTGAACTCGCAGGAAATGCTGACGTTGCTTACCTCATTAGGCTCTCTCCGACGCGTTTCTCTCTCCCTCTCGCCCACCAACACACACCCCCACACCCTATACACCCACGCATCCACGCATCCACCGCATCCACGCATTCACGCACCCACGCAACCACGCATCCACGCAACCACGCACCCACGCATGTCTCTGTCTGTATACGCTCAAACTCGCTCACTCGTTCCCTGTACCATTCACGTTCCGTAGTGGGAGCGCCTCTCCAGTTCCCTATTACAGCGACTCTTACCAACAGAAGCCTCCATATCTCTTACCTGCTCTCAGCTGCAACCCTTTATAACACCATATAGAGGCGGTTCTCGTGTTCTCATGTTTCCACTACTACTACAGACCATAGCTAGACAATACCCGAAGACTGCAGCACAGCTCGCAGGGGCTAGTCTGATTGTGCTTACAACAGACAAGTTGATAGACAGCGCAGAAAAACGAACAAATGAGCGGAAGGCACTAGAACTCATGCAACAGGCACTCAACGATCCACCTCACAACTTCAAGAAGCTTGAAATCCGGCCCGGAGAAAGTCACATACTAGAAATGTTCCCGGGTTCAGTCAATATCATCCTGATGCTCAGCGATTCCACAAGTAAAGAGACTGTTCTCTCGGAGGTCAGACGTGTATTCCGTGGCCAGCACATTACCTGGGATGATTTGCAGCCAGCTCATGAAGGATGGCAACTTGACCTTTGGAAGTTTCTCGGTGGCCTTCCCGAAGATATCGCTACCACTCCTCCTTCCGCGTTGCGCAACGCGGATCTTGAACATTTGCTGCTACTTTGGTGTCTTGTGCACCTGTGGCCACCCCTCTTCCGATACATTAAAGGTTCAAGTAGCGGAATGTTGCTCCCCATCACAAATTCGTATGCAAAATCCACCAAGTTTTATCGCAGACTCTGCAATATCGAAGGCGGACGCATCTTTTTCTCACTGGCGAATCATCTGGACAGTGCCGTCTGTACCTTACTTGGCGTGCTCGGCGTTGCAGACGACACTATCTCAAACCGCAAAGATCTGCGCTTATACTACGAAACTGGGCCAGAAATGGAATATGTGTACGAGAAAGATATGTCTTCAAGATCTAGGAAGCGTCTCGAATCGGCAGAACTCTTGCGACCTGAATCAGACTCCATCAAAACTTACATCACAGAGATAGAACAGCTCACTGACAGTGTATCATCTGCCATCGAACTCATGACCTTTAAGCCGATCATAACAAAAGACATCGCGGACATTCGCAAGCGTTGCAACCAGGTGAAGGATGAATTAAATGGACTCTTTTATTCTGCCCTATTGACGGTCAAACATAACAGCACCGATTATCCGTATTTATCTAATATATTATCTATTTATATCGAGCAGCGTCTTACTCCTAAGATTTTGCGGGTCGATTCTTCATATACACGCTCCAATAGTCCCCTCATATCATGGTGTGGTGCTCTTGTATTGGCTCCACTGACTAAAAATGGTGTTTAGAAGATCAGCACCAGCCTCCAAACCCTTCTCTAACACTTCGCGAGTCTGCTTTTCCTGCGGCTACAAACGGTACATCGAGTTCAGGATCTGAGTCGCCATGGTCTAACTGCGCGGGGTCGAGTGACTCGAATCGTCATACCTGTCTTTATTCGGACACTCGAAGACGATATTTGCATACTCTTGAGCGGTTTCGTCATCATGAGCCCATCAACACACAACGGACTGCTCCAACATTGAGATCGCGCGTAAAGATCTCGAGCACTTTGCGATCCCGTTGAGTTTTGGGGGATCAAACAAAGCGGGCATATTGTATTGATGGTCATCTCTAGGAGTTTGGTGCTGTATGTTGGATTGAGACATGCGAGCTGAGCAAGAGAGAGATCGTCTGGGCATATAGTGGATATCGCATCTCCACCACAGGACAACAAAATTTCCGTTGCTGGTTTGTAGTGACGTAAGATGATGGAGAGGATGCCTTGCAGATCCGCTCCATAATAGACCAAGATTGGAATGCTTCGGTCATAGCCTTCCGTCGCCGCCTCGATCACAAGATGACGAAGATCTAACCATGAATACGCAGTGAGCACTTGCATTGTGACTTGAGAGTGTTGCTGGGGTCTCAATGATGACTTACCTTGTGCGTCTCGTTCGTGTGGTTTACGACCCCCAATGAGCTCGCTCAAATAGTTCAGCTTGGGAAACTGCATCTTCGATTCGTGCCACGGTTGTTACTTTGTATAAGGGCAAGTCCTTTTTCAACGCTGTGTTCCATTCGTAAGACCAAGGCACATCGCTTGGCCGAATGCACACATCGATCTGTTCATCCGGAGCATCCATCAGTGCTGTAAGGATTTCTTGCCCTTTCAATCAAAGAATCTCGCTCAGCATCTGAAGGAAGAGCGCAACCTTTGCCGTCACATCCTCTAGTCTATACACTTCACAGAAAGAGGGGCCCTTCGGCCAGGATGGAATAAACGTCTTCAGGGCTGTTGGTATCAGTTTCTTGGTTGAAGTTTGCATCTTGTGAGTATAGCGCAACTGGGTGTCCATGAGATGGGCGGGGATTCGAGAGCCTTCGTTCTTGGTATTCTGATAAAGTGGTATTGGTTTGCAGCGGATCTTGGGCGCTTGCTATTCTGCGTTGGGGCGCTCTGACTGATACGGTTCGCTGCGCACATCAATAGCAGTCGAGGAGTCTCTGGGAGAAAATTAGGATTCCATAGTTCTATCGCTTTCTTTCCTTTTTTAGTACTATACACTCCTATAAAAATCATGAGATTGAGAGATGCTACTCACGCTCTATTCTCTCGAACGCTATTATGAACGAGCCTGGGCATATTCACTACCTCCGCTGTTGGCTTTTCCGTATCCGTTTTGTAGTCTTCGAGATTGAATGCGTCGAGTTACAAGCGGATTGTGTTGAAAGCGCTCTATAAATTCTTTAGTAATCTTCGAAACTATCCCATTATATAAACAACACGTTTACGCTGCGTGCAAAAGTGAAGATGTTTCGTGGGGCATATGGAATAAGGATGGTAGCTACTCCGGGCTTGCGTTCCTTTCGGGAGTTTCGAAGGGTGTGGGATACACCGTCGGGGAGCTTGTACGCGCACTTAGAGTCCTATGAATTTGTATGCACTTCTTAATATTTCGCTATAGAACTGAAGAATATTACGAATTACTGAATGTATCGATCTACCTCGGGTATGTAGCCACTACGATATCTCGGAGTATTTGCGAAAATCTTTGAAGCTGGAGGAACAAGTTCAGAATCATGATCAAGAATCACACACAGAGAATCTCCTCATACCGTGAGCATCTAACGCTGCGGTGTGATATTGGTTCCGCTCGCGACTATATTCATGTGAGGTCACCGGTCCCATGAAGCGAATTTTGCTGACGGTATCTGGCGAGAAGTCATAGGACTCTGGGTAGGTGAAGGATTGTGAGGTGCAGGGATTATAGGTCACAGGGAGAAAGGGAGAAGATGAAAAAAGAATGACACATTCTCTCTCCGGTTCTGTTGCACTGGCGGGATACGAGCTGTGGAGTTCGTCCAGGTTCCCGTATGTATCTAATGACGCTTAACAGTACATTAATGATAC
>Ga0160427_10001213_pt1 | contig 15895 bp, 9 predicted proteins | sample SolpanmetagenomL_FD_108194 | JGI IMG/M metagenome (GOLD analysis project Ga0160427, IMG submission 108194) | Solar panel surface microbial communities from Lawrence Berkeley National Laboratory, California, USA - L | ecosystem: Engineered > Built environment > Solar panel > Unclassified ...
AACCAACCAACCAACCAACCAGCTTATCTGGCCAAAGCTCAACAACACCACCACCACCAGCACAAAACACAGAAGAATTTAACCCATACATCTTGAACTTCTCCATCCTCAAAGAACTTCCTTGTCCACAATCACCACAACTGCTTCATCGCTACCTACACAGAACCTCTCTTAGTCGTCATATTGTAAGTCTACATTCGCTCCAGCTTGACATCCAATCACATGGTCGCTCGAGCAATTTACGACCCGGTATCCCAATCTACAAAAAAAAGACCGCTTGTCACACGAAATAATACCTCAATCAGCTCCTCTCTGTTTTCAAATCACGATCTGAACGTGGAAATATGTTAACCTTGTCCTAACAACAGCCGAAAAGATAAACATCAAAAAGCTCTCGCTCTAATTTTAGTGGAATCGCCTGCTCTCACTCATTCTAAATGGTTCGTAGCCTTGTATCAGTTTATGCCTATCGCTTACATTCTTTATAGTCTCGATCTGGGTATGTGTATATTCTGTGCTCCTTTCACTTCTACTGTCTTAGCATTCAGTGCGGAGGACTAGAATGTTTTCTTGTCAATTACGATCCCGACTCAAAAAACACTTCGACATAGGATGCACCGCTCATCACTTGCTTCTTCCTAACACCTGCCGGTATTAATCGTATTGGAGATAAGTGCATATGGCTGATCACCGTTTCCACGCCTAATTAGTGTCGCCGTCTCCGACGAGTGTGTCACGGCTTTCAATGAACTCAAACTCGGAAAAAAGCTTTCATATATCATCTTCGGTCTAGACGATAAATTGACAAATGTCGTTGTGCTAAAGACGAGCGAAGAAGCTGATTACGAGGCCTTTTTGAAGGATCTGCCTGAGGGGGAATGCAGATACGCCGTTTATGACTTTGCTTATGAATTGGCGTCTGGAGAGGGTAAAAGGTATATATATTCTTTGTCGTCTCCTATTTTGAATCACTTGATAAGCAGATGACAACTGGGATGCTGACGTGTATAACAGAAACAAGATTGTCTTTTACTCCTGGTCTCCTGATGGTGCGAAGATCAAGGTAACAATCAATTCTTTCCCTTGACTGGTTATAGACTTAATTTTAACCTCTTTTACCTTCTCTTCATACACAGGCAAAGATGGTTTACGCCTCTTCAAGGGAAAGTCTTCGTCGAGCCCTTACTGGGGTCGCCACTGAGATACAAGGCACAGACTTCGACGAAGTGGCCTACCAGACTGTTCTAGACAAAGTGAGCAAGGGTACTAAGTAAATAGATTGATAGAGACGGGCGTCATACACCGACTTCGGGAGAGATAGCTCAGCCTGATCTCGAGGAAGCATTGCAAAATTTCACAACCGCAATAGTCAGAGCTAGCATCATCTGGAGCCTCAGCACATTCACGAAACATCTGCCACATGTCCAGTTATATGTTGTTCAATCTATACATTGTGGGCAAAGCAATTTCTTTCGTTGTTGTCCTTGTTCTTCTCATCCCCCAAAATTGTATGGTTTTGAATGAATAGAATCATAGCCTTGTTTGTTTTTGATATCTGGTGATACAATACATTTATATTCTTCGTCTTTCCATACTTTCTATACCTTCTCCTTCTGATTGTCTTGAATTGGTCTACCACGGTTTGCAACTAATCCTCTGGGATTCTTGTTCAATTATATCGAGGACATCAAGGTATGTACAGTACAGCTGTCTTTTCCCTTTATCAGGAGAAGCTGTAAAGTTCTGACTGGATTTTCTCAATTTTGTTAAATGTGAATTTGTGTATACCGACCAGTCTTGTACTTTTTGCTCAATACTTATCAAACAGGGTTCGCCTACTTTGTTTTTGAACTGCTTACTCTGTCTAGAATGATAAGATGTCTGGATCAACAACTATCAAAACAGCAATGCATTAATATTACAAATATTGTAGGAAGCAATCTCGACAATAGATTTGTCATTTGAACATTTCATGATGTTTTAGCTACTAACTTGATAGGTCAAGAACTAACCACAACAGGAAGTTTTTAACAAGCAGATGCTTACTTGCTCAGACACTGCAAATGGTAGAGGAGGGGTAAAGGAAACAGATTTTGCTGGATCTTTGTTTCTCCTTACAAGCATAGTAAGTGTCTTTCTCTTTGTCATGCCTGCTCGGACACGCAAAAAGAGCAAGAAAATAGCTAGAACCGGTAATTGTTCAAAGCTCCTTCGCGCGCACACACATACACACACACTTCTAATCGCTTAGCTTTGTGTGCCCGTGTGTGCGTTGTGTTTGTCCCTTGTTGTTTTTATTTTTGCTGTTGTTGTTCTTCCTTCTTCGCATACTGACACCAAGCACATATCTTGATTTCCCAACCTCTTTTTTCTTCTCTCCCTCTTGCGAAAGTCAGTTAGTCAGTCAGTCAGTCAGTCGCCCTGCGATGATGAACTGCTGGCTTTCTTTCTATGGCTCGTTCGCTTTGTATTCCCTTTTCCTTTTTCTTTTATCCTCTGCTTAAATTTCCTTTCTTTTTTTCTTCTGTCTGCTCTCTTGATTGGATACCTTGATTGCTTTGATTCATGCTAACTTGGGGGGGGGGAGTGTGATATTTTTGAGTTTACCAGACACAGACACAGACGAGACAAGACAAGACAAACAGTGATAGAGAGATAGAGCCCAAGTACCCAGCCCAATCAATTATCTCCCCTCGTCAGCCAACACTTTCCTCTTTTTCTTCTTTCCCTCTCTTTCCCTCCTGCTGCTGCTGCTCATCCATTTATCATCCATCATCCACACAACCCACCACCATCATTCAACCACCACTCAAAAATTCTTCCAGATACCCATTCCGAACTACATCCTTTCAACCATTATCCATCTCCAATTTAATCTTCACGTCTCCAAACTTTGTGAGTATTTTCCTGGTCATGACGCGATTCTGAATATGTCCAAAAAAAATCGCTTTCCCTGATCATTTCAGCCAATTATTGAAACAAAAGAAAAAATATTTTTTGGATGATTGTTATTAACAGCGAAAAATGAACATGATAGAACTCGAAACCGTTTTTTTCAAACCCCGTTCTCAACCGCATCGAAATCGGTAACACACTACATCTTTACCACGACCATAATAAAATCCAGCATTGCTCTGACGTCGTCCATAAGATCAAATCAAATCAAAATATCATTCACTTGTCGAAGCACAACATCGTCACTTCTTCCAATCACGTCATAAATCAATAAGATGGCCGGAGGAAAGGGAAAATCACATGGTGGAAAGGCAGGACCTAAGCCAGCAGACGGTCAGAGGACACAGGTGTCACACTCAGCAAAGGCTGGACTACAGGTGAGAATCATGCTTTGCCATATTGTGTCAAAATGGTGGTTACCAGCCCTTTGGAATCTACTTTTACCATAAACCTTTCGCGATCAGTCTTGTTCTTTTTTGACTATATTCTGGACCTCAGAAAGTAGAAACAGTGTTCTGACAAAATGTTTATTAGTTTCCGTGTGGCCGTGTAAAGCGTTTCTTGAAGAACAATACACAAAACAAGATGAGAGTCGGCGCTAAAGGTTTGTTCTAAGCCATTCCCCCCTTCAAAAAACAACCCCTCTACAAATCGCGCGACACTTGGACCACGTTACAAGTCCAGGAGCTTATGACTGATGTCTTGTGCTTGCAGCTGCCGTCTATGTTACGGCCGTCCTAGAATACCTTACAGCAGAAGTCCTCGAATTGGCGGGTGTAAGTGAACTCATACCGTCAGACTCGTCAGCCCGTTACTAGTCATGCTAACACAGGTTTCGTTGTTCAGAACGCCGCGAAGGATCTCAAAGTCAAGCGTATCACGCCACGTCATCTACAACTTGCCATTCGTGGTGACGAGGAACTCGACACATTGATCAAGGCTACCATCGCCTTCGGTGGTGTCTTACCTCACATCAACCGAGCCTTACTACTCAAGGTCGAGAAAAAGAAGAAGTCTGTTTCGTCTTAAGGAGGTTCTGTTGTTTGTTCGACCATCGTTCCGTCTCGTCATTGTCGTTGCACCATCCGAACCCCATTTTTTGAACGTCAAATATTCGCTTTACGGTTAGATTTTTTTGAATTGGCACGGACGTTTTTTATTTCTTTCTTTTTTTTTCCCTGCCAGATTGAAAAGACAACAACCACGTTCATCGTTCCCTGTTACTTTTCCCCTCTCATCTATCCCTTCTCTTCATCACAAGCTTGCTACCAAGCGCATGACAAAAAAGAGGATACTTTTTTCTCGTATTTGATGTATTTTGATGACTTGATTGGGTCATAAAGCCGATATGACAATCGTCACACTCAGCGGATGATTTTATTTTGTCTGTTTTTTCTCCCTTTGTTCGAGGTAGCCTTCTTCTTAATCTCACTTTTTGGAAATAGGTTTGGGGTTTTTCGGTAGATGCAGTTTTTTTCCCTCCTCTTCTTTTCATCACAGACAATCAGACAATCACATCTTTGAATGAGCAGTCTTTTTCAGGAGTAGCTTATCGTTTTCCTCTTTTCTTCTATCTTGATAATGGATTCGAAGAAATTATGTACTTCTTTAGTCGAGTTGATCATCTTTCTTTAGTTTTTTTTCCATAAAAGAAGAAATGACAATAAAACAATGTTACAGATGGGATTATGAACATGATCATGTCTACTTGATATCTCTATTTAGATCCTGTGAATCTGTTGTTTCTTGAAGACGACTTCGTTGTATGCTATAATCCTGCTTATGTTTCTTACCATTATCACCATTATCATCATTCCGTGATTGATACCAGGTATTTGCTTCATAATTAGTGCAATACTCGTTGTGTGATTCAATTGGCAACTTCGGATTACGTGCATCTATTATTCATACATTTACTTGACCCTCCCATTACACCCAGCTGCAGAGTACGAACAACTTTTTTATTTTATTTTTAATGTTCCTTGTGCTTCAAAATTTTCGGGAGTCCTCTAACAGATTGTTTACGCAGGTCCATCACATTTTTATCATCTTTACAAACCCTATTCTTCTTACCCTTTAAAGTTTGAACTTTGGAGTTTCGAACAGTCCCTTGAGAAAAAAACCCTAGCTGCAGTTTCTGCTTATTCGGTAAGTAAGAAGGTAGTTTTTGGTGATTTTGTTGGTGTTTTTCTATTTGTTTTTATTTAATTTATCTTCTACCAGAAATGATGGGTCTATCCTTTCGACTTTGCCCCATTGACTGGTGCGTCTCATCTCATCAATTTCTTCTCTCCTCTTCTCTTCTTCAAATTCACATGCGAATTCTCTTTCATTCTTCTCCTCCCTCGTTACAAACATTCAGCATGTGTAGAATCCTATCGCTTACCTAAACTTACGAAGAAGAAAAAGGTAGGAAGATGTAAAGGAGAGAGAGAAAGAAAAAAGAAAAGAAGTTTCTAGTTCTTTTTTTTTATATTCACATCAACTTGGCCTTACTAAAATCCATCTCTGGATGTTGTTCCTGAAACTTTTTCAACATGTCCATCTTTTTCTGCTCTTCACTCGTCGGTAATCCTTGCTCCTTTTGTCTTTGATCAAACATCATTTTCTCCACCATTCCACGAGTTTCGCCGTCGAGGTCGGAGAGCTTGGAGTTTTCGGGCTGGATGCGTGTCACGTCGATTTTGGGAGCTGTGGTGATGACGTGTGGCCACCATTCCATCTTGTTGCGCTTTTCGAGGTGGAGGTCGATGATGTTGTCGGAGAGTGTCCAGGTTGAGGAGTCGAGGGTGACGGGGGCGAAGAAGGAGCCCTGGAGGTCGTTTTTTGCTTGAGATTAGTAATTTTTTTTCTTGTCCTTCTTTTGGGGAGGAGGGGTTTAATGTCATTTTCTCTTCTAATTCCTCCTCCTTGTCCCTCCATTATACAAACTTTGTATGGCATATGTGGTAAAACAAGTACTTGTGAATTTTCCTTGGAGAAGGGAAAAGAAGAACAAGAAAAATAGAATACAAAATGTAGTGGAAGTCATAAGGGTGGAGTGGTGGTTCACCTCTATTATTGATTCTTTTCCTTTAATCGAAACTTTGAGTTCTTTGACTTTGAGGTCGACGATTAAATCACGACCTCGAGTTCCAGCAGGAACGGGTATTGTAACGTCTAGGTCGCCAATTTGTTGTGTCCATCTGTAGGGTAGAGCATCCTGCTCTTCCTTTTCTTTGGCTATCGCTGCAGCCTTTTGTTCTGGTGTTTGGTCGGGTGTTTGAGAATTGGTTGGCGGGGCAGACATGTTTTGTCTATGTGCGGTGTGTGTTTGGATTCAAAGAATTTTTTTATGTACAATTTTTATTTATCCTTGTACGCGTCGTTGTCTAGTAGAGATTCTGTAGTTTCGTGAAAGTGTGTATTATTATTGATTGGTGATGTTGTGTCGATCTGGTATTGATGGTGATGATGTTTTGCTCAAAGGTTTAGTTTCGGAGGAGGAGGAGTGTTGAATTCATGAAGCTTTGCAATTGACTGATCTTCTCTCTCGCGTGTCGGTCTGTGTCATGCCGTCTTTCTCTTGCAAGCAAACATCAAGTCTCAGCAGTCAGGTACAAGCACACTATCATCATGATCCTGGGAATGCGGCATTGGGTATACAAATTATCATCGTGCGACACCAAATCAAATCTCCCTTTTTATATCAGTTATCAACACAGGCTTCGAATCTTATTCTACCACCATGATATTCCATTTGTTCGTTAAAGTGTGTATTACACTTTGAACACTTGTTGCTCCCTACTATTGTCAAAATCCTCCTATCTGTCACCATTCTGCAATTCTAACAGCTATAAAATACCTCAGTTGTAATAACTTCGCGTATATATGAGTTTATCGTGCCAATCTCGAAGTCTTTCGCTTTATATCAAGTGTGTAAATATAATTACCAACCGTTCAAAGGGACAGTAAGGATATGACATATTCACTTTTTACAACGATTTTATGTCATATATGGACTACTTTTTGTGTAGATACTTTGCATATAGGGGTATAAATTAGTATAACGTACAGTACAAATAAGAGTATATAGCAATTAAACTATAATTATGCTACAGTTAAGATGCAATTCTATGGAAGCTTTACTTCAATTGAATTGTGATAGGCCCACATCATAGTAATTATGAAGCAAATCTACCGAACAACATTTATAGTGTATAGAAGTACAGGTCTGTAAGGCGGTTGCTCTATAAGATCTTTCTAACCATGACAAGAAACCAAAATCCACACATATGTACGCTCGATGCATATATGATGATATCAGGATTTATGACAAGCTTGTTGAATCGATGATGATATTATTATGTACTTTGAGTTCCCCTGCTGATCGTGATGTAAGCAAACCTGATCCATGGTTTTATGATAGATGTGTAATCCATAGCTTAGACACTAAACGTATATTGAGATGAGGTAAATCAATCTCTTCACTCGTCCATTGTGACACTCGAGCTAGCATGGATTGTTTACCTGTACCTACCAAGCATATATATCTCAAGAAACAATTCCACTTAAGCTAACTTAGATTCACAATTACAAGCTTAACGTCTATATCTCTAGATGTATACATGGATTGTTCATTCAACTGTATCTTCCATATGTAATTTGTTCAACAGCAAACTAATTGGGATTAAATTGGATTGTTATTTACTTTTTTCATACAGCTCCAGAAGGTTTGACTCGACTTGATTCTGACCATTCATCTCCTTTTTGTCCCTGGCTTTGTTCTTTCGGCTTGGAGGTACCTATTTCTCGAATCGTGAATGTGTATAATCACCGTCTATTGGCTCCTTTTCCTTTTCTTCTCTCCCTGTCTTGTCAACAAAGGCACGAACAAACCCTTACTTGGTACTTTTTTGAACCAAGTAGAAGTACCTGTCGGTTCATCATATTTCGTTGTTATTCTATTATTGTTGTTCGCCTTGCTCCTAAGTGGAATACACTCTCGACACTCTGAAGCTGTTCTGGTCACTCTCCTCATCGTTCCCTCACCCAATATCGCAATCCTTTGATACCTCATCTCTTGATATATGTTTCTTTGTGTTCCACCTGCTTTCGTTCCTAGTTCTTAATACACACATACATAATAGTGAGAATATACTCACTATTCTTTGCCTTCGCTTCCTGCCGTTTCAACTAAAAATTCCGCATTTGCTCACGTCAGTCTATCGGTGATCGTTCTGCTGCAAAAGCAAGCTCTCTCCTTCTCTCTCCCTTGAGGAAAGAAAAAAAGAACGTTGGTAGCAACAGATTTTCTTCCCGGCCTTGCTCGTAGATCTATTAATCGGCTCAGGTCCATTTCACTTTATTTCATTTCACTACTTTCGCTCACGGGAGGCCAAGACAAACTCTCTCACACATAGCTTCTTCAGGGGGATAGTTGGGATACTAAGTAATTGGATCAAGTCATCTCTGCTTTTACTTCTTTTTTTTCTTCTTCTTCTTCACACAACTCGAGGACCTGACTCAGAAAGGAGAAGCCAGCCTGCCTGCCTGCCTGAATCCACATTCACATTCACATAGCTTCAAGGTACGTAACTTACCTACCTTCTCTCTTTGGTTGGATACCTTGAAGAATGAAGAGCAACACTCACTGAAATTTAGTACTTGTCAAGTTTAGTGCGTTACTCGGAGCGACTAAGTACTTGTTAATTTCTCTTGAACTGGAATCGGAATCGAGGGTAATTTTGATTTTTGTGGCATCATTCGATAGAAACACCTTGTCTGTTGATGGAAAATCAAGCTCTCTTGAGCTCACAACCTCTTTAGTGACTTCTCCTACTCACTGCCATCTTCTCCTCCTCTGGCGTCTCCTATTCCCCGACAACACCTCAACGACCATCTTGGAATCATCAGACTTGGCCTCTTACGACATTACGATTGACGCCTGCCATCCGAATCTAGCTATCTGACCATCTTTACGAGATCCACGTTAAATCTAATCGACTCACGAAAACAAGAACACAAAGTACGGCTAAGAAACGACAGGCATCAAGGACGATCAACGAGTATCATACGAACATCTCATGAGAACCGAATATTTTCTATATCGATTACATACAGCTCATATATTACATTCACTGCACATATAAATTTTTGAGTCAAGAAGCAATTCTCAAGCGCAAAAGGCTCCAAACTACTTACTAGACATTCAACTTTTAGTTGACTTGAAGTCATTAAAAGTCTCCTAACTATTCCTCAACACATCTACTTCGACTAGAACCAGATCTGATATATTCCCCCCAAAAAGTCGACCAATTAATACTTGGTCATCTTCTCCTAGATACGAGCAACTTTAAGTTCTTGCATCTTTTCCTTGAGCAAGATGAACAATACTCACGCAGGCCAATACTACGAGGCGAACACAAATCGTTCTCCAATTTCGAATCAACGTCATCATACGATTCACAGAACATCCTCTCGCCATTTTGATACTTACGGTCAGCCATCAAGTGGGCTGTACACTGCGGAAGATCATGCTGCCAGATATGACACTAACCGGTACGATACGGCTAGACTGAATGGAATTCCTGCGTCATATGGCTATGACAACAATGCATCTCAGACATGGAATCCAAGCAGTTTTAATGCTGGAACACTTAACGGAACAAATCGTATGAAGACTATCACAAGACAACGAAGCGCGTTGCCTACCGTAAGTACAAACTCTCCTCTGCTCGAGCATATAGGTATAATATCGCTGACGACTGCAGACTTGGATTGAGCCACCTCCCCCGCTTCCTACAAACAACCCTCTCATGGGTCTAGGAGGTGTGCCACTGGGAACTGCACCCTTGCGATCTGAGACTGTTGGTTCAGATCCAGATGAGGAGTTGATTCCAACCGCTATCGTTATCAAGAATATACCCTTTGCTGTGAAGAAGGAGCAGCTTGTACAACTTATGACCGACCTGAACCTTCCACTTCCATATGCATTCAACTACCATTTCGACAATGGGGTTTTCCGAGGTTTAGCTTTCGCCAACTTTACGACACCAGAAGAGACAGGAGCTGTTATTGAAGTTATGAATCATTTCGAATTGCAGGGTCGAAAATTGAGGGTTGAATACAAGAAGATGCTTCCTCTCCAAGAAAGAGAAAGGATTGAACGCGAGAAGAGAGAAAGACGCGGGCAACTTGAGGAACAGCACCGTCCATCTGTGACCACGCCTACTGGACTACATTCACAACCATCTATGTCGTCACTCTTACCTAGTTTATCTCCGAGACCATCGATCGCAACACCAGTGAAGCAAGGTTGGCCTGTTTCTTCTCATCTATAGAACTTTGCTAACACTATCTCACTTAGCTGATATCGATCTCAACAACCCTCAAACTCTTCAATTTTACTCTCAGCTGCTACTTTTTAGGGACGATGCATCAAGAGAAGCACTCATCTTCCCATCTACTTTATCGCCTGCTCAGAGACGAACCGTTCATACTCTCGCACATCACATGTCGCTTGCCCATGTATCACGAGGTAGTGGAGACCATCGTCAGGTCCAAGTGTTCCGCCAAGCCGTGCCTATCCAGAGCCAGAACATCTCACCACCAATTATACCTACCGTTATGCCTGTAGAGTCACACACAAGGAGAACTTTGGCAAGAGCGACGACCATGGATTTCAGTGAAACTCGTAGTGCGGATGGAGGACCTGGCATATACTCTACAATCGGGCGACAGAATCCTTCGCTCTTAGATATCCCCAATTCTCCATCAGCTCGAGATACAATGCAAAACAAGCAGAATCTTCGTGCAGCAAAATCTTTTGCCGATTTACGATCTTATACACCATCGCCTGTTCCAACTTCTGCCAGCTTTCCTGTGGCACTGAGAGAGAATGTACAAAGATACACCGACTATGGAAATGGTACTGTTGGTTCAACGACAACACCCAGCCTTACTCCTACTGCTACAAGCAATGGTCTTAATGAATCGCTCCTTGTAAATGGTCTTGCAGGAGTATCTCTAGGAGGAAACTTGGGTGTAGGCGGCGGAAGTCTACGAAGCGATCCTCGAGACCGATCGATCCTTGGTATGGACAGAGATGGTATGCACGGTCCGATTGGTGGTCTCTCACCATCACACTCAACATCAAGCCGAAGTTTTAGCTTGAACTCTTATGATGGAGGTGATAGCCGACAAGTTTTGCCCTCGAGACAGCCTAGAGGACCTGACTCTGAACGTAGCGTCGGTTTTGGCAGAAAAAGCTCACGTCAACAACTCCATTCTAACCAGAACAGATCAGATATGGATATGCAATCTGGAGTTGGGATCGTTGTAGAGTAAAATAAAAATCTAATCCCATTGTTTTATGTTTCTAAGTAACGTCCTTGGATGATAGCTGGCTATCCGAGAAGAAGAAGAAGAAGAAGAAAGTGCCCCTCCCCCTCCCCCTCTACGTTCGTGTCTATGTCCATCCTCTGTAGTGTCTATTTAAGTACGAGTGTCCCGAGACCCACGCCTGTCATGCAATACACATTGTTACTAACTTATTTGTCCCTCTTCGTCCTATTTGTACTGTTGTCTTTCTTGGTATCATTGATTTCATATCCTTGGAGGAAACATTAAAATCAATCATTGGAGAATTGTCTTCAAGCACCTAATCAGTTACATGTAAAAGCTAAATAATAGTGCTCCTTCCTTCGTTCTTCATATTTATCTCCATCACTTATCGTTTTGTTTAAGTTTTCAGTTTGGTCTTCCAGTCAGTTATATTTCCTCTTTGGACAAAACTCACATTCTTTTCTTTCTTTCTTCTTTTTCCTTTAACTTTATCTATCAAGATACGACATGTTTTCCACGATAATAATGAAAAGAAATGAAGAAGACGAAGAAATGACTATTTCATTATTTCTCATTAAATTCTCATTCCATCCCTTCTTTCTTCCCTCTTTCCCTTCAACATTAAGGGTTTTCGGAGTGAGTTTGACGTGTCTTTATGTTCTTTAATAGTATATGACATAGATATTATTGTACAAAACATTTTTTTTTCTTTTCTAAATTCTTTTCTCGTCTTTACTATCCTCACTACGAAGTAGGTATTTTTACTGCTTTTACTCATTTGTGACATTTCTTACCATACGTCAAAATTTGAAGTTGTTTTGCCCTCAGCCTGATTTCCTACTACTTTTACTGGAAATAATATGTAGCTTTACACCGAATTTTTATATTATGAACATCGTGTAAATAAATAAAATTGGATCCTTTTGTGCCTACTTGTTTGCTTGTTTTGAATGACAAAGATTATAATATAAGTATGTATACTTTCAGTTACCCTGACCTTTACTTTATGGAAATTTAATTTGAATTTCCAAGGTTTGACCTTTTTGTGCCTCAACGTCCTTCGTTCTGTATATTTAGTATAACTCTTGCATGGATGTGGTTGAGAGAAATTGCAACACTCGCCACGCAAGTATTACTTTATGATACTAACTTTATTTGTTTAATATTACCATCACCATCATTATCATCATTACTAAGTACTAAGTAGGTATTGCAATGTCTGCTGTCTAAATGGAGGCAACTGAACTGCTGTAATAACTGGCCGCTATATATAGAGTTAGTTGATTGTTTCCTTCGTACTAACTAGTTTTCTCAAACAGATGACCTTCTAGAAAACTTGCAGTGTTTCTCTTCTTTACTAACTAAATTATATAAAATGTGTATATATATTTAGAACCTTGGCCGAACACACACGCACGCCGCATGACTCAGAAAACCCAAGAAATGACTAAGGTGAACCAGCCAACTAACTGCTAAGTTCCAGTTGTTTTAGCTGAGAGCTTTTGATTCCTAAGTCAGGTCAACCATGGCACCCGTATGCATACCAAGTCCCGCACATCCATCTCCACTCTGCTTACATCCATACCAAGTACCCACATACTTACTAAGTAAGTAGTGCTTGTGTGTATGAGACACCCCGTGGACAAAGAAAGAAGACGAGAGATATATCAAGTGATGAATCATACTCCTTCTCTCTCTGTTTCTCTGCCTTTGTCAAGCTTTCTTTGTCTTTCCGTTAGAACAAGTTTTAAGAAGCATCACGTCAGTCAGCCAGTTTCCGCGAGAGGGTTTTTTGGGTCAATTTCATGGATTTTTGATTGATTGATTGATTCATACAAGTCCCGACTTATTTTTCCTCAGCTGCATTCGTTCCGTTTTGTCCCCCTGTTGTTGTTTTTTATCATCAGACACACTCACATCATTATTTTATTGTTATTTATCTCCCCCTCCCCCCTCTTAAAGGGATTTTTCCTTCTTTCTTTTCTCCCACGAGGAACAGGAATCGTTTCTATGCAAGCCAAGACAAATAGCGTGCTTGTCCCAGTGACCCTGATACTTGCTTGCCTTGTCCCGCTTCACAAATCGCCTTTCTTCGCCCTGCACGCCGCAGATCATTATTTAGTTAAACGTCATCTTTTCTGAGCCAGAGATCACTTTTATATCCCCGTCGATATCCTTTCGGTGTAATATATTACCCATCTCTTATCCCTATAAATTTATTATTCAAGACAAAGTTTTGTAAAGTCCTTATATTTACAGATCTTGAAAGATCCAACCCGCAAGATGTCATATTCCGGAAATCAATCTTACCCCAGCGATTCTTACGCATCTTCGAGCTTTTATGGAGGACAATCGCAGCCCCACCCCCCGCCAATGTATGGAACGCCGCAACAACAACAGCAACAACAACAACAACAACAACAACAGCAGCAGCAGCAGCAGCAGCAGCATCAGCAACAAAACTTCAATCCACTATTTCCACATGCACATCAACATCAAGGACCAACCCTACCTCCACGACCCAGCAGCTTTAGTGGTCATAACCCACAAGCTAATTTAGGGCCAAGCAACACATTTTACAACTACTCCACAGCTCCTCCTCCACCAACCATAGCAGAGTATCAGCCTCGACACAAATCCGTACCCGACTATGGAGGACCTAACTCAAACTATACATACGCGCCTTCGCCGAGTTTCTATAACAACTCGCCCAGTTTCCCACCCGGAGGCTGGAACAACAATTCATCTTACACACCAAGCTTCCCACAACCTTATATGGGCAATGGCGGCAGCGGTGGACAAACAATGGCCATGCCTACAGGACCACCACCTGTACCTGCCCGAGTATTTTCAGCGGGACCACCACTTCCGTACCCTACAAATAATGCTACCATGCCCTATCCTAATCAAATGCCTACATACAACTCGAACCAGTGGACAAAGAGCCAAAATGGTCCCAGACCACCGCCTGTCGGTTCGCAGACGGTGACGATGGGGAATACGCAACATTCATTCAACTACAGTACATGTCAAGGTAAAAGAAAGGCGTTATTGATCGGCATTAATTACTACAACACAAAGAAAGAACTAAATGGTTGCATCAACGATGTTGCCAACTTGAAAGAGTTTTTGATGAGAGCATACCAATACAAGCCTGAAGACATGGTGATCCTAACAGACGATCAATCCAACCCAAGATCTGTGCCCACCAAAGCCAATATTCTCAGAGCAATGAAGTGGCTAGTCGACAATGCCCAGCCAAATGACTCCTTATTCTTCCATTTTTCTGGCCACGGCGGTCAAACAAAAGACCTCGATGGTGACGAAGCTGATGGATACGACGAGACAATATACCCAGTAGATTATCTACAAAAGGGCCAGATTGTAGACGATGAGATGCACGATATCATGGTCAGACCATTAAAGCCCGGTGTACGACTCACAGCCATATTTGATAGTTGTCATTCTGGGACTGCCTTGGATTTACCATATGTCTATTCAACTGCCGGCACCATCAAAGAACAAAACATCCTCAAAGACGCCGGCTTGGGACTACTCTCAGCTGTTGGATCCTTCCGTAAAAACGACATTTCAGGAGTCATGCAAACCGGTATTGAATTTTTTAATAGAGCAACAAACGGACGAGCAGCTGAAGAACGAGCAAGGCGGACAAAGTATAGTCCCGCAGATGTTATACAATGGAGTGGTAGCAAAGATTCGCAAACTTCTGCTGATGATCGTGGTAATGGTGCCATGTCGAGAGCGTTTGTTGTCGCCATGTCGAAAAATCCGAATCAGAGCTATAAGCAGATGCTGAATAGTTTGAGAAATGAATTATCCATGGGGAGATTTACGCAGAAGCCGCAATTGAGTTGCAGTCACCCGCTGGATACGGATTTGCTTTTTATCATGTAAATATCTTTTATCTGCTTTTAGTTGGTGATTCACTCGATTCTGGCCAACTTTTTTCTTCTTTTTTTTGTTGGTTGTTGTACAGATCCATCTTTTATGGAGCATTTTGGAAGGTCTTCGTTGGTTATGTATGATGTTTCTCCCTTCTTCTAATTATCAATATCTCATGACTTACGATTTACGACGTCGAAGAACATCACATATCTTTGTGTTATGGTCTTGGAATTTTTTGCGTTTACACCAGATTTCTTCTTTTTTCCCTTCCTTCCTTTCTTTTTTTTTGTTGTATTTTGCTCTCTATATGTAATATGTCCTAATATATTGAAGAAATATATTTATATGCCATCTCTTATGATGCATCAATGCTAAACACTCTAAATATGGGTTTATTGGTCTATTCCATCATAAATTCATCTGGTTATTTCTAATAATTACAACCAAGCAATTCCAGATCATCAGTCATTCAAGAAGTGTATCTACCGCAAATAGCTGTATAATATAGAGAGGCAATCCAAAACATCTTCAAGAAACAATTCAAACCCTGGCTGACATGTCCTCCATAAGCTTGAAAAGGGGTGGCTAAGTGTTTATACAAGAAGAAAGAGAGAGTGAAGGGGAGAAGAAAAAACGAGGGGTTCTTTTTTTTCCCTTTTATAATTCCATAGACTCCGCTATATGATCAAATACCTGTATCCCCTCCCTT
>Ga0160427_10001214_pt1 | contig 15892 bp, 4 predicted proteins | sample SolpanmetagenomL_FD_108194 | JGI IMG/M metagenome (GOLD analysis project Ga0160427, IMG submission 108194) | Solar panel surface microbial communities from Lawrence Berkeley National Laboratory, California, USA - L | ecosystem: Engineered > Built environment > Solar panel > Unclassified ...
AAAAGACATTTTTGCACTGCCTTTGTTTTTTGCTGCGCAAAAAACACAGCAGCACCAAACACAGCAGCACTAAATCGATTTTTGTTCCTACCCATCTTTTTGCACGTAGAAGGTACACCAAATATATTTTTGCACAAAAAACAAAAACACAGCATATTTAAAGGTGGTAAAAAAAAGTACAGTTTCACTAAGTTTTTGAAGATCAATATTTTATGTAATAAAATGTATATAACGTCAAAGTGTAAGCCTTGTTTTTATTTAATAAAAATATTGCTTAAATTTTATAAATTTCAGTGAAATCTTTTATTTTCACTATAAAGCTCGTAAAAATATTGTTTTGCAGAGGGTGCTGTGCTATGTCTTTTGATGTAAAAATGTATTTGATACCTTGCAGAAATGCATTTTTGCAAAGCGTATATTTTGCTCTTTTGTTCAGCACAGCCATACATCTTAAGCAGAAGATTGTGTTTTTAGTGTTTTTTTGTTTGATGCAAAAATACATTTTTGCATCAAGCAAAAAAACACTAAAAACAAAGCTTGCAAAATGCAAAACGAATTTTTTTATTTTTAATTTCTTTCTAAGCTTTTTTTATACATATTTATTTTAGAAAATTTTAATATATCTTTATTTTATAAAAATACAGCGTTTTTTACAAAGTAAAAAACAAATAAATCTATCATCAAAAAGACTTAAAAATATTTTTTTTGGATAAGTCTTGTTTTAGCCAAAACAGGGTTAAGATTTTTTTTTGTTTTTTATAAAATAGGTACATTTTATAAAACAAAATGTTCACCAAATTTTAGTAAAATAAAACAAAAATTTTATTGGTTGGATTTGACTTAAATCTTTAAATTCTTGTTTAGCTTTTTACAAAATCTAAGTTTTTACTTGTTGCGTTACCAAAATGCATTTTGGCAACGCACTTGCATCAGGAAAACCTGTTTTTTTGTTATATTTTTTATTTTGTACATTTTTATTTGTTGCAGAATGCAACAAATAAAAATGTACAAAAACCACAAAAAACACTACAAATTTATCAAAAGGGTTGATGTAAAGTTGGCGATATAGTCTGGTTTAGCATTACACGTCCGCAAGTTGTATGAACATAAAAGTCTTCTCCTTTTTTCACTCTATTAGTGTTAAAGAGAAGACCTTCTTTTTTATAAAATCTACGTAAATAACCGGGGTAAATTTTTGTAAAATTACCACAAGAATTAATACGCACTTCTAACGGTTTTTGTTCTTCTTTATGAACTTCAAGATCACGGTCCATTTTTAACCAAATAGAAGTGTGCAATTTCAAGCGTTTCTGCTGCAAATCTTTTAAAACTTGATATGAGTTATTGAAAAATAACCCTCTTCGTAGGACGCCTGATTGTTTTTGCCTTTCTTTTTGTTTACCTTCAGTAGGAGCCGCAAACACATTAACATCTTGGCAAGGCTTATCAGAATAAACAAAACTCCATTTCTTTTTATTTTCTTTTTCCGCACCGAAATACTTTTTCGTGAGAAAATTTGTTTTTTTTGTTGTTAAATAATAACAACCTAATACCATATCTTGACTAGGTACTAATATAGGTTGCCCTGTAGCTGGAGATAAGATATTGTTTCTTGACCATAGGATTTTCCAAGCTTCCCCCCTCGCCTTACTAGACAAGGGAATATGAACAGCCATTTGGTCACCGTCAAAATCCGCATTAAATGCTGAACAAACAAGAGGGTGTAAAAGAATTGCTCGACCAGACACCAACTTGGGTTGAAAAGCCTGTACCCCTAAACGGTGTAGTGTTGGAGCCCTATTTAGCAATACCGGATGGCTCCGAAGTAATTGCTTTAAAATTTCTAAAACAATTGGGGTCTCTTTTTTAATATAATTTTTGGCTACAGCTATATTAGAAACTATTTTTTTTGCAAAAAGTTGACGGATTAAAAAGGGTTGAAATAACTCTATAGCCATTTCTTTTGGAAGTCCACATTGATGTAATTTTAATGCTGGACCAACGACAATAACTGACCTACCTGAATAATCAACACGTCTTCCTAGCAAATCTTGTCGAAATCGTCCCTTTTTTCCTTTTAAACCATCAGACAATGATTTTAAAGGACGTCCATTATTATCACAAAGAGGCTTAGAACCTCCTTTACCGTTTTCTATCAGACCGTCTACGGCTTGTTGAAGAAGAACTTTAAGACGAAGACAATGGTCATATGAAAGATATTTGCTCATTCTTTTACTTAATCTGTTACTTCTTTGAACAATTTTTTGGTAAATTTGACTGCAGTCTGAAACAGCAACAATATTTTCATCTAATTGAATAATAGGACGCAAATTTGGTGGAAGCACAGGTAAAACAGAAAAAACCATTTGTTTAGGTAAAATTTTTGTTTTACGTAGAATCTTAGCTATTTTTAGCCGTCGAAGCGTTCTTGATTTCTTAGTTCGCAGAGAATTTAAAAGAATAATATCCGATTTTAATAAAAACCCTTGATTTTCAACTTCAGAGATTCGTTCATTAATTTGCCAAAGTACAACCTTTAACCCAGACTCCAACTGATGACAATTAATAGGTGACAAAAGCTTTAAAATAGCTTCCCCACATGTATAACCCAATGCTTGTTGGACACTTATTTCGTAAATAGAAAAAAGATAATCTTCTTTATTTGGTTTTTTTGATAAATAAGACCATTTTACTGAAGGTATCGGAGATGTTACAACTTTTCTAAAGTTTCTTAATATGTTAGCTGTTTTTAAAATTTTTTTTATTTGTTTTCTTGCTTTCCATCCAGAAGGAAAATTTTGCTTCACAAAACTTTCAAAAAGGTTGACTTTTTGAAAGTTTCTATCTTTTTTATCAAAGACAGAAATAGGATGATGTCCCCCCGTTAGGGACGTTTCTTGAGAAGATGTTGTAAACAAGGTTTCGCGAGAAGGTGCAAACCACGATTTAGCTTCTTTCTCTAAAAATTGAGCACTTTGTTCACAAAGTATGAGACTTTTTTCTAAAAAGAAATCGGTGGGTTTATATAAAGTGTTAGTGTACTTGTGCGCAGCAGGCTGAGCACCTTCGTGCAAAGCCTGCTCTCTTTCTTTTTGCTTTTTATTTTTAGTTTCTTTGTCTTTAAAAAGATTCACATCAACATCATTTTTGAAAAACTTAGATTTGACTTCTACAAAAAATGGTCTTTTTATCAACAATCCTCTAAGAGAACTCTGATTTTTTGAAGAGTCCAAAAAGGAATCTAAACTTATATCTTGCAAAAATGGAGGCGAATCGTTGTGCAATTCTAGCAATGTTTTAGATAAAAATTTCTTTTTTAAATTTTGAATAAACAAATCTTTCTTAAGTTTTTCTTGAGAAACAAAATTTTGTTTTTGTTTCGCAAAAAGATCAAAACCTTTCCCAGATTTACTTTCCGAATTTGTATCTACAAATCGCTCGAATTGTTTGTCTTTTAAAAGCTCAGCCCTTTTTTTCAATTTCCAAAAAGTAAATGCTCTATTTTGTAAAATGTTATTTTTTTGTTGAGAAAACTTAGAACTTTTTTTTCTGTGCCAAAATTTATAAGGAGCTACCCCCGATAAAGGAAGAACTAGCGGGATTTCTCCAAGAATATCACTTACTTGGTTTGAATGTTCTAGAAAATTTTTATTTTGCAATTGTAAACCATCTCTTGCTTTAAATTCGTTTTGCGAATCTATATTGTGGTTCGCACCTTCTTTCAAAGCAATATTTTTATTTTTGTCACTAAGTTTGTTATTATCTACTTTTTGAAGTTGACTTTGTTCAACAAGGTTCTTTGGGCTTTCTATTTTTTCTTTTTCAATAACTTTCCAATTTTCCGAAGGATCATTGGTGCTCTGCACAATTGTGGCTTCGCCACCAATGAGATAATTTGTTGAAGGACATATTGATAGGACATTAGTTAAATCTTTTAAACTAATTGTTGAAGAATTTTCAAAACAAGAAAAAAGTGTAGATGTTCTAAATTTTTTTTTTACAAAACTGTCGTATAAATTTAGAAGTTGATTCTTTTTAATTTGAGTCTTATAAGAAGATATAAGAAGAGTTTTTTCTGGATTGGGGAGAGTAGGTACAAAAAAATTTGAGTATGTTTGTAAATATTGATAATTTTTAGATTGACAAGAAAGACAAAACAAATAAGGAAATAAATGATTTTGTTGATATTTCTTTTTTACATTGTTATTTACAATTCTATATTTATCTTTGAAATTTTCGCCATAACAAGAAAGTTTCTGACCAAAATAGACAGAATTAATTGACTTTTCTTTTTCAAGAATTTTAAAAATTTTATTTCGTGTTTGTGAAAAATTGGACGCAGTATGAACAAGAAATCTAGATTTCTTTTTCAGTTGACAGGGTTGCCCTATAAAATGAAAAAGACTTCTAAAATGGGCTAGTTCTTGTCTGTTAAGTGTAAAAGATTGATTTTTTTCACCTAGCGATGAAAAAACAGATTTTGCGTCTTTAGATGCTTCCGGTAGGGTAACATTTTGCTTCTCTTCGGTAAGAGCTACAAAATGTCCCTCTTGTAAATTTATTTCTTTTTCGGGAATAGAAGAAAAACCTATTTGTTTGGTTGCTTTTTCAACAGAATTTAAAAATTTAAATTTAGAGTCTAATTCTTGATAAAACCTTTTAGTAAGTTGAGGAGACCTTTTTGTTAAATTTTTTTGTTCTTGCAACTTACTTATTTCTTTTTTTAGAGGATAAAAAATTAAGGTTGATAAACTTAACTCTTTCTCCTTATCAATTCCTACTAAACTTTTTTTAACTTTATTTTTTTTATTTGATAAAATTAAATTTTTAGAAAAAAACTTTGCTCTTTTTTTATGGCCTACAAAAAAAGTTTTTTTTGCCGTACTTTCTTTAAGTTTACTTTGTAAATTTATCCCATGGCCTGCGGCAATTGTGTCTTCGCTAGCATGCTTAACATTCCGTACACCAAATGTTTGATTCAGTCGATTGATCTCCACTGAAGATAAATTTTCCTCTTGTTTTTGCTTACTCCCATTAGGAGCTTTGTTTTTGATTTGACCTTCGTTGCCAAAATGCATTTTGCCGCTTTCGCGGGCAGCATCAGAACTATTAAAAACATCAAAATCAACATCAAAGACAGGAGGCGTATAAAACCCTATATTTTGCGAAAATTTTGAATACTTTTTAAATTTGTAATATTTAGGATGTGCTTTTTTATAGGATAAATTTACAGGCAGTTTATCTTGTAAATTCACTACAATTAAAGGTTGCCAACCACCTCGTATAATTGATGAAAAAAAAAAAGGTTTAGTAATGTAAGAATTTACGGCTGGTGAGTTCTGTTTTTGCGAACCAAAAACATCACCTGCGCTAATTGTATTTTCTTTAGATTTACTTTGTAAATCTATTTGATGGCCTGTGGCAATAGAATCTTTTTTTTCTTTGTCAAAATTTTGTTTCTGATTTGGCAGAATTTTCTGGCGAGAAGTATATATAAAATTATAAAAAAAATTTTTAAGAAGTTTTGTCCTTTTTTCGTCAAATAAAAAATGATTTGGATTATATCTTCTAATTTGACTTCTAGGAACCGTTTTTCCTTTACATTCACCGACAGCATATAGAGTTTGAACTGTAAATGAAAACGTTAAACTTTCATTTTCCTCTTGAGATATAACTCTTTCATTCTGGCTATTTACTAATAGAGAAGCTGCTCCATAAGTCAAGGCTAAAGCTTTTTTAATTTTAATGCCAAGTAAATAAGAAATATAGCTAGGTCGGCCTCGTAAGTACCAAACGTGAGTGACAGCTGATGGTAATTGAAAATAACCAAGTCTATATCGACGAACTTCTGACCTAGTAAACTCTACGTTACATTGAGGACAAAACCCACCCCTTGTTTGTTTAAATCCACAGGCACATTCAAAATCCTTAATTGGACCAAAAATTTTCTCGCAAAACAAGCCATCTTTTACTGGTTTTAACGTTTTATAATTTACAGTTTGTGCATTTTTAATGCGTCCAACAACTTCTCCATTTGGTAGTTCACGTTCTGCCCATTTTTTTATTTGTGAATCCCAAGCTAGTCCTACCTGAAGAGATTCAATTAGAGTTCGTTTTGGATTAGCTGTAGGTTTCATCTAACAATTTTTTTATTTAATTCTTAACAATTTCCAGTGCCTACGGCAATTGTGTGACAGCTTACAAAGTAATATATAAAGGATTACTTGTTTTTTTATAAGATATTATATTTTTATTTCTTAAAAACCTATGGTGGTAAGCATGGTGGCTTATGCGTTGCTACAATTGCAGCTTTGCCGCTATGTTTTTACTACGTCAAAACAAACTAACATTTTGTTTACGCACATTTGACGTGCTGAACATTTTCCTTTGGAAAATGTTCAGCACGTCAAATGTAAATGTATGTGATGTTTTTTGTTCACTAAGGTAAATCCATCACATCAATTTTTGTTCTATTAAAAGCCCCTGTTTCTACGTAAATACCAACGTCTAGACAAAGACATTGAAGTTCACGCACTAAAAGTTTAAAAGATTCCGGTGTTTTAAAAAATATACGTTTTCTTTTTAAAATAGCATCAAAAACGCGTCGCCGACCTTTTACATCATCGGATTTAACTGTTAAGAGTTCTTGTAAAGCGTAAGCTGCACCAAAACCCTCTAAAGCCCAAACCTCCATCTCACCAACTCTTTGACCGCCTCCTTTAGATCTTCCTCGAACAGGTTGTTGAGTAACTAAGGAATAAGGTCCTGTTGAGCGAGCATGAATTTTTTCATCTACCATATGAACGAGTTTTAAAATATAACCTCGCCCAATCGTTACCGCTTGGTCAAATCGATCGCCAGTTCGGCCATCAAAAACTCTAACTTTTCCTGGAAATTGAGGATTAAAAAGCCATTTTTGACCTGTTTTTAATCTAGCTTGATAAAGTTTTAAATAAACAAGACTCCTTGAAGCTTCTGATCCATAAATTTCATCAAAAGGAGTAATTTTAAAATGATCACCTAGCCATCCTGCTGCCAAGCCTAGTAAACACTCAAAGACTTGCCCCACATTCATTCTAGAGGGTACACCCAACGGATTAAGTACCATATCCATAGGGGTTCCATCAGGTAAATAAGGCATATCTTGTTTTGATAAAATTCGCGAAACAATTCCTTTATTACCATGACGGCCTGCCAATTTATCACCCACTTGAATTCTTCTTTTTTCAACTATATAAAGATGTACGCTTTTTATTTTTCTTCTTTTTTCTAGACGTGATTGAAAATTAGAAGATGGTTGAAAAAACTCAGTACCCTGTTCCATATCTTTTGCTTCAGTTTTTGAATTAATTAAAAAATTTTTTTTAGTTAAAACTTCCATTTTAAGTCTCTGAAACTTTTCTTCCTTTTCTTTTTGCTTGGCACGAAGGTGCTCAGCGAACTGCGCACGATTAAACTCAGAATCATAATTGCCACCTTCTGGCAAAGCATATGTCTTACTTTGTAAAATGTCCGACTGCATTTTTTGTTGACCTTCAAAAGTCTCCCATTTATTTTTTAAATCTGCTTTAAGTTTTTCTTCAGACTTCGCAAGAGGCTGCTCAGTGTGCTGCGCTCGAATCGAATTTTCCAAAGGAAAATCTCTATTTTCAGGGAAATAATTATTTCCCCTATCGGGGGTAGGCAAAGCAAAACCAATGGTGGCATAGCCACCATGCTTCCTATTTAATTTTTTTTCGGAAAGAAAATCGCTTTTAGATTTACTTTGTAAATTTATCAAATCATCTTTTCTTTGTGATGTAGAAAAAGAAGGATTATTTATTATTCTATTATTTTTGTCGTAAAAGAAAAGCTCTCTTGATTGTGTTTGCTCTTTATTTTTAGTTTCACTAAGAACATCAACATCAAAAAGATGGCACGCATTCACATTTCCTTTTGGTAAACGAAAAGGAAAAAAATTATTATCATATTTACCAAGTTGGTTAAGTTTAGAAGAAAGAGAAAAGTTGGTTTCTTCTTGCAATGGGTTTGTAAGGTCAAAATTTTCTAAAGAAATGAGTTCTTCCTCTTCAAATATTTCGTGAGAAATTACTCTACCCTGAATCCCTTTGGGAACTCTGAGAGAAGTGTCACGAGTTGTGGGCTCTGGTTTTTCGATTATACTATAAAATAATTTTTGATAAGGTGATATAAGTTCTTTTTCTATAGGAGTTATTTTTCCTACTAGTATGTCTCCTTCTTTAACCCAACTTCCTATTTTGGCTACTCCATCTTCATTTAAATGTGTCAAGTCATCAGGAACATCTGGAACATTTGCAGTAATTTGCTCTAGTCCGTATTCTGTATCTTTTACATTAATTTCGTATCTTTCAATATGAATAGAAGTATAAATATCATCATTTACAAGTCGATCACTTATGAGTATGGCGTCTTCAAAATTATATCCATCCCAAGGCATATATGCTAATAATATATTTTTGCCTAAAGCCAATTCACCAAGTGCACTGGCAGAGCAGTTAGCAACTAAATCACCCTTTTCTACCCAATTTCCTTCCTCTACAGCGGGATATTGGTGTAAACAAGTAGCTTGATTGGAACGTTGATAATTTTGTAGTTGATATTTGATTGTTTTATTTTTGTGCTGTTGTTTTTGCTCTTTGTTTTTAATTTCTTTGTTTTTAAAAACATCAACATCAAAAATATTAGATTTATTTTGTAAAAGATCTCTTTTTTTATTTCTCAGTTTACTGGGTAACTGCGACAATTGTGTCATAGCCCCTGATACGCCTCTAGCACGAATAGTCTTGCTAAAATGTATTTTGCCGCTTTCGCGGGCAGCATCAGGCATTATGTTTTGTATATGATACTCTACTAGCTTTATATTTTTTTTCAAGCTTTTGACATTGTTTAAAGAGCTAAAAAAATATGTAAATCTTTCATCGCCTCCGGCAATTGTGGTTGCGCCATGGTTTTTACTTTGTATATGTAAATAATATGGGTTGATATTATAAAAAGGTAAGAGCAACTTATAGTCTATTTCAGGTAAAAAACGATCATTATTTTTTAAATTGAATCTTGACTTTTCAATAGAATATTTATGCCACAATATATCAGTTTGAATGTTTTGCCAAGTAAATAATTGTTTTTTTGGGCAAAGTGATATGTTATCTTTGGAAAAACCATAGCCTGCAGCAATTGTGGCTTGGGCACTATATGTTTCCTGAGAGGATAAAATCATTTGAAGTTGACTTTTAGAAATCAAGTTTTGCTCTGCAAAAATTTTGCTTCTAACAAAGTGATCAACGAAAAATGAGTCGTTTTTCTTTTGTTCTTTTGTTTTTTCTGAAGAAAAAACGGGAACACCAAAAACATCAAGGACATTAGACAAAAGCTCGAATTTTGTAAAATTGAAAATAAAAGAAGGAACACATTTAGTGTAACCCAAAAATCTATTTTTAAATTGATAAGTCTCTCGGAAAAAACCGATTGTTTCATTATGCAGTTCTGGCAATTGACTTTGTAAAGTGTTAGATTGGTTAATTTTGAAATTCGAAGTGCATGCTTTGTTTTGCAAAGCTACCATTTTGGCTTTTTCTTGTTTTTGTTTATCTTCGTTGCCAAAATGCATTTTGCCGCTTTCGCGGGCAGCATCAGAACTTTTATTTTTAGTTTCACTAAAAACATCATTCGTGCGAAGCCTATCGGGGTTAGCTCCAAAAAGTGAATCTAATAAATGAAAACTTAAATTATTTTTAGAAATAAATGAAAAATTTTTAAGTGACTTACATCCTTGTCTTAAAATGACAGTTTTTCCGCTAACGTATTCAATAAAACCCGGACCCTTAGCTTGTAATCCATGCCCAGAATCAGCTACAACTCTAGCTTCAAGACCAGTACCCACAAGAGGTCGCTCAGGTCTAATTAAAGGCACAGCTTGTCGTTGCATATTGGAACCCATAAGAGCACGATTAGCATCATCATGTTCTAAAAATGGTATCAGTGACGTAGCTACAGAAATCATTTGAACTGGAGAAATAGCTACATAATCAACATCTTTCTCTAAACCTTTTTCCATTTGACCTCGTTTTCGAAAAGGTAAAACGCCTTTAGGCAAAAAATTAAAAGGAGAAAGTTTAAAATCTCCTGGAGCCAAATTAACTTCTTTTTTTTCTTCCTCTTCGGCTGATAAAAATGTAACATTTGTGGATTTTTGTGCTTGCCCCCGTAAAACTTTATAGTAAGGTGTTTCTAAAAATCCTTGAGAGTTAATTTTTGCATACGTTGTTATTGAGTTTACAAGTCCAGCTTGTTTTCCTTCGGGAGTTTCGATGGGGCAAATTCGACCATAATAAGTAGAGTGAATACCGCGTATAGCCATACCTGCTGTTTCTCGACTTACTCCCCCTGGACCCACAGATGTAATTCGACGTTTATGCGTAATTTCTGCCAAAGGATTTGTTTGGTCCATGTATTGGGAAAGCGGACTTGATCCAAAAAATTCTCGTAAAGCCCCATTTAAAGGTTTTGTAGTAACTAAGCCTTGAATTGCTAAAAGAACCGTATATCTGTTCGATGAAAGCAAAGAAGAAAGAGTAGCGGTTCTTCCCATTTTTTCCCTAACTGTTTTTTCTAATCGAATCAACCCGGTGTCAAATTGATTTTGTAATAATTCACCTGAAGCACGAATTCTACGGTTTTTTAAATGATCGATGTCGTCTAGTGAGCCAGCACCATACCTACATTTAAGTAAATGATCTGTTGCAAATAATATGTCTTGTGCTGTTATTGTAGTTTTAGTTTTACTAAAGGGTAATCTTAATTTTTGATTTAACCTATCTCTTCCAATTTCTCCCAAATCATAGGTTCTTGGATTTAAGAATTTTCGAAAGAGAAACTGATATCCGATTTCTGCATTTCCTTCCTTTTCCTTGTCTTTACGGGAACTATACTGAGCTTGGTCAATTATCGAAGATGCCAAAGAGAGTTCCTCAAGCGCTTTTTCTGGGCTTAAGAAAAGAGGTGTGTTTTTTGACAAATTCACTTCTTGAAAAGGTATAGTGTTATAAATTTTATCATACTCTAGTCCAAAAGCCTGAAGGAAAGTCAGCAAAGGTATCTTTGAAGCTCTCTTCATTCGAGCCCATAAATTTCCTTTTTTATCCACTTCTAGTCGCAGCCAAGCCCCTCGTTGAGGTATCAAATCGGCATAAAAAGTTTTCTCCCCATCAGAAGCAATCCGTTGTTGATAATAGATACCAGGACTACGTACTAGTTGATTAATAATAACTCGAGGAGATCCATTAAGAATAAAATGTCCCCGTTCAGTCATTAAAGGTAAATCTCCAAACATTATCCACTTAAAATAAATTTCTTTTTTATTTAGATTTACTAGTTGACTAGGCACATAAAGTTTGCAACTATAACTTTTTCCTCGCCGTAACGCCTCCTTTATTGTACATTGAGGGGGAGATAAATGAAAAAGCTTAGGATAAAAAATTAACTTTAAATGAGAGGTTGGGTTAGTTATCGGCGTTCTTTTAGAAAGCTCTTTTATTATTCCTTGATTTATAAACTTTGAAAAACTTTTTTGTTGAATATCAATTAATTGGGGAAGAAATGAAGAAAAAGAAGGAGTAAAAAAGCGCATTTGGTTTTTTATTTTATTAAAAAGAAAAAAATTAACGGAAATATTTTGACTTTATTTTTTACGTGCAAAAATGCATTTTTGCACGTAAAAAACATCACATTATCATTTCATAAAAATGTTCAAAAACACTACATTTTATTCTATAAAATCTACGCCAATTTTAACACGATTATTTAGTATTGTTTAGTGAGTATTTTATCATTTACAATTTATTGTGTTTTTACTGCTTTGCAAAAAACACCACACAATATTTTACAAAGCCAAATAATATTGGCTAACATTTGATTTTGTAAACTAAACATCTTATTTTAAAATGACTTCCTGGCATTTCACTTTGTAAAATGTATTTATTTTGTAAAATATTTTAAAACAGCATTTTTTTAAAGCTTTTTAATTATTCAAAAAAAATTCTATTTATTACTTGTTTATAGAGTTAAAATATCTAAAAATTTGAACTTTATAATATACGCAACAGTTTTAAAATATAAAAAAAACAAATACTTTTCACACACGCTTTTTGCTTGCAAAATGCAATGTAAACAAAGCCATGCAAAAATTTATTTTGACATGTTTTTTTGCTACCCTTTATAAACAAAATGTTAAAAAGCAGTTTGCAAAAAACAATAACATTTCGCCTACATTTTTATAAAATAAAAATGTTCAAGTCTAAGTTTTTGCTTATATTTTGCAAAGCAAAATGTACAAAAACAAGACCTTTCGTAGAAAATAAAATGTCTGGTCCCAACCACGAAAAATAAATTTGTTTCTTTATAAACCGTCAAGATAAAACAAAAAAGTTCTTTTATTTACCGTTTTTATTTTAATTAAACTTAATATCTCTTTTATTTGATAATCTTTTTATAAAATAAAACTAGGGTTTTTATTTTTAGCAAAGTCCAAGCTTTTGCAAAGCAAAAGCCAAGTTTTCCAAAGGAAAACAAATAAAAAACAAAATTTTAAATAAGAAAAGTCTCCTCAGTTTTGCAAAGCAAAAGCTTGGAATGTTTTTCAACATTATTCTTATTTTAGAAATTTTATTTTATAAAAAATGGAAGTTTATGTTTTTTGTTTAGGCTTTATGCGGTTTCACCTGGTTTTTATTTTATTTGTTTTTATAAAATAAAAACTTGTTTTAGAAAAAAAATCTTATTTACAAAGTGTTAGAAAATGTTGTTATTCCAACTTTGCAAAAAAGCATTTTTGCACAACTTGCATTTTGCTTGTCTTGTTTTTTGCAAGCAAAAAACACAGCACAGCACTTTCTACAAGACTTTTTGCAGAACTTTGTTTTTACAAAGTTTATAGATAGTCTAAGTTTTTACTTCGTCAAAACCTTATTTTTTTATGAAATAAAAAAGATCACATTACATTTTTCAATTATAAAAAAAGACAAGTGGTTTTTTCATTTTTTACCCTTCAGTAAAACTAAAAATAATACTTAAAAGATTTGAAATTGAAATTTTAAAGAATTAATCAGTCACATTTTTATTTCATAAAAATGTTTAAAATATTTTTTTCTGTGAAAAGACTTGGAATAAAAATTCATTTTTAATGTTAAGATTATATATTATTTTTTCATTTTTTATAAAATAAAGTCTAAGTTTTCATTATATTTTGCAAGGCAAAATGTAAAAAAAAATTTTAACCTTTATCACGTAAAATGTAAGATTGGTGCTTCGTATCTGTTGTTTTCACATAATAAAGACAAAAAAGGTATTAAATGATAAAAGACCACAGATATGAAATTTTTATAAAATAAAGTAAAAATTCATTAAAAAAATTTCATTCTTGTTTTTTTGCTGGCTTTAACTTGGTTTAAACTTCAAAATTATTTTGCAAAAATGCTGTGTTTTTAGTGTACCTTTAGATTTACGTGCTGAACATTTTCCTTTGGAAAATGTACGCTTTGTTTTTTTACTTTGTAAAAAAACACCAAATGCATTTGTAACATTTGACACAGTAAAATGTACGCACCAAATACATTTTTGCTCGTAAATCTTAGAAAGCGATTTTTTGTTTTTTGCAAAAATACATTTTTGCAAAGCGTACATTTTCCAAAGGAAAATGTTCAGCACACCACCTTTTGCGAAACAACAGTGTTTTTGTTTTTCAAAAATTCACAACAAAACCGTGGTGTTTTTACTTGGTAAAAACAAAAAATAGTGAAATTCTTTCTATTTTTTTATTTTTGATTTTAAAAAAATAAGTCAAATTAAGTGAACTCATTTTAGGCTTCGCACGAAGGTGCTCTTGCATTTTGCTTGCAAAATGCTAGAGCTGCGCACGAGTTTTTTATGTTTACAAAACGTACTCAGAACAAAAGTTATATTTTATATATTATTTTTTATTTTTCGCACCTGTTAAGTTAACAGGTGCGAAAAACTTTTTACTAACAAACTTCTAAAACATTAAAACAATGTTTAAAAGATTAGCCGTTGATAGAAGGAGCTTCTACAGATGCTAAGTCTAATGGGAAGTTGTGAGCGTTACGTTCGTGCATAACCTCCATACCTAAGTTAGCTCTGTTGATGATATCAGCCCAAGTGTTAATAACACGACCTTGAGAGTCTACAACTGACTGGTTGAAGTTAAAACCGTTAAGGTTGAAAGCCATTGTAGAAATACCAAGAGAAGTGAACCAAATACCAACAACTGGCCAAGCAGCTAGGAAGAAGTGTAATGAACGAGAGTTGTTGAATGAAGCGTATTGGAAGATTAGACGACCAAAGTAACCGTGAGCAGCTACGATGTTGTAAGTTTCTTCTTCTTGTCCAAATTTGTAACCAGCGTTAGCTGATTCGTTTTCAGTTGTTTCACGGATTAGTGATGAAGTAACTAGTGAACCGTGCATAGCTGAGAATAGTGAACCACCAAATACACCAGCAACACCAAGCATGTGGAATGGGTGCATTAGAATGTTGTGCTCAGCTTGGAATACGATCATGAAGTTGAAAGTACCTGAAATACCTAGAGGCATTCCGTCTGAGAATGAACCTTGTCCGATTGGGTAAATAATGAATACAGCTGTAGCTGCAGCAACTGGTGCTGAGTAAGCAACAGCGATCCATGGACGCATACCTAAACGGAAAGATAGTTCCCATTCACGACCCATGTAGCAACAAACACCAATGAAAAAGTGGCAAACAACTAATTGGTAAGGACCACCGTTGTATAACCATTCGTCAAGAGATGCTGCTTCCCAAATTGGGTAGAAGTGCAGACCAATCGCGTTTGAAGTTGGAACAACAGCACCACTGATGATGTTGTTACCGTAAAGAAGAGATCCAGATACTGGTTCACGAATACCATCGATGTCTACTGGAGGAGCAGCAACGAAAGCAATAATGAATACAGATGTAGCAGTTAATAGTGTAGGGATCATTAGAACACCAAACCAACCTACGTATAGACGGTTTTCAGTGCTAGTAACCCATTCACAGAAGCTAGCCCATAGGGTAGCATTTTCGCGTCTTTCAAGAATAGCAGTCATAATAGTTTATTATATTGATAAATAATTTGAAACTTTATTACTTTGTTATATTTACAAAGTAACCTTGTTTCTAAGAAGAATTGTCTCCTTTTTCACAAAACCAAATTTTAATTAATTACGTATTAAATAAAGCAAACACTTTATTTTAACAGTTTTTTTCTTTTTTTTTGATTTGCTCATATATAATATAACCCAAAAAAAAAGAAAAGAAAAGAACATGTTTTTTAGTTCTTAATTAAATATACTACATTTATTACAAAAAGATTTGTTTATAAAATAAACATACATTTTGTTTTCCTGATGCGTTGCAAAAATGCATTTTTGCATACAAACACAGCATTTTTACACTTGCAAGAAAAATTTTATTTTTGCACATTTTATTTTGCAAAATATAAACAAAAACTTAGACTTTGTAAAACATTCTTTCTTTTTACACCATATTTTTGATGTTTTTGGTAGATTTTTATTTCAATCGTGCCTTTTGAACCATGGCGCTCCGCGCAATTGCTGTAGGCCATGGTTGCAAAAATGCATTTTTGCTACAATCGTCCGAAGAACGTATGGTGCCTGTGCTGAATATTTTACTTTGTAAAATGTACGCTAAACATTTTCCTTTGGAAAATGTACGCAAAAATATATTTTTGCATCAAATCCATTTTTCCACAGCTGAACATTTTCTTTTGGAAAATGTACGCAAAAATTTATTTTTGCAGATGCAACACAATTGTAGCAAAAATGCATTTTTGCAACCATGG
>Ga0160427_10001215_pt1 | contig 15884 bp, 14 predicted proteins | sample SolpanmetagenomL_FD_108194 | JGI IMG/M metagenome (GOLD analysis project Ga0160427, IMG submission 108194) | Solar panel surface microbial communities from Lawrence Berkeley National Laboratory, California, USA - L | ecosystem: Engineered > Built environment > Solar panel > Unclassified ...
GCTGGTTCTGGTCCACGTCCTTAGGCAGGTAGCTGCGAGCGCCCGCCTTCATCATTTGGGTGATGTACTTATCGGCCGAAAACATGGAGAGCACGATGATTTTCAGGTCCGGAAACTCCTGCAGCAGTAGGTGCTGGTATTCCGCCTCGGCAGCGCGCAGCAGCACTTGCTGTTGCAGCAGCCGCTTCTGGTACACTACCGCGAACAGCACCAGGGTGACGGCTGACAAAAACAGGATGATGGTAAAAGCGGAGCGCAGTGGCAAGTATTTCGGTCGCCACCTTCAGCCCCAGCAGCGCCATGAGGTAGCGCAGGTTGGTAGGCAGCGGGCGGTTTCGCCAGCTGCCTACCAGCACTGCCAGCGTCAGGATAACGTAGGATAATATTATTATTTTGTTAAACATGTGCTACGCGCGAAGCAAAAGCGCCGGGCTAGTCCACTCTGTTGCTAGCCAATTGACAGGCAAGAGAATAAGTTGCTTAATGAATGCGGATGAGGCTAGCACTGCGGCGAGCACGAGTTAGCCAAATCATAAAATACCTCCGTGTCATCGACGTCGCCAGACCCTGGCTTGGGCGGGCAGGCGTAGTTCACCATCAGGCCAAAAGTGCGGCGCAGCTCTGCCGCGCCCACGGTGGCCGGGTAGTAGGTATGCAGGCCAAAATTGATGCGGATGGGCGCCGCCTGTTGCAGGCTGCTGCCGGCCGGGATGTGCGCCAGCGGTTTCAGAAAGTAGTCGAGCGCAAACGTGTAGCCGCGCAGGTAGCCATAGGTGCTGTTGAACATGGCTTGCGTGGCCACCGGGTCTTCCCCGGCGGGCGACCAGTTTTGCTGCCAGTAGCTAGCCAGCGCATCGGACAGCAGCACCGGCGCGGATAATGAGAAACCGCCCCCGAATATTCTGAGCACCCACGGTGGAGACGAGCTAGGCAATCTGCAACGCCGAAAAATAGACGCAGTGAATATTTTCGCCGGCCCCGGCTAAGCGAAAGCACTGCTCTAGCTCGTTGGCTTTGGTGCTCGCCACCCCCCGCTAGTCGCTGGTGTAGGTGTCAAAATCAGCTTATTGAAGGAGGCCAGTGGGCGTGGGAGCAGCCGGGTGATGCAAGGGAAGTAAAAAAAGAGCGAAAAAAAGCGCAGACGCACCCGCAAAATGATGCAAAAAGCCCCCATGCACGGGCATGGAGGCTTTCCAGCAGCCTTCTACCAGTGAAGACCAGATTTGCGCCTGCAAAGTGACGACTAGCCGCGCACTGGTTTATGCGTAAAAATACGGGGTTTTAAAAACAGGTATTTTTACGTAGTTGCGCGCCGCTAGCCCCTGGCTAAAGCAGCGTGCCACGCAGGATTACCAGGGCCACGGTGAAGTAGATGATGAGGCCGGTGACGTCCACGAGCGTGGCTACGAAGGGCGCCGACGAGGTAGCAGGGTCGAGACCCAGCCGCCGCAGTATGAGCGGCAGCATGGAGCCCGCAATGCTGCCCCACAGCACAATGCCCACCAGCGCTACGCCTACCGTGGTGGCTATCAGCAGCCAGTGGGGGCCGTAGATGGGCGTAATGCTCTGCCAGATGGCGATGCGGCTAAAGCCCACCAGCCCCAGAATAACGCCCAGCATAATGCCGCCCAGCAGCTCGCGCCGCAGCACCCGCCACCACTCGCTCAGGGTAAACTCGCCCAGGGCCATGGCCCGGATGATGAGCGAAGTAGCCTGCGAGCCCGAGTTGCCACCTGAGCTGATAATGAGCGGAATAAACTGCACCAGTACAATGGCCTTCTGCAACTCGCCCTCGAAAAACTGCATGGCTGAGGCCGTGAGTAGCTCGCCCAGAAAAAGCACTACCAGCCAGCCGGCGCGCTTCTGCACCAGGCGCAGCAGCGGCGTGGTCATGTAAGGCTCGTCGAGCGCTTCCGAGCCGCCGAACTTTTGAATATCCTCGGTGTCCTCTTCCTCCCGAATGCTCAGGATGTCATCGAGCGTCACAATGCCGAGCAAAATACCCTGGTCGGGGCTCACCACCGGCAGGGCCACGCGGTCGTTGCGCCGAAACACGTCGATGGCCTCCTCCTGGTCCTGGCCCGCCGAAAGCTGCACAAAGCGGTGGTCCATAATGTCGCGCACCCGCGTGGTGGGCGCGGCCAGCAGCACCTCCCGAATGCGAATGTCGTCGATGAGCTTGCCCTGCGCGTCGGTTACGTAGAGCATGTTCAGCGTTTCGGACTGCCCGCCGTGCTGGCGCACGAAGTCGAGCACCTGCTGCACCGTCCAGTTCTCCCGAATGGCGATGTAGTCGGGCGTCATCAGGCGGCCCACCGAGTACTCGGGGTAGCCGAGCAACTGCAAAGTCACGCGGCGCTCGGGCTCCGAGAGGTTCTGCACCAGCTCGGCCACGAAGTTGGCGGGCAAAAACTCGAGCAGGGCCGTGCGGTCATCGGGCGACATTTCGTTGAGAATGTCGGTTATCTTATCCTGGGCCAGGTTTTCGAGGAAGTGGCGCTGTACTTCCAGGTCGAGGTACTCAAACACCTCGGTGGCCAGCTCCAGCGGCAGCAGCCGGAAAATGATGAGCTGCTCGCGCTCGTCCTCATTCTCAATCAGCGTCACCAGCTCGCTGGCCTGGAAGCCGCGCAGCAGCTTTTTCAGCTTGAAAAACTCGCCCTCCTGAATCAGTGTCGTGATGTGGTCCACGGTTTCGGGCGCAGTCATAGGCAAGGCAAAAAATCGGGTGAAGATTTTTAAAGCAGACGAAGTGTTTCGCTAGGCAATAAGGGGTGGCGGGGCAAAATTACGCCCGAGCTTGCGCTAGGTTGGCAGCCTAGCCGGCATTTTTGGCGTACTTCGCTTCTGTACCTGCTTTTGATTGTCGTTTTGCCTTCCCATTCTCCCTCACCTGCCGGCACCACGGCGCCCCAGGGCACCATCGTGGTGCTCGGCGGCGGCTACGACGACCCCACGCTGGCGCTGCTGGCCGGGCTGCTGCCCGCCCGCACGGCTAGCATCGAAATTCTGACCACGGCCACTGCCTACGACCCGGCTCGCACCCACGCCGCCTACGCCCGCGTGCTGCACAAGCTGGGCTGCCCCCACGTGGGCCACCTGCAAGTAGACGAAGACCACCCCGCCGACGCGCCGGCCACGCTAGCCCGCCTGCGGGCGGCTAGCCTCGTTTTTGTGACGGGTGGCGACCAGGAGCGCCTGACCGAGCGGCTGCTGGGAACTGAGTTTTTGGAGGTGCTGCGCCGCCGCTGCCAGCACGAGGCGGGCTTTATCCTGGCGGGAACCAGCGCGGGCGCCTCGGCCCTGGGCGGCCAGATGCTGGTGGCCGGCCGCGGCTGGCGCAGCCTGCTGGCCGGTGGCATCGAGGTGATACCGGGGCTAGCCATCTTGCCCGAAATGCTGATAGACCAGCATTTTGCCGAGCGCGCCCGCTACCCGCGCCTGCTGCACGCCGTGCTAGCCTACCCCGCCCTGCTAGGCCTGGGCCTGAGCGAGGAAACAGGCATCATCTTCCGGCCCGGCCAGCCGCCCGAAGTGTTTGGCGATGAAGTGGTAGTGCTGGTAGATGGCCGCCAACTGACGGCCAGCAACTACACCCGCCAAACGGCCGGCCAGCCCATCGGGGGCCAGGGCTTTAGGGTGAGCCTGCTGGTGAAGGGCGACACCTTTGCTCTGCCGGCCTAGCCGGGCACCAAAACCCAATACTTTTGCGTTGGGTTGCTGGCTAATTTCAGTACCTACTTCTCTGCCATGTCGTTGTTTCGTTCTCGCACGCCCGTGCTGGGGCTGCTAGTCCTGCTGGCGGTGGCCTGCACCCGCAAAACGGTTTCGTTCAACTCGCGGCCCGGCGCCGAGTCGGTAGCCGCCCTGGCCGCGCCCGGCGACTCGCTCACGACCACCGCCCGCAAGGATGCGCCCAAGCTGAGTGTCGCGGGTAAAAAAACCGTACTTACCAAAGCCGAGGAAAAAGCCGCGAAAGACGAAGAGAAAGCCGCCCAGCGCAAAAAGCCCATCAAGAAAAAGATATTTTTGGGCGAGCGCACCAAAAAAGGCTTTTTCAGGACGGGGCCTAAAGGCCGCAACCAGCGGATAACAGTTTTTTATTACCTCAAAAACTTCCGGCAGCCCGACCCGATGGCGCCGGCGGCCTATTATTATAGCCCGCGCAAGCACAAGATTTTCAAAGCCGTAAGCGAGCTCGATGCCTCGACCGACAAAGTGCTGCACGGCCCCTACAAGGTTACGCAGAATAACCAGGTGATTGAAACCGGTTATTTTGCTTTCGGCACCCGTCATTTGCGCTGGGAGAGCTTCGACACGAAGGGGACCCTGCTCACCAAAACCCACTACGAAAAGGGCTTTCCGCGCGATGCCAACATCAGCTACTATGACGCCGGCCGCACCATGCTGCGCGAGGTAGTTCCCTACGTAAACGGCAAGCTGGAAGGCGATTACGTGCGGTTTCGCAACGACGGCCGCCGCGAGTGGGTGGGCCACTTCGAGAACGGCCGCCGCGTGGGCGAGTGGACCAACTTCGGCGACTATAAAAAGTACCCGCACTACGTGTTTCAGTACGGCGAGAGCGGCTACGAGCCCGAAGTAGAAGAGCCCGAACTGGTGCGCGAGTACAGCCGCGGCGGCTCCATCATCTTCGACAAGGAGAAAAATGTGGACAAGCGCGGCGACGCTGACCCCGACGCCGCCTCCGTGAAAGACACCCGCCGCCCCGGTAACCACGGTGCCCCGGTGCCCCGCCCGCCCGTGCGCAAGGCCCAGGACCGCCGCCCCGGCTACCACCCGCCGGCCGCCACGCCGCCCGCCGTAGCGCCCACGCCGGGCGGGGCTGCTAGCCCCACCCCGTAGCCCTAGCCTAGTAAAAGGCGTCTTCAAACACCTCCAGCCGCAGCCCGGTGCGCAGCTGTGTCACGGCCAGGATGTCAAAGCGAATGTCGCCGCGCCAGTCCAGCTCTTCTTGTAAGTGCGTGGCGGCCAGACGAAAAAGCTCCTTCTTGCGCGTCGAAACGAAGGTTTCGGGCGGACCATACTGGTTGCCCGAGCGGGTTTTCACTTCTACGAATACTAACAGGGCCGTGCCCTGGCGCACCACCAAGTCTACCTCGGCGCGCTGGTGGCGGTAGCCCCGGGCCAACACCTCGTAGCCGGCCCGCTGGTAAAAATCGGCGGCGGCGGCTTCGCCCGCCTGCCCCAGCGCGTGCGCAGCAGTTGGCATAAATAGCTGACTTTTTGGTGAGTACTGTGAGATAAACCGACTTGCCCGGGCTCGTCGCCCGCCGCTACCCTAGCCGGACCGCAAGCTAAACCATTTGGTGCGAAGTAACTTTGCATCACTAGCCTGTTCCTTTTCTGCTTCTTCGATGGATATATATTCGGCCTGCGCGGCCCCCGCTCCCCCGGCTGCTGCCGCGCCCGCGGCGCTGCCGCCAGGGGCCGTCACCCAGCGGAGCATCCGGGTGCAGCGCCTGGGCCTAGTGCCCTACGTGCCCACCTGGGATTTGCAGGAAGCCCTGCTAGCCGAAACGCTCGCCACCAAGGCCCACAACCGCCAGGCCGAAGCCGCCGGCCAGCCGCCCCAGCCCACGCCTAACCACCTGCTTTTTTGCCAGCACCCGCCCACCTATACGCTAGGCAAAAGCGGCAAGCCCGAGCACCTGCTGCTCGATGAAGAAGCCCTAGCGGTGCACGGCGCCACGTTTCACCGCATCAACCGGGGGGGCGATATTACCTTTCACGGTCCTGGCCAGCTGGTAGCCTACCCGCTGCTCGACCTCGAAAACTTTCGGCCCGACATTCATTGGTACTTGCGGGCGCTGGAGGAGGCCGTTATCCAAACCCTGGCTACTTACGGGCTGAGCGCCGGGCGCATTGCGGGCCTTACTGGGGTGTGGCTGGGCTGGGAGGAGGGCGCCGCCAACCCACGCAAAATTTGCGCTATGGGCGTGCGGTGCAGCCGCTGGGTAACGCTGCACGGGCTAGCCCTCAACGTGAATACCGACCTTACTTATTTCGGCTACATCGTGCCCTGCGGCATCACCGACAAAGCCGTGACTTCGCTGCAAGCCGAGCTAGGCCGCGCCGTGCCGGTTGAGGAGGTGCAGGAGCGCCTGCTGGCCGCCGTGCTAGGGCAGTTCGCTGCCACCGTGGCCCCGGCGGCCGGTCTTAACGCTTTTTCTACTTTATGAAGCAAGATATTGATTTTGACCCGGTAACGGGTGTTTCAATTGCCATTGTGCCCGACGCGGCTAGCGAACCCAGCGCCGATGGTATTGTGGCCTGGACGGTGTACCTGCTCAATGCCAACGACACGCCGCTCGACACCGTGCTCATCGCAGCCGAGGGCTATGGCGCCCAGCCCACGGGCGAGGCCGTGCGCACCTCCACGCTGCGCTACCACTTCGAGCAGGTGGGGCCACAGTCGGCCACGCCGATTGAGTTAATTGACCCGGCCGTTTTTCACCTCACCAACCAGTACTGGGTGAGCTACTACCAGGCAGGCCGGATTTTTGATAAGAAATTTATCTTTGTGCCCGATTCGCTAGTGCCCGATAATCTTATTCCGCTCGCCCTGCTCGATGGCCGGCCGGGGGTACTGCACAGTTAGCAGCGGCTAGCCCCTGGTTTTCGCAGAGAAGCGCTCTGCCCTTTAGCATACCTATGATAATGACTACTTTACTACAGCTTGCCACGCCCGTTATCGGCGACCATTTTAGCGTGTACCTGGGCTTGGCGGGCTTGTGGGCGTTGCTGGTAGCCATGTTTGCCGTGCCCTCTATTGTGCACATTGCCCACCTCAAAAACCTGCTCGATACACCCAACGGGCGCACCGTGCACAAGTCGCTTACGCCGCGGCTAGGGGGGGTGGCCGTGTTTGCGGGCTTCATGTCGGCGCTCACCATTTTTGCGCCCCTCAACAATGGCGTGAAGGAGTTGCTGGCGGGCTGCATTATCCTGTTCTTCGTGGGGCTGAAGGACGACCTGGTGACGATTTCGGTGGCTAAAAAGTTTGTGGGTCAGCTACTTGCTACGGGCGTAGTGCTGATAATGGCCGATGTGCGCGTTACCAGCTTTCAGGGTATACTGGGCATTTATGAGCTGCCGGTGGGCGTGAGCTACGCCTTCACCTTCGTTATGATTGTGGGTATCACCAACGCCATCAACCTCATCGACGGGCTCGATGGGCTGGCGGGTACCATCGTGCTTATCCTCACGGGCACTTTTGGCTATTACTTCTACCGCTACGGGGGCGCCACGTTCAGCAACTATGCTTTTGTGGCCGTGTGCCTTATCGGCGGCATGCTAGGATTTTTGCGCTATAACTTCCATAAGGCCAGCGTTTTTATGGGTGATACCGGCTCGCTGGTGTGCGGTTTTATCGTGTCGATACTGGCTATTCAGTTTATCGAGCTGGGCAGCCGCACGGGGCAGCCGTTTGGCAACGCCGCGCCGGCCGTTACGCTCGGGGTGCTGTTTGTGCCGCTCTTCGATACGCTGCGCGTGTTTATCCTGCGCATGGCGGCGGGCCAATCGCCCTTCACCCCCGATAAAAATCACGTGCACCACCGCATTATGGCCATGGGCTTTCCCCAAATCAGCACAGTGTTGCTGCTAGGCCTGCTTAATATCGTGGTGGTGCTGTTCGTTATTAACTTCTACTTCTTGGGCAATTTGCCGCTTATTGGGATTCTGGTGGCGTTTTCGGTGCTGCTCAGCGTATTTCTGGGAGTGTATCACAGCCGGGCCGCGCGCCGCCAGGTAGCTTCTTCTTAATCTTGACCATCGCCGCTGTCTTTGCGAGCCGCTTTCGCCTTGGCCGCTACCTGGCGGGGCTGCTGGCCTGGGCTTGGCTGCTAGGGCTACGGCCGGCCTGGGCCGCCGAGTACCGCCCGCTGCCGCCTGCCCCCGCTACGGGTCTGGCCGCCGATGGCTGGCTGCTGCACGATGCGCCTGGCAACCGTCTTATTCTTTACCTGCCGGGCTACCACGCGCCGGCGCACACCTACTACCAGTGGGTGCGGTTTCAGCCGCGCCAGCCGTTTGTACTATCGTTTCTAGCCGCACCGGGGCTGAGTATTTTTCTTGACAACCAACTGCAGTTCACAACCAGCCGCGCCGGGCGCTTTAGCCTCGACCTGGCAGCGGCTGTGCCAGCCGAGCGGCTGGGGCAGCCCCACCTGCTGGCCGTGTGGCAGGCCGATGGCTACCCGGCGCTCAGCTCGTTCAGTGCCGAGGCTAGCGCGCCGGTGGCGGCCGTGGCCACACCTACTAGCCCGACCGCACCGGCTTTTCGGGCACAGCTACGCCTGCCACCAGCGCAGGGTACTAATGTACTGCTCCTCTTTTTGCTGCTGGTGGGCCTGCTCTACGGGGTGGTGCGCAGCACCTATCCGGCGGGCCTGGCGCGTATTCTGCAGGTAAATGAGCTGTTTGGCAGCTCGGCCGAGCCCCAAAGCTTTCTCACGCGCCCGGCTTTCACGTGGCTCAACCTGGGGCTGGTGGCGCTGTTTTCGCTGTCGCTAGCCCTGTTGCTCACGGCGCTGCATACCGATTTTAGCAGCCTGCCCTTATTTCAGCGCGTGTTCGACGTGCCAGAGTCAGCCATTGTAGCGCGAGTACTGGTTTATACTGGGCTGATTATCAGTTTTATAATCGGCAAATACGTGCTCGTCGAGTTGCTCAGCTACATCTTCGACCTGCGTCTGCTCGTCAACCTGCACTACCGCGAGTTTTTGCGCACTACGCTGTTGCTAGGCCTGCTGGTGCCCGTCGTGCTCCTGCTATACCTCGGACTGAACGCTCGCTGGCCCGGCGTTGTTGACCTAGCCAATGGCTGCGTGCTGCTGCTGCTCACGGCCACCGTGCTGCGGGTGGCCCGCACCCTGCACCAACGGGCCTCCCTGCTTAATCTTCATTTGTTCGCGTACCTTTGTGCTACCGAAGTACTGCCCCTGGCCGTACTATTGAAACTCATTGTGTTTACGTATCCTGCTTAGGCAGCGCTGCGCTTCTTCGGGGGCAAAGCTTACTTTCTTTCTATAGTTCCAGCGTTACCCTTTTCTTCTTCTATGGCCGAGAGCGCAGCACAGCCGAGTATGGACCGGCACGCCCAGCCCATTCGCAGCATCCTGGTTACCCAGCCCAAGCCTGCCAACGACGTTTCGCCTTACTCCGTCTTAGCCGAGAAATACGGCATTCGCGTGGATTTCCGGGAGTTTATCGACGTACAGGGAGTTCCTTATAAAGAATTTCGCAAGGACAAAGTCAACATTCTGGAACATACGGCAGTCATTTTTACCAGCCGCAATGCCGTCGACCACTTCTTCCGCATTTGTCAGGAAGCTAAACTGGAAGTGCCAGCTGAAATGAAATACTTCTGTATTTCAGAGCAAACGGCTAACTACCTGCAGAAATACATTGTGCTGCGCAAGCGCAAGCTTTTTGTGGGCCTGCGCACGGCGGCCGACCTTTTCGAAGTTATCAAGAAGCACAAGGGCGAAAAGTTTCTGTATCCGTGCTCGGACATCCGCAAGGACGACCTGCCCGAATTTATGCGGGCCAACAATCTTAAGTTTACGGAGGCCGTTATCTACCGCACCGTGGCTAGCGACCTGTCGGACCTGGCCGAGGTGAAGTACGACTGCCTGGCATTTTTCAGTCCCTCTGGCATCAGCTCGCTATTTGTCAACTTCCCCGATTTTACGCAGGGGGGCACCCGCATTGCAGCCTTTGGCCCCACCACCGCCAAAGCAGTGCGCGATGCTGGTCTTATCCTTGATATTGAGGCACCTATGCCCAATGCCCCGTCCATGACGGGCGCCATTGAAGCCTACATCCGGCAGCACGCCGCCCAGTCGGGCATGGCGGTTGGCAAAGACAAGTCGGCCGGCTAGTAGGCTAGCCACTTGCGGAGCCGCCCGGCCAGCCGTTTTGGCCGGTCGTTTCTTTGCGAAGCGGGTAGCGGACTAGGGGCAATTATTAGCTACATTTGAACAAAGGGCTGCTAGCTGGCCTGCTCATTCTTTCCCTTCCCCTTTCTTCGTCGCTCCCATGAAAGGTATTGTACTTGCTACGCTGCTGGCGGTGGCAGCCGTGCCAGCCCTGGCGCAGCAGCAGCCGCAGTTCACGCATTATGGCCTCAATGGCATGTACCTGAACCCGGCCTACGCCGGTATTAGGGGCCAGACGGAGGTAAACCTCATCGGGCGCTACCAGTACCTGAACCTGAGTAATACCCTGGGTGATGAAAATGGCTCGCCGCGCACGGGTATGGTATCGGCTTCGGTGCCTATTCTGCCACTGCACGGGGGCATTGGCCTAGCCGTTTACTATGACCAGGCCGGGGTGTCGCAGGTCACGAACACAGCGCTTTCCTACTCGCAGCACATAAAGCTTGGTAGCGGCCAGCTAGGCATCGGCATTCAGGGCACTTTCACTTACTTGAGCAAGGGTTCATACCGTGCCATCGACCAGAACGACCCTTTCGTGCCCGAAAGCGGTTCCGACCGCAAGTTCGACGCCGGCGCGGGCCTGTGGTACGAGTCGCCCAAATTTTACGCCGGCTTGAGCGTGAACAACCTGTTTCGGTCCAACTACTTGTTGCAGAGTGCCATTCGCAATGCGAGCGGCGAAATTATTGGCTACCAGAACACGTCGCAGTTTTTGGGCGAGAACCACGCGTATTTCACAGCCGGCTACAATATCGAAGCTTCGAGTAGCGTTACGGTCACGCCTATGCTACTCGTAAAATCCGTATTGCCAGGCAGCTACGATGCTGCCACCAAATATGACAACCAACGCAACTATTCTGCTGAAGCCGGAGTACGCGCTACATTGAATGACCAGTTCTCAGCGGGCCTCAACTACCGCTACGAAGAATCGATATCCGGCCTGCTGGGCTACGGCTTTGGGCCCGATAATCGCTATCGGCTAGGCTATGCCTTCGACTTTATTGCCTTCAATCAGGCAGCACGGGCTTTTAGCTCTCACGAAATAATGCTTTCGCTGCGCCTGCCCAAGACATTGCCCCTTGTTCGTCCCGCCATCCGCACCCCCCGTTACAGCTTTTAGGGCATTCAAACCGACAATTGTCAAAGGTTTACTAAAGATTTTAAGGGTGCTGATTGTATCTTACTTAGGATTTTAGGGTCATTAAGCTAGTTTTTTAGCTCATCGAACGAATTAGATGCTTTACGCGTCCAAACCATATTGTGCGGCTCCTTTGAGAGGCGTAGATTTGCCAGTAATTACACAATTTGCCCCAATCGCAGCCTGATTATAAATTAGTTCTTTCTTCCTATTATGAAAAAATTTCTGGTATTACCTCTACTTGCCTTATCGGGGGTATTTCTAGGTGGCTGTTTCACTAAAAACTACCAAGGCGACCTAGTGGGCACCGACGACCGGCCTATATTTAACCCGCAAGAGGTTCCCTTTGGCATGGTGCCCTGTCCCGGCGGTACCTTTCACATGGGTCAAACCGACCAGGACATCTCGGCCTCAATGGTGAACATGAACAAGCAGGTGACTATTGCCGGCTTTTACATGGACGAAACCGAAATCACGAACAACGAATACCGCCAATTCGTGAACGCCATTATGACGGATTCGGTAGAGGCGCTTGGAGAAGACTATATCAAAACTGAGCTTTATCCGGATACTACCGTTTGGGTGCGTGACTTTACGTACCACATGGGCGACCCTCTCCTGGAATATTACTATTCGCACCCTGCGTTTGACGACTATCCAGTGGTAGGTGTTGACTGGTTTGCCGCTCGCTACTTCTGCACGTGGCGCACCAAGCTAAAGAACACTGTGGCCGAAGAAACCGGCGATGCCCCTTATCCTAACTTCCGCCTGCCCTCCGAGGCTGAGTGGGAGTACGCTGCTCGCGGCGGCCGTGAAGGTGCTACTTTTCCCTGGGGTGGCCCGTACGTGCGCAACACCAAAGGCTGCATGCTAGCCAACTTCAAGCCTGGCCGCGGCGACTACGCTTCGGATGGCTATGCTTATACCTCGGAAGTGGGCTCGTACTTTCCTAATGACTTCGGCCTGTATGATATGGCCGGCAATGTGAGCGAGTGGTGCGACGATGCTTACATGGAAGCATCGGTACCGGTAGTATGGGACTTGAACCCAACTAACCCCGATGACAACGAGCCCCGCAAAGTAGTGCGTGGCGGCTCGTGGAAAGACATTCAGTATTTCCTCGAAACCGGTACCCGCAACTTCGAATACCAAGATTCGGCCCGCTCTTATATCGGCTTCCGCTGCTCCATGATTCAAATCGGCATGGGCACCAACCGTCGCCTCAATTAGTATCTCTCGTCCAATTCATTCTTTTTCTCTTTCTCTAAACGGAGCTATTATAGCTTCAATTCAACATGGCTGTTAAGAAAAACTTCCTGTACGACACCTTGATGCCGAAAATTTACGGTATTGGAGCTGCAGTTGTAATCGTAGGCGCGCTATTTAAAATCCAGCACTTACCAGGCGCTGGTCCTATGTTGACGGTAGGTCTGCTTACCGAGGCTGTTATTTTCTTCCTCAGTGCCTTCCAACCTCATCAGGCTGAGACTGACTGGGCACTAGTGTATCCCGAGTTAAGCGAGGGCTACGACCCCTCGACCAATGATAACCGCTTCCGTGAAAAAACGCCTGCTCCCAACGGCCTAACCGGTAAGCTGGATGACATGCTGAAAAACGCTAACGTTACTCCCGAAGCTCTCACTAACCTGGGTCAGGGCCTGAATCGCCTCAGCACCACTACTGCTCAATTGAGCAAGCTCGGCGATGCTACCAATGCTACTGATGAGTACACCCAGAAAGTGCGCACCGCGGCCCAGTCGCTCGATGGCATTAATAAGGCTTACTCCAACACGGTAGAAGCTATCACGTCGCTTTCGAACGCCACGGGTGATGCCAAAGAGTACCACCTGCAAGTACAGAATGTGACCAAAAACCTCGGTGCGCTGAACGCAGTGTACGAAATGGAACTGCAGGATGCCAACACGCACCTCAAGTCGATGAACCAGTTCTACGGTACGCTGGGCAAAGCCATGGAAAACATGGTGCAGGCTGGCAAAGACACTGAGAACATGCAGGGCCAGGTGGCTGCCCTCACCGGCAACCTCACGTCGCTCAACCGGGTGTACGGCAATATGCTAAACGCCATGCGCGCTGGCACCGCTAGCTAAGCGAGCTACTTATTAATCGCTTATACTATCACAATTTAGCAATATCTCTAGCAGATGGCAGGCGGAAAAGAAACACCGCGGCAGAAGATGATTGGCATGATGTATCTCGTGCTAACCGCTCTGCTGGCGTTACAGGTCCAATCGGCTGTAATTCTAAAGTTTAAGTTCATTGACGACAGCTTGCTAAGCGTAAATGATAAAACTTCGAATGCAGCAGATGGTACTATTAAAGGTATTCAGGCAGCAGTTGCCAAAAACAATAATCAGGCAGTCGATAAAGCAGTCCTAGCTAAGAGCGAGGAGATTCGTCAAAAGACAAAAGAAACTATTGCTTACCTGCGTGAAGTGCGTGATAAACTTGTGATAGCCGGTGGTAATCCTAAAGGAGCTACCGAATACAAGGATATCAATGCTGAGGACATTGTTGCTACTACCATGATTGGGTCGGGTGACAAAAAGAATGGGCTAGGTTACCCTTTGAAGAATAAGCTGAACGATTATTCAAACTACATCAAAGAGTTTGTGCCTGATGCTAAGCAACTGGCACTTGATGGTAAAGATGATGTCCGGGTAACTACCGCCAAGGACCAGACCACGAAAGAACAAAAATCTAAGGATTTTGCTCAACTAAACTTCGAATCGACGCCGTTAGCTGCAGCCTTGGCTACACTTTCGCAAAAAGAAACAGAGGTATTGAAGCTAGAAGCAGATGCGTTATCAGCTCAGTCTCAAAAGGTAGGAGCAAAAACCATTGTGTTTGATAAGCTAGGTGCGTTTGCTTCGGCAGAGTCGCAGACTGTGGCTGCAGGTACTAAGTACAAGGCGGAGCTATTTCTAACTGCTTCTTCTTCTAACATTCGCCCTACAATGACCTATAATGGCTCGCCGCTTTCGGTTGGTCCTGATGGCCATGGTAAAGTGGAGTTTACTGCTCGTCCCGGTGCTTTTGACCAAGCTGGCAATGCGAAAGCTAACTGGACCGGCTCTATCCGTTTGAACCAGAATGGCCGCGATACGACTTTCAAGGTAACAGTGCCTTACACTATCACCAAGCCAGTGATGCAGATTCAGTCGGCTTCAGTGCAGGCCTTGTACTATAAGTGCGGCAACAAGCTAAGTGTACAGGTGCCAGCCCTTGGTGCCCAATACCAGCCTAGCTTCTCGGCTTCGGGTGCTTCGGTAATTACGGGCCAGAAAGGTGATGTAACTCTCGTTCCCAATGCCCGTGAGGTGACGCTGAACGTAAGCAGCGGTGGTAACGCTATCGGCTCGCAAACCTTTAAGGTCCGTCCGATTCCTAACCCAACTATCGACTGTTATGTTGGTGGGCAGAAAGCTAATGAGAAACAAGGAACTCCAGGTACATCAATTCGGTCTATCACATTACGGGCTGTTGCTGATCCTGGCTTTGCTACTTTCCTACCCGAAGATGCTCGCTACCGCGTGAAGGGCTTTACGGCCGTACTAGCTCGTGGTAAGAAACCAGTATTGTCAAAAACTATTTCTGGGCCGCAAGGTGACCTCAGCGATATGGTTAATGCTTATCGTGAAGGCGACCGTTTGTATATCGAAATGCAAGGTGTACAGCGTATGAACTTCCAAAATCAAACGGAAGATGTCGCTATGAGTCGTATATTCAACATCCCGCTGCAATAAGGCAATTACGTAATTCGTTAGCTCTAAAAAATCTATTATGACCCGCTATTTCAAAGCATTGCCTTTTACCGCGGCGGCCCTGATGGTTGCGCTGGTGGGCCGGGCACAGGAGCAGGCAACTTCTACCGCCACTACAGGCGCCATTCGGCAGATTCCTGTTTCCGACCAGATGTTCCGCAAAACCATTTGGCGAGCCGTTGACCTGCGGGAAAAGCAAAATCGTCCCATGTTTTCGGATGGTAAAGAAATCAGCAAAGTCATTATGGAGGCCGTTAACCGCGGCGAGCTGCAGGCTTACAAGAACGACTCAGTAACGTCGACATTTTCGCCGGCTGAAGTAAAGGGCAATATGTCCTACGCTATCGAGGCACCTATAAGTGTCGATGCTGATGGTGGTGACTGGGGCGGTACGCCGGCGCCAAAAGGCAAAAAGGCTGTGCCGGCCAATGATGGCTGGGGTGCTCCAGTGGCTTCAGCTCCATCTTCAGGTGGTTCCAAGCAGGTTAAGGTGCTTGATAAGAATGGCAGACCTGTGAAGAAAAATGGCAAGTATGTGTATAAAACCGTGCGCACATCTACGGTAGCCGCTACTCCGCCACCACCGCCTGCTACTACGGCGCCTTATCGCTATAAGGACCTTTATCAGATGGAACTGACCGAGGAAATGATTTTTGATAAGAAGCGCTCACGGATGTACCACCAGATTAAGACGGTGTCGCTGAAACTTCCTTCTACACTATCTCAGAATGCCTCGGGGCTAGAAAAAAATATTGCTACGTTCAAGTATGCAGACTTGGTGAAGGTGTTCCGCAACAATCCGCAACAAGCTATCTGGTTCAACGCGCAGAATGATGCGCAGCATAAAAACCTAGCCGATGCGTTTGAATTGTGGCTTTTCAACTCGTACATTACTAAGGTGTCAAACCCCTCGGGCGATGACCTGGCTAGCCAGTATGGTAGCGAGCGCGAAGGCTTGTTGGCTGCCCAGCAGACTGCTGCCGACCTCGTAGAGTATGAGTA
>Ga0160427_10001216_pt1 | contig 15877 bp, 19 predicted proteins | sample SolpanmetagenomL_FD_108194 | JGI IMG/M metagenome (GOLD analysis project Ga0160427, IMG submission 108194) | Solar panel surface microbial communities from Lawrence Berkeley National Laboratory, California, USA - L | ecosystem: Engineered > Built environment > Solar panel > Unclassified ...
GTTGGTTCCTCAACTGTGGATAAAGATAATATGACGCATGACCCAATTATCACGCAAAAATCTCTTGAATGGAACTTGAAAAGTATTTGCAAGATGTGTGACGATATTCAGGCAAGAGTTGTTCATCTTGATGAGGAAAGGATCATGAAGTATACAGTCAAAGGTCGTGGTTCTTCGCTTTGGATTACACAAAACATCTCGCTCAAGTTCGATGATGGTAGGTGTTTCTGCATTAGGGTTTTTTAAGAACCCCGATTTATATCGAACACTGGTGTGGCTAATTTGAGTATGTCTAGGAAATGCTAAAATGGCCAAGCTTCATAGTAATGATAATAGGAATGAAGGTGATGGTCATCCAGTCGAATCTACCTACAACCAGAGTATGCTAGACTCTGATGGAGATTCCGACGTTGGATGGTGGTTGTGTTCTACAGTAAAAGAACTTGACGAATTCACCGATACTGAGGACGAGAATACATCTGAAGAAGAAAGCTCAAGCTCATCGGATGAAAATTTGGATGATACGAATCAATTCAACGGAGTTGACTTTGTGTTTTCTGACGATGAACTTGAAGAAGAAATTCAAACTAAGTATGTATCCATTTAATGTTGTCAAATTGTTTCATGTCTGCGAAACTAGAATCACCACATTGTATGTGAAAGAAGATCACAATTTCATCTATAAATACACAAATTCATTCATATCTCGAAATTTCAGCCTGTCCTTTGTTTATAGCTATCGAAGCTTTAATTGACATTTTGCGATTTCTAGAAAGTCACGTACACCGATTCCAGCCCTCGAATTCCCTTCACACTGCGACACTATAGCTATAGCTGCAAACCAACATACCAACATGTCTCCTCAAAGGTCTTCCATTTTAAGAGATGCCAAAACTAAGGCAATGACCGAAATTGATAAAGGTCTTGATGCCGTGAGTACTAGAAATACACCTTTCTTGAGGGAGGCATGTATGTTTTCGTGTTTTGAACAATAGATTTTAATCAAATTGAGAGAATTAGGAAAGCCTCGCACGCAACCTAAACATTTTCAGTATCTATGGCAGGATAAAAGCTCGTCATCTCGACAATCCGACAGAAACCAAGGACCTCGCTACACTACTCGAGCGAACCACAATGAGGGGAGAGAAGATAGAGGACGAACCATTCCTCTGGTTTTCAGACGACTTTTCAGCTCAGCCTTGGTTGATCAAGATCATGAGCACACTTCACAAAATACAACCGGAACACGGCTTATCAAAACAAGAGCGTGGGGAAGATTCGATGCATGATTCAAGCTCTGACTCACACGGAGTAAGCTTAAAGTTAGTGTCAAGAAAACGATCTCAGCAGCCAAAAATGACAAGTAATAGTAGTAGTGATCATTGGTTATTTGATTTGGAGAAGAATGACAATTTCGTAGGAATGTCGAAAAACAAAAGCTCGACTAAACATGATGCACCAACAATAGGGCTCAAGACTTTGAGCAGAAAGGCGTACAATGAAGTTTACGATTATCCCAACGATAATATCGTTGTACAAGAGCACGCTGCGCAACACACAAGTGATAAAGATACAAAACAGAGAGTCATTAACGAAGAAACGAAGGTATCCGCATCTACGAGCGGGTCTTCCAAGACATCGCCATCATTGTTAGAAACGCAACCGACAACACGTTTGTGCTTCGATACTGCTGATGCTATAACGTATGGTGATAGACAAAGTGACACACATCACAATCATCTTATTGAAGCTCTTGAGGAACGAATTTCCACGAGTGAGAAAGAGAGTTCAAACGATGATGAGGAGTTTGAGAATGCATTGACAGAGATGATGAATGCCATCGAGGATGCACTCTACAAGACTGCTGACAGTACTGATGACACTATCAATTCAGGCACAGATTCCACCATCACATCTGACGATGCATCTATTGATCATGAGATAAATGACGCTTCTACTATAGCTAATGAACATAAGAAAGTGACATCAACTTTGCCTGCCAGATTTGCATCATTATCCTCAGATGCACTACAAACCTCGGCATTTTTGACCAATAGAAAAATCGTATGGCTGCCACATCTCATCAATATGATCAGCATCCTTGTAACCACTTTTAACCTTCTCATCATTGCACTCTTTGACAAGTCTTTAGCAATCACGCTTCTATGTCTATTGCTATTTACCGTCGTGACCATGGGAATTCTCACGTTGTACATCATGATGAATTCAGTTGAATCAGTGATCACAAAGTGTGCTCACGTTAGACAAGAAGATGAAGATGAGCCAGAAGCGAAACCAGTGGAAGTAGGCGAGGCCAAAATAGTCAAGATTATTAGGGTTGGACGACCGCAGCTTATGGAGGACGAGATTTGTGAGGAAGAAATAAAGAAGGAGCAATGTGCATGAACATTAATGTATACTGTTGCAGATTCTTGATGTTCATAGAGCAATATCCTTGGATCATCTTCCCTCATATCTACGCCGTGATGCTAGCAAGCATATAATATTTGTAGTGCAGGTATAAACATTCATCGTTATTGTTCCACGAAAGGAAATTTTTTTCCCGTCAAGATGTCAGTCCTGTTTAAGAGAGATGATCAATGTTTTAAAGACGTCAAATGCTACTATATATATTCGAGAGCTATCCGGATATATGTGGTGATATAACAGCCATAACAAAATAAAATCTGAAAAGTGGAGTAAAGTTCATTACAAAAATAGGACCCTACTCATTGAAAAAGTTGGTGTAAGGGTATACATGAGCGCATTAAAGCATAATCTCCATAAACTCCAAATATAGACAAAAGTCCCGCTAAAGCAAAATGCTCACAAAGTATATACTAGTTTGACCCCACTATTCTTTCCATCTCTAAGATCGTTTAATCCATCTAATATGCCATCCAAACCGCCTTCACGTTTCGATATCGGATGAGGTTTTAATCTTCCGTGAGCTAACAGCCTTTCCGTCAAGGTCCAGAAATTTTTCGCAAATTCGTAGTCTTCAGACTTTGCAGGTATTGTTCCTCTTGAGCTGTTCTCCCATCCAACCTCCTCGCCAATCGCAGTATAGGCCAATATTGATTTGACTGTAACGTTGGGCTTATGACTTGTCAGTCCGGGTGCTAGTGTAACAATCGTACCGCCAGACATTGACAATGCTTCCGAGCTAATTCTAACACTGTCTTCAGTTGAAATACAGTCAAACGCATGGGCCATCGTATTTCGTGACATGACACGTGCGTCTGCAGCACATGTTGGAGACGTATAGTCGAAAACATGGTCGGCGCCTAATTTTCGTACAAGGTCGAAATTTCTCGGGGAACATGTTGTAATGACTTCAAGATTGGCTCTGTGGACACAAATCAAGGATTAGTCTCTCGCGATTGATTGTAATACGCTTCACAAATTGTGCGGCCATTCTCGATTGCAAAACGCTGGAAGTTATACAAACAATTTAGCGTATTGTATAGCAAGAGTTCCCGTTGCGGTACTTCCACCATAGATTAATATCGGCAATTTTTCCCTTGATCTGCTGCCCTCGCCTGGTATTGGTAGTTGTAGTTCTTTGAAAAGTCCTAATGCGCAGGTAATTACACCGACACCGAGTGTGCTCGCCTCCTCAAAATTCATGTTTTTTGGTATGTGTGCGCATAATCCGGCTTTAGCAGTGATGAATTCCGCGAATGCTCCGTCCTCCTGATATAAGTGGTTCTCTAATTTCAGTTCACGATTTTTTTTAGTAAAAGTACCAATAGTACAATGTCTACCAGTATGACAAGGTTTGTTGGAAGACTGCACTTACGACCGTGTGCAACGCCAGCAATCCGGTCACCCTTCTTCACCGATGTAACATCCTTGCCGACTTCGTGCACAATTCCAGCGTAGTCACACCCTACAAGGCACCCCGCCTTTGGCATATAATCGATATGCTTATAGTCTGTAGGATTCAACGCGACAGCTTTGACCTGAACTATGATATAGTCGTCCCTCAGCGATGGCATCGGCCAATCTGACACTACTCGTGCATCCTTTTGCCCGAAAACCTTGAGAGCTTTTTGAGTTGTCATTGTCGGAGCAAATAGACTGATGCTTAATTTTCGGTGGTTGTGGGCCAAACTATAGGGGACAGGTGTATGATTTGCCTTGCGTGAGGCTCGTATGCCGTGGAGTTGAGTATGGTAGGTGGATTGAAGAGCTGTGTAGCTAACGTTGACTCACAAAAGCAATGTAAACAAATGGAAACGTCAGCGTGTGGATATTATTGCTCATATTATATATATTCTTAACGTATTGTAGATATTGTGCTTGTACCACATATGCATCATCGTCCCAATAGCGGCTTACAAAAGGTTGCAAAGCAGGCGGCTAAGGAAAGACCACGATGATTTTTGTAGGGAAATATAGTGTACACCCGAACGATCCGCTTCCCCCTTCCAGGGAAAACTTACCTCTGATCAACGAGGGAGATACTCTTTGTGCACAAATCGGCAAGGATGGGTTGTGAGGGTAAGAAAAGGGGGGTAATTTGACCATCACCAGTGTGTTCACACTCCCCTTTGTTCGCCTTGATTTAGCATTCCTCATGTACAGTACATGTACAAGCACACACGTGTACACATCTGGCAAGGATGAGCTCTTTACTCAATTGACCAAGCACAAGGGGAAAGAAAAAAAAGGGTTTCGCTTCGTACTTCCAGATGTGCAGAATTGAGATTTGGGTCATGTCTAGAATGCGCGAATTTACCTGGTACTTACATGTGTGAATGTCAACACAACAAAATTATCATGAACATCATCACTTACTGCTGATATGAAATCAATGTCTATCCGATATCAAAATTTAGACAACAACTTTGACAACACACTAGGACACTTTTAGTGCTAGGGTGCTTGGTAGTGTTTCGATAAACGGCTAATCTTTCCCCCATTTGAAAAGTTTAACGCTTGATGAAATTCAGATGAACTAAAAAACCGTGTCGAATTCGAACTTGGAACACAATGGTCTCACTTGCAATTGGATGTTGAAGCTATGTAAGTCAGTGCATAGACTAGTGTTCGAGATGGTTGATATCTGTTCACCTTGCATATGTAGTCTTGAGCTTCAACTCCAGTCCCCTTAATAAGCTTGCCCATGTGAAAATTGCGGTGCACTTACTAAAAACTGTATATTGATACCTATAGTACTCTTGACTATTGTTTTCTGTAACGGATGCAGCCATGGTTGTACCGCGGTACTGCAGCTGGGGTTCATATCAGCCTCACTGCTTAAGCTTTGAAGTTGGTGTAGAGGGGGCAGTGCTAGAGGATATTCTTAAATTTAAAGATGTGTTATCATTTACTCTATCAACATTGAAAGTTTATTCTGCTCGATAATTTCGAAGTAGCGAATAGCACAACTTGACTGACGGTAACATGCATTGTGGGTGCCGTAGGAGTCAATAGTATCACATTTATAGAAGTTTAAGATTAGGCTCTCGGCATATATGCTGAAGCATATGCATAGGCATCTTGTGTGTGGCAACTTTCGAATTTCCCCGTATGATGAATATCGAATATTCGGAAAAGAATGACAAAGATCCAACCAAATTAACGTTGACAAGGTATCATGAGCAGCTTGAAAGAGTTAACTATGAACTAAGCTCAAAATGGACGTCTAATTTACTCTATCTTTGTAAATTCGCGATACATTTTTAACTTGCGGACTAGGATACTACTCTCGTGTCGGTAAACAATCAACTCGTTGATTCTTTCTAAACTTCCTCGACGTCTTTATCCTTCTCGACCTCTTCTAAATCTCGGATCATGAGATAGCCTTCCGCAAAGTTGCATTGGCTATCCGCACAATGCAAACCAGGTAATAACTTTCCATTTTCATCATATGCCTCCTTCTCATTGGCTACGTGGAACGCGTTCGATGTATCAATCAATTCATATCCCTTCTTTTCATACAATCTCTTACCAGCCTTTGTTGAAAGTAGTGCTAATCTCAATCCATCTTTTTGAGCTTTGGCAATACCCCAGTCCAACAAAGCAGCCCCGATACCACGCCGTTGGTAGGCCGGATCCACAACAAGCAATTTCAGAAACAATGTGGGTACAGTATCGGGAATGAATTTGGGCACCACTATGGCGTTGAGAGCTGACAAGCGATCTATAGCAGCTTGATTCACCCAATTCAATTCGCGAAAGAAGAGAAAGGGTCTGATTTTCCTGTAAAGGTTGTATATAGTGCGGTGCATCCCTACATGTCATTTCCGTCAATCATCTTCAATTTCGCCTGCAGCTGCATATGTAAACATAATTAAAACTTACACAACAACCATGAATCCCTCTTGACGACTTCTGGTGATTTATTCACACCTCTACCCTGCAACTGCCAGACCGCATTACCTACAATTTCTCCACTGATCGAGGCAGTCATGGTGTAGACGGTCGGATCGAATAGATCTGCTATCATATACCGATGATATATACCCATAAAGGACGACATATTTTCCATTCTTCTTGGATATCGAATCATCCACATTTCGTCACTGTGCAAACCTGCTGCTATTGTGACCTGAATCATACATTGTTGTTTATAGCGCGTTGTGTTTGCCCAAGTGTGGAGCTTGAGTTCAAGTTCAGGCGCAATTGTCTCCATATGCAGTATGCTGACCCAGATGGCTCTGCAGGCTGCAATTTGGTTGTAATTTTGATGTGTTGAAGTTTCGATACAAATTCGAGATTGTCATGCTCAAGATAAATTGTGAAGGGTACTAGTGATATCCTACCGCCCTACTGCGACGGCTCCCAACAACCCGCAGACGTCGTGTGCACACATGCATGTTTCGAGGGATTTTTGAACTGCGCGTATCTGAACTGTCATCCAATCACGTATGCATCTGCAGTGGCTAACTATAAGTTAGGCGAGTCTCTGTGGGCTGCCAATTATGAACGTCAAAAAAAGTGACTCACACGGAGCTGCGACTTGCTCAAGAACCGATTGGATACATACATACATACATCGCGTGAGCTGAATATGATTATTTCAGCGAATGAATTCTGCGAGCCTAGATATCACAATAGTTCCTCGAGCTCTATATGTGACGTAGGAACGATGCCGCTATTAACTAGGTATCATTTTATATACGAACCCCACTTTCAGATATAAATGCATGTTGTATTGTGTGAAGAGCAGGTAATAGTTGCGTAGAATATTATACGGTGGTATGGACATGGCAGTTGGAAAAAGTGACATTGGTGGCCCCACTATTTTTCGGTAGGAGTTGTATATATCACTTCTCTGGGTAGAAAACACCTATAAAATGTTATAGCTATTGATGTGGCTTTTGCAATTGCCATGTCCGTACCGGTACTTACCACTGTACGTTCATGGCCATGTCTGCTCAACCTTCCACGCAGGTGTACGCAAAACGCTAAATTAATGTCAATCGTGAAGTTTTACCCTGTAGTGTCAGCAGAATGAATTTAAACTTCCAAGATTAGCGGCACTAGTATCCCTATATTTTTTACCCCTTCTTTCACGATGCTTTTTAACGTCTAAAAATCACGGCCGCACGGCGCCGGCTGAGCCGGGTACGAAACTCGAGAATATGAGTTCATCCCACAACACATGTGCAGATCGCTACACATTCTTGTTAGCTTGTTTATTCAAACATGTGAGGGTGGAGCTATAGGAGAGTGCTCTGAGTTGACTGATCACCTTTGCCCAACGGCTTTGCGAAGAACAAATGTTCAACCGTCGAGCTTTAGCCTAATTGAGGCCCCATGTATCTTAGTCATACGTTTCTGACCACAAAATTCGGTTTCGCTTTCGGTAGAATGATTCCGCGAGCTCAAATAGAACAATGCTTGTTTGACGTCTTTAATAATTGTAGATGTGTTTGCGGCGCGTCTTATACCATTTCTATTCTATTTACATATCGTAATTTGTCTCAACATTTAATTGTTTATTAAATTTGAATGCCAAAACCTGGATTGACTTGCTAGAATATAAATAATCTCACAGCCTATAATTGTTGTAAACATTTGGCAAAGCTGCGATAGAGATTCTTCAAGATGAAGTACAAATAAAAACTTAGGGAAGCACATCTTGAAACGACGATATACGTAAACTTGGACCCTTGCTCTTCAGCTTGATCATGCTACAATGGTGTATAGAAAGAAAGATAATTGGAATTGCTTTGACATCATTAACAGTGTATTATTTGTTGCAAATGTTGTGCTCAAGCTATACTATAGCTAGAATGTACAATTCTTGGACTTTTGCTCATGAGCATGAAGCTGTCTAAATTTATAGACGAGGATATATAATCCCGACCCTGTACAACTTCGTCATGATATATCCCGACAATTATTGTAAACCTCCACGATCACTTTCTTGATTCCTCTCAACATCAAAAACAATATCTCGATCGCAAAGAATACTGGCCCTCAATTCATCTTGTGAAGACTATACACTCTCAATCTATCAACAAAATCGAGAGACAACAGCAGCATAATTACGATCAACAATTTTGACGGTGTATTTACAACCAACAACGACTAGAACTATGTTATCCTCAACCAGTCTACATACACCTGTTCCCCCACCTCGTGGTGTGATGGTTCCATGCCCGACATTTTTCAAGAAAGATACGACAAGTCCATCCTTCTCTCGTCCGTTAGACATTGAGGCACAAGTAGCACATTCGGTACGTACATGTTTACATCCATCAGACAATTGCGTAACAGTGCAGCTGAAGCCGTTATGATTTAAGCTTACTTTCCAACACTGACATACCATTTCACTTCATATAGATACATCTCGCCAGTTCCGGTATCGTTGGTTTAGTTCTTCTCGGATCTACAGGCGAAGCTGTACACGTCTCCAACGACGAACGAAAAACATTAATCAAAGGAGTGAGGGACGCTTTAAATGAAGCAGATTTTCCAAACTACTGTATTGTTGCTGGTACTGCGTACGTTCCACTCTTCCAAAAAGATCCCATGTCTCAATTACATCTTACAATCATAATTGAAGTAGTACATGTACTAACATGTATATACCGTAACCCAACAGTCAAAACAGCATTGAGGAGACCGTTATACAATGTAAAATCAGCGCGGAAGCTGGAGCACAGTATGCACTTGTTCTATCACCATCATTTTTCGCAACCGCAGGCGGATATACGTAAGTATTAAAACCACATATGAAAAGTCTATAGCTACATCCCTTTCATATAAAACAACACTTTAATTAACAAAAAAAAACCAACAGAGACGAAGGCTTGATAATGTGGTACAGCGCCGTCGCCGATCAGTCACCCATACCCATCCTCGTAAGTCTTCTCAACTGCTTAATCTACAGGCCATATTCTACCACCAGTCCTACATATCACCCTACTTCAATTGATAAAACAAAACTGATCAACTTGCTGATATTCACCAACAGATATACAATTACCCCGCCGTCACAAACAACCTAACCATCACCCCCAACGTCTACCGCATCCTCTCCAACCACCGCAACATTGTCGGCTGCAAACTCTCCCACTTCAACATGGCCTACCACATCATCATCTCCTCTCTCCCCTCCGAGACATTTCACACATACACCGGTCTCGGGCAACAATTACTCCCATTCATGCTCGGTGGCAGAGGGGCGGGGGCTATCGACGGCCTAGCAGGCTTCTTCCCGAAAACCGTAGTCAGATTATACAATCTCGGCAGAGACGTTGAAGAAAAAGGCACAAAAGAGCTCTGGGAAGAAGCGAGGAATTTACAATCACTCGTCAGTCAAGGAGAGGAATGGGTTGTCAAGTTTGGTACGTTGGGTATTAAAGAAGCTACAAGCCGAGTTTTAGGAATCGGTAAAGGCGATGGTGGAAGGTTGCCTTTTTGTGGATTGAAGCCAGAAGTGGTGGACAAAGCGTACAAGGAGTTTGAGCCACTGTGGATGCAGTTGCAAGATGTAGAGAGTGGTTTGTAGTGTGTTGGTCAACACATGATATAGAGATGCGTACATGAGATTATGGCTGTAAATATATGATAATGAGATCTTTTGTGTAAGGAAAATGATGCTAAATTTGATGATGATACAACTTGCGTGTCAAGATAAGGAAAATGCACCGCTTCTCAACTATAAAGATGTAATCAAAAGAAAAAGTTTTGAAAGTTGCTATTCCCATCCAAATCATAAAACCACCCCTCCAACAAAGGTTCCACCTGCATATTTGTATACGTCAAAGGCGCATCCGAAAACTGTATCTGCGACCCCAAAAAGTCCGCAACATCATATGGCGGCGGTGTCTGTATCCCCAACTGACCATTCTGCAACTGATCCGCCACCAGTACACCATTATCCTCCACCACCACCCCATCAACATCCCTCTGACCCTGCACCTTCCACCTCGCCATCTCACACTCCTTCCTCGTCCTATTAATCGACAACGTCCCGAAATACGGAATCACCAACTTGATTCCCCCATCCAGCTCCTGACTCTCCCCTTTCCCCACCGCCAACAACGTTCTCAGCACTTTAACACTCTGCTTAATCACCACATCCGAATTATTCTTCAACGACTCCTCAAATGCCCTCTCCACCTTCCTCACCATATCATAATCCTCCTCCTTCTCCGCATAATTTAAATTATTACACGAAGAAGCTGAAGAAGACGTACACAACAACTTGAGTAATATCGTCACCACCGCAGTGAACGCCTGAAACACCATCACCGTACAATACACAAGATCCGTATCTCTAATATACAGATACCGTTTAATCAACTGTCTATACGCCTGTAAGCACGCCCGTTGACTATACTCATACCGCGACTCCACTCCAGACCGTAGCATGAACGGGAGATGTAGTAGTGCTTCGAGATTGTAGAACCACATCTGCATATACATTCTATCAAAAATCTCCTGTTGTCTCGCCGACAGCGGAAAAACGAATTTTTCATACGCAGGGATATCCCACCAGTCGGACGGCATGTCTATTTTCAACCGCTCAATGTCTTCGCTGATGGCTTGTGTCGTGTTGTAGGATTTACAACCAGTCTGGTCGCGTTCGATGATTTTGTTGATGATGATCATCATTCGTTGGTAAAAGTTGATGATGGGGATTTGTGCATCGACGTATGGATCTAGAGATCTTTCACAGAGTGTTGGTGAGACGGCTGAGGGTAGGCCGAGGAGAAGAGCGAGGTATGCTTCTGCTTGGACGAGGTAGCGCCATAATTGATCACATGCCTCACTCGGGATTTCCTCGTTTGGTTTATCGAGTTTCATTTGTTTAGTGTTTCGATGAAAGCCGACGAGTTGTGCGAGGTTGATGGCACGGCGGAAGATGAGCCATGAGGTTCTTGACTTACCCTCGTTGAGATAGTAGACGGCTTCGAGGAGTAGACAAGTCAGTCCTTCGCGACAACTCATCAAGTCGTCATCAGCAGTGACTAATTTTGCCAATGCCATAAAGTTCTTGGATGATGCTTCCACATCGCGAAGGCCGCGGAATAAGTGTTGTGGAAATGTAGATTGTAGTTGTTGAAGGGACATGGCGATAGTAATGAACGAACGGGCGATAAGCACTGGATGAGCTTTAGCTAGACTTTGTATCGTATATTCTCCTAAAAGACCATGACCGTTTGGTTCAACATGAAATGATAACACAATATACCATCCATTACTCTCACGTACGATTGTATCGACGTCTTCCTGTAGTGGTAGTTGCGGGACCAATTTCTTTGTCAATCGGTCTAGCTTGATTGCATCCTTGGCCCTTTGTGATGTTACAAGTCGTGTATGTTCACTATTATCTGTACCTTCTTCACCAAACTAGAACAAATTTTAGCCATGAATTAAAAAATCTGTCCGACTCAACATGAAAATAAATAGTAGACTCAAACTTACTATCGCCTGATCAAACATTTTCAAAAACGGCGCTCTTCCATTCGGAAGCTGCAACGAAGCCGTCGAGGGTGTCACCACATCAAACACCTCCTCCAATTTCTGTAACTGGCCATGATGCAATAGCACATCATCCTCCACTTTAACCTCTAGCTTCTCCGCTACTTTGGACAACAGCGCTTCCACCCTCGCCAACCGGTCATGAACCGCAACATCAGCAGACGACAACTGCGCCACCGCGGCGATGCGCTCTTCTACTGCAACGACCGCAGGATCATCTTGACTCAAACAGGGTGCACCCCGACTCGTGCATCCGACACAGACCGTGTGACTGTCTGAAACGAAGACGCATTTGATCTTTCGTCGTTTGCCTTTAGTTTTGCTCAAAATGATGGATTGTTTAATGTCTGTAGAAAAACTATACGTTTATGTAGTAAGAAAAGGAGGAAAGGGCGGCAAGATTTGAAGGGAGCCTTACATTCTATGCAGCTTTTTGTTCCCTTGCGGAGTCGTTTGCGAGGTGGTTCTAGACTTGACATGGTCATAGGTCGTTGAATGGATGATTTGATAATGTTGAGAGTGGTATAGGATCCGAGGTTGGTTGATTGATGACAATGAGAGATGTCCAATGATGCAGACAAAGAATGGTGTTGAATGTATCTTTTGATATGTCAGCTTTGGATGAGCATGAGGTCAGAGCGTCAGAGCGTTGTTCGGAGGATTATGCGACACATGGAAAATGCATGAAACCACCAACTGACTCAATATCCAAATTTCAAAAATATATCTACGCATGCTGAGAAAATTGATAATTACTACGCATGAATATCGATACAGCAGCTGCCAGAGAGATAGACTTGACAAGCATCTTTATTTCTATCTGCTCCATAAGCTTGTGGTTATCAAAATCTCTATGCATACTCTATTTCCTAAATCCATGGAGTAGTATGTATACAAACATCCAATCAGCAACGCAGGGATCAACTGTCATGATATTCAAGTAGGCGAGAGGACAACAAAGTAGACTTGTGTTACCATCATGAAAACAAGAGCACCTATCGCCATTATTTCCAACAAAGCAGCATGCTGTTATTCCTTTGATTTTCCATAAAATCAAGAAACAATAATCAATGCAGTTGAACATACAGTACACATTATCAGTGTTGCATTAAGCAGTGTCTTCAAAGAAAACATATGAAAAGTACTTTGTGGCAGGGGTATTCTTTTCCACGTGATCAATCCACCCCGCCCTTCAACCCTTTCGGTGTAAAGCTCTCCCGAATTGCACCCAGAAGAAGAAGAAGAGAGACAAGCTTTGCATTGAGCTCTCGGGATTTGACATCAACACAATACACACATGCTACTTCAGATATTATCGGGATATATACTCATAGATTTACCGGGAGAATATCATGCTAGTAGACACCAAGGTTAGAATGGCCATTGGCCGAATGAATCACTTATTATCAAGTAGTATATGGAATGGAAAATCCGCAGATGACTGGTGGGGGTGAAGCAATGTGTTGATGGTCAGATCATATATATGTGCATTTTCCAGAATTCTTCCACTGTTGAGGCAACTGTCTGAACATCTTCCATAAACAATCTTCTTCTTCTCCTTCTCCAGGTCCATCTTCACCAGCTCGATACCTATCAAGTCGAGACATACATCCTTTACTCAATTCCTGGATCAACTTCACAACCAGTAAGATAGCTACAGCATTGATATCGTGAAACTAAAGAAGCCCAACCACAACAACCATGTCTAAACAATTCCCGACCATCAAAGAGGTCAATACCTTTCTATTCGATGGTGTAAGTTTCCAAACTCCTTCACTCTTTACCATTGACATCTCCTCAACCAGTGTCAACATGGACTAACCCATCAAAACACAGGTCGGCTCAGGTGGAGACTACCACAACGTCCCCAAAGGTCACTGGCTGATCGACTCCCCCATCTCAACCCCCATGTCCCGCTACGAAGAATACAAAAAATCCCGCGTAAGCTGGGGTATCAACGTCCTCGGCTCCTTCTGCGTCGAAATCGTCGCTTCAGACGGCACAAAAGGGTTTGCTACCGGGTTCGGTGGTCCACCTGCCTGCTGGCTCACACACAAACATTTCGAGCGGTTCCTCATCGGTCAAGATCCTCGAGATACCAATGTTTTGTTCGAAAAGATGTTTAGGGCGAGTATGTTTTACGGACGAAAGGGTTTGCCGATAGCAGTGATTAGTGTGATTGATTTGGCTTTGTGGGATCTTGTGGGCAAGATTAGAGGGGAGCCGGTGTATAAAATGATTGGTGGGGCTACAAGAGAGGTATTAAAGTTTTACTGCACAGGACCAGAACCAACGGCGACAAAGAAGATGGGTTTTTGGGGTGCAAAAGTGCCGTTACCTTATTGTTCAGTAGGTTATCTGTACTCTCTACCATATTCTTCGAATTAACAATAAACAGGAAGACGGCCACGAAGGACTAAGAAAAAACATTGCTTTCCTACGAAAACACAGAGAGGATGTTGGTCCCGACTTTCCAATCATGGTGGATTGCTACATGAGTTTAAACGTTCAATACGTCATTGACATTGTCGAAAAGACAAAAGATCTCAACATTGAATGGTGGGAGGAAGTGTTACACCCAGACGATGTAGAAGGATTTGCTCTCTTGAAGCGCGCACATCCAACAATGAAGTTTACAACAGGAGAAGTACGTCACTTTCCGTCTGTCAAAGCTTATATTCTCCATAAAGCAGTAGCTAACACCAATCCAGCACGAATACTCAAAATACGGTTTCCGCAGGTTAATCGAAGGCCGAAACATCGATATATTACAACCAGGTACATCTTCCATTTGTAACACCCCCGAAGGACTAAGGCTAACAACTCAATCTCAGACATCATGTGGCTAGGAGGTCTCACCGAAGCCATCAAAGTCGCCGCTCAAGCCGCTGCTTATGACATCCCCGTCGTTCCACACGCATCAGGTCCATACTCTTACCACTACGTCATCTCACAAAACAACTGTCCGTTCCAAGAATATCTTGCAAACTCTGCAGATGGGAAATCAGTGGAACCTGTGTTTGGAAATTTGTTCTTGGATGAGCCTTTACCTGGTATGTTTGTCATCTTTCATACATTATACTCTCCTACCGTCTTTTATGCCTCTTGTGATTCAAACCTTTATACCTCTACATACATAAAATTGAAGATGGAGAGTCGAGACGGAAAAACATTAAACAAAGTACTAACGATTTCCCACCATACAGTCGACGGAAAAATCAATGTCAAAGACCTAGATAAGCCAGGATTCGGCCTAACAATCAATCCAGAGTGCAAGCTCATCAGCGGAAGAGAGTCGTTAAAAGACGTCCTATAGTCTAGCCAAACTCGCTTCCAAAACGTAGATTCAAAGATGCAGAAAATTAAATAAAGAGTTTTATGTAGAATAAAGAATAAGCATAGATGGTCATATTCATTTTCCATTTCTATTTCAATATAGTTGCTGCTTTTGCTTGCTTGGTAATATCTCTATTATGGGGGGAAAAAAAAGCAGTATAGAATCATGGAGTTTGTAGCAAAAAAAGACAAGGGAATACAAGAGTGATAGATAAGAATGTTTTTATACTTCAATTGATCGATCGTATATAAGGTGAGTTGAGTTGAGTAAGCGACAAGATGTTTTCTGTAAATCTATTCAATGTGAAAAAAAGAAGAAGAAGAAGAAAAAGAGAGAGAGAGAAGAATATTAAGAAGAATATGTATTATTAGTAAATATAGATGTGCTGCGGCTATATGTATAAGTAGACATACATAGAAGAGGAGAAGGCTTGCCGGTTTGACGTTTGCTGAAGATTTTTTGGATGCCATGGTGTGAGGATGAAAATCTGAATGATGAAGCTCAAAATTAAGATTAATGATAGATTTGAAGAGAGTGGTGGTGGTGATGATGACGGTGATCAAGTGCAAATGAGTTCGAGAAGAAAGA
>Ga0160427_10001217_pt1 | contig 15876 bp, 22 predicted proteins | sample SolpanmetagenomL_FD_108194 | JGI IMG/M metagenome (GOLD analysis project Ga0160427, IMG submission 108194) | Solar panel surface microbial communities from Lawrence Berkeley National Laboratory, California, USA - L | ecosystem: Engineered > Built environment > Solar panel > Unclassified ...
ACGGGAAAAGCAGGAAGACTAAAACGCCCGCTTGACCCAAGCCCGCAGCACGCGGGAGATATCACCCACACGGGTCAAATCTCGGCGAAAACGCCGGGTCAGTTCTCAGCGAAAATCAACACCTGAGTTGCAAAAGTGCCGACGTCGGTGTTGTCCTCGACCACGAGGACGCGGGTGCCATGTCCATCGACCAGTGGGGCAGGCTCGCCGGCATCCTTCAGCCGAGCCGCTGCCGCGGCGGCCCGAGGCAGGTAGAGCGTGAAGGTCGTGCCTTCCCCGACCCGGCTCTCGACGGCAATCTCACCCCCCGACTGCTTGGCGAAACCGAACACTTGGCTCAGGCCTAGGCCAGTGCCCTTGCCCTGCACCTTGGTGGTAAAGAAGGGCTCGAAGATCCGTTCCAACTGCTTGGGCGGGATGCCGCTGCCGGTGTCGGTGAGTGACACCGCCACGAAGGCACCGGGCACTACCGGGTGCAAGCGCACCGACGGAAGTTCCTCCCTGGCCTCTATCCGGATGGTCAGTTGGCCCTCACCATCCATGGCGTCGCGGGCGTTGACGGCCATGTTCACCAGCGCCGTGTCGAACTGGCTGGGATCGGCGTTCACGAAGCAGGTTTCTTCCGGTAACTCGGTAACGATCCTGATTCGTGGACCGGTCAACGTCCCCAGCACGCTGTCGAGCATCCGCACACTATCACAGGCGGCGAATACCTCTGGCTTAAGGGCCTGCCGCCGTGCAAATGCCAGAAGCTGACCGGTCAGCTTGGCGGCCCGCTCCACCGTATCAGATATGGCGGCTACATAGCGGCTCCGGCGTTCCTCGACGAGGCCGGGCCGCTTGAGCAGGTCCACGGACGAGCGGATCACAGTCAGCAGGTTGTTGAAGTCGTGCGCGACGCCGCCGGTGAGCTGGCCGACTGCCTCCATCTTCTGCGACTGCCGCAGCACGTCCTGGGTTTGTCGGAGGTCGGCTTCGGCCTTGAGGCGGCCCGTCACGTCCCGCGCGTGGTGGAACGCGCCAATGATGACGCCGGTCTCGTCCCGAATGGGGGAGTAGTCCAGTTCCCAGTGCGGCACCGTCAGGTCCGGGTTGCCGAAGTCTCCTTCAACCGTGAACTCCTCGCCTGCGAGGGCCCGGTCGGCAAAGGCGCGCTGCACAGCGGCCTGATCGGGCGGGAAGGCGTCGGGCAGCACGTCGCCCAGCCGTGCGGGATAGCCCATCACGCGAAGCCACTCGGCGGCGTGCGACTTGTTGAATGCGGTCACCCGCTGCTCGGTGTCGTAGGCGCAGATAGGGAAATGGGTGGACTGCACGATATTGCGGTAGAGCGTCAGCTCGGCCGTGCGCTCGGCCACCTGCTTCTCCAAAACTTCGTTCAGCCGTTGCCGGGCTGTCTCGATCTCTCGGCGGGCGGTGACGTCGCTGGCCGTGCCGAACCACTCGGTGATCTCGTCATTCGGCCCGAACAGCGGCACGGCCCGTGACTGCGTCCAGCCCACGCCGCCGCTGGCAAGGCGAACCTGGTGTTCCAGGGAAAAGACCGACCGGCTCCGGATGGCCTCCGCGATCGCCGCCCGGACATGGGACTGCTCCTCCTCCGGGATGTATTCCTCAATCCAGTCCGGGTTCGCAGTGCCGGTGTCGGCGAGGAAGCCGCCGCCGGTGAGCTGACGCATCTCCGTCCAGTCCGCGCTCATCGAGTACAGGACCTCGGAGGAGGCCCGCACCAGAGCACCCAGCCGCGCCTCGCTCTCGCTCGCTACCGCGGCCTGGCGAACGAGGTCGGCATTGGCCTGGGTCAGGTCTCGCTCGGCCAACACCTGCCGGGTCGTCTCGGTCACCACCAGGAAGATCCCGGCGATCCGGCCCCCATCGTCCCACAATGGACTGTGGCAGTGGGTGAAGTAGGCTTCCCGGGGGGCGGCGTACCGGTCAGGGGAATAGCGGGCGTTCTCGACGTGGAAGGTCCCGCCGGACAGCACCTTGTCGAAGATGGGCGTGAGCTGATCCCACATCTCCGACCACCATTCCCGGGCTGGGCAACCGAGGTTCCCTGGGTGCTTGTGGCCAAGGCTGGGAGCGTAGGCATCGTTGTAGATGGTCGTCAGCTCCGGCCCCCAGTGCAGCATCATGGGGAACTCGGAGCTGAGGATGATCCGTACGGCCGTCTGCAGCGAAAGAGGCCAGCCTGGCACAGGCCCAAGAGGGGTGTTCGACCAGTCAACCTCGCGCAGCAGCGCTCCGGTCTGGCCGCCGCCCGCGAGGCAATCAGATCCGGACATCAACCCTGCGCCTCCGCTTTCCGGCCGGCCCTCGCCAACCGCATCCGGCGCTCCTGCTCAATGGCTTCCTCGCGTTCCAGGGCACGAATGGCGGCTCGCACCACCTCGCTGGCATTCTGGTAACGGCCTGATGTGACCTGCGCAGCGATGAACTGGTCCATGGCCGGGGTGATTGAGACGTTCTTGCAAACTTGCTTCATCACACGTGAGAGATAACACAACTGCAGCTGTAACTGTCAAAGGTTGATGGTCTGCGATATGTCGAGCAGTCGCTCCCTCGAGGCCTGCTGCATCGAGAAGTGGAGCAAGCTCGTGCATGGCGTGCTGCAGGGCAGTGTGATTGATGAGACCGACGCCGCCGCTGGCGAACTATGATGAACAAACCACGCGTAACGAGACACGTTGGCTGCCTGGAGGTAGCAATGACAGACACGGCGGAAAAGACCGATCCTGATCTCTGGGACAAGGTGAAGACCGAGGTCACCGAGGGTGACAAGGGTGGCAAACCTGGCCAGTGGTCGGCGCGCAAGGCTCAGATGGCCACTCAGGAGTACAAAAAGGAAGGTGGCGGCTACAAAGGCAAGAAGACCGCAGACAATCATCTTACGCAGTGGACCAAGGAGGACTGGGGTACGAAGTCGGGCGAGGAAAGCGGCAAGACCGGAGAGCGCTACTTGCCCAAGGCAGCGCGGGAGCACCTGAGCGACGTCGAGTACAAGCGGACGACAGCCAAGAAGCGGTCGGACACAGCGAAAGGCAAGCAATTCTCAGCGCAACCTCCGGATGTTGCCGCCAAGACAGCTCGGGACCGCGAGACCGGCCATGGGGCGACACGGGCGGAGCTGCTTAAGCAGGCGGCGGATCGGGGCATCACAGGACGTTCGAAGATGAACAAGGCTGAGTTAGAGAAGGCACTTCACAATCATGGCTGATTTCGATGCTGATGAGCGGCGTAACATCGCTCGGGAGTTTAAAACCTTGGTGAATATGACGCCGGCCGCCCTTGGCGACTGGCTCAAAACTTCGGAAAGCCAGAGTGTCGGCATGACCCATGAGGGCGAGAAGGTGACTGAGCCTGGAGAGCAAGAGGCTGTCGGTCACGAAATGGGTCGTCATATCCTTGTGCTGCAAGCTAAAAAGGCTGCCGAACTGAGCGACGATGATTTTGCCGCAATGCGCAAGGTGGTCGGCTATGTTCACCGCCATGTAAAACAGCGTCCAGAGGGAGATGTGACAGAAACCCGCTGGCGCAAGTCCTTGATGAATTGGGGCCACGATCCTTTGAAATAGTCGTTTGATCTCGTTTTCAGACGCTCCATCGACTATTGCAATCCGCTCGGTATGCGACGATGAGCAAGGAAGTACATACCGCCCTGCGCCTGTTGAACGAGTGGAATGAGGCTGCCGAGAACCGCTAACTTGAGCCGAAGAGCGCTGCTGATGCCTGATCAGCCCCCGATTGCAGAGGTGGCGCCCGACTCTGAGGTTGGTCATTGTGGGGTCCTTGGGTCAGTGTTGCGTGTTGCAACTCAACCCTACCCTACCCAGGTTCATCGCGGTGACCGCCTCCTACACCACGTCCAGGGACACGACCTCCCGCGGTGGAACCACCGGCCCGGCGCGGCTTCGGGTCACCTGCTGGAGAAAGGCATTCCGTCCGGTGGGACAGTGAAGCTGGACTTCCAACCCGACGGCCTGGAATGCCGCATGTGCCTGCCGCTGAGTGGCCCAGCCAGTTAGCAGGTCATCATGAACAATCGCGACGGTACGAGCACCGGTGTGACGAGGGATCCCTGCAAAACATCACTCGCAAAGCCGTTCTGCTGACGTTGTAGAGCCTGGCCATGTCGGCACCGCACTTGCGACCGGTGTTGACGCTTTACACCATCACCGTTGCGGTCCTGCGGCCGAAGTGCCCGGCGCTGAGCCCGCAGGAGAACGTGTGGCAGTTCCTGCGCGACAACTGGCTGTCCAACCGGGTGTTCACTTCCGATAATCTCGTCGACCGCTGGTGCGCCACCTGGAACAGGTTCATCAAACAACCGTCGACAATCATGTCGCTTGTCCACCACGCCCGCCGTCGGGCTTGCCTCGCGCCCCGCCTGTTCGCGGTCCAGCATCAACATGATGTCGTGGATCGTCTGGAAGAGCAGGCGGCGAACCAGGCGACGGAACCACTAGTATACCATTTGCCATAGTCCGAAATGCACCGGCAGCATGCGCCACCCGCCACCCGAGCGCGCCATATAGCGGATCGCGTTCAGTACCTCGCGCAGGTCCACCCCGGGCGTCCTGCCGCGCCGAGGCGATTTCGGCAGCAACGGTTTGACCTGCTCCCATTCGGCGTCCGTCAGGTCAGTCGGGTGGCGGCGGCTACGCTCAAACGCCAGCTGTCGCGCACGGTGTTCCTTGGTCCGCATCCCATCCATGTGGCCATCCAAACCCGCTCAGCCCAGATCAAAAACGCATTCTCAAACGGGGCCTTAGACAAACATTAAAATTCATAGATGGGTTGGCACTGATTTCACGCTTGCCGAAGAGCACTTCTCAAGACGGCTTTTAGATCCTCGAGAACTTTATTTGGGTCTGAGCCCTGCGCTAGGTGCTCGGCACCAGCAGCGAGGTGCTGATTTGCAATGAGCACGATGACCTCGCGCATGGCCGCGCATACTGCCGTCGCCTGCTGGATTTCCTCGAGGCAATAGCGATCCTGCTCAATCATCTGCTGCAGTCCGCGAACTTGGCCTTCAATCCGCCGCAGGCGATTTAGAATGGGCTCACGCTCTTCAGCTGTTCGACGCAGCAGAAGGCGACCGTCGACAAACTCGTGTTCCACGACTTCGTGATACTCCCTGGGGGTAACCTTGTGAGTGCCTTCTCGTTGTCCGGGCTGTCAACCAAGGCAGTGAAGGAAACAGGTCCATGTTTTACCATGACAAGCGCCTGCAGTATCCCGTCAAGGTCGAGACGCCCGACCCGGTGTTCGCTCGCATGCTGCAGCAAGCGATCGGCGGCGTGGAAGGCGAGATCCGCGTCTGCATGCAGTATCTTTTTCAGTCTTGGGGCTCGCGCGGGCCGAACCCGAAGTATCGCGACATGCTGATGCACACTGCGACCGAGGAGATCGGCCACATCGAGATGCTGGCGACTGCAGTGGCGCTGAACCTCGAGAAGGCACCGACCGAACTGCAGGAGCAGGGTGCGGGCGACGGCATCGTCGGAACCATCATGGGCGGTGGCAACGGGCGCCACGCGATTGAGGGCATGCTGCATCGCCACCTGCTATCGACCGGCATGTCAGCCTACCCGGCGAACTCCGACGGCGTGCCGTTCGACATGTCGCACATCTATGCCAGCGGCAACCTGGCTGCTGACATGTACTGCAACGTGGCAGCCGAGACGACCGGCCGTGTGCTGGCAGTGCGCCTGTTTAACGCCACCCAGGACACCGGTATGAAGGACATGCTGCACTTCATGATCGCGCGCGACACCATGCACCAGCAGCAATGGCTGGCGGTAATCGAGGAGTTGGGCGGACAGGAAGGTACGCTGCCGATCCCGAACAGCTTCCCGCAGAGCAAGGAAGACCAGACACACAACTACGACTTCTTCGACACTGGCCTGAAGGGGTCTGAAGCGCCGGAAGGCCGTTGGACCCATGGCCCGTCGCTGGACGGCAAGGGCACCTACAGCGTGTTCAAGAACGTCCCCATGGGCCAGGTGCCGGACCTCGGCCCGGCACGCCCAGACAGCGCGGCTGAAACGCAGCAGATCGGCTGAGCAACAGGCCATCTCGTCCGACAGCCGGACGAGATGGCTACCCTTTTACCGCAGGAGCAAACCATGGCTGAAAAGACCTTGAAGGACGCCTTCTACGAAACGTTGAAGGACGTGTACTACGCCGAAAAGGCCGGCGTGAAATCTCTCAAGAAGGCTGCCAGATCAGCGCAGTCGAAAGAGCTGAAAGCGGCGCTCACCGAGCACGGCGAGCAGAGCCAGCACCAGATCGAGCGGCTGCAGCAGGTGTTCGAGATCCTGGGCAAGCCGGCGCGGGCCAAGACCTGCGAAGCCATGCAGGGCATCACTTCGGAGATGGAGGAGGACCTGGAGGACTTCGCCGGCAGCGAGGCGGCTGATGACGTGCTGATCGGCTGCGCCCAGGCGGTCGAGCACTACGAGATCGCCCGCTACGGCGTGCTGAAGACCTGGGCCAAGAAGCTCGGTCTGAACGAGGCCGAAAGCCTGCTGGCGGAAACGCTGGAAGAAGAGAAGCAGTCCGACGAGAAGCTGTCGCAGATTGCAGAAAGCCTGACGGCCTCTGGCCAAAACGAGGAGCCGAAAAGCGACGAGGACGAGGAGAAGGATAACAAGGAAGCTGAGGCCAAGTTGAAGCAGAAGCCGAAGGTCGCCTAAACACCGCTTCCGACGCCGATGTGCGCAAGCTGTGCTTGTGCCATCGGCGATCGTTGGAGCCTCCACGTGCAACGCACTTGGAGGCTCCAGTTCAATTAAAGGACTTTTTGGATGTATCCTCCATGACCTCGAATTCCATCCTGTGGGTAACCACGATCATTATGCTGGCTGGTGGCCTGCTGATCCTGGCCACCGGCAAGCGCCGCACGCAAGGTGAAGGCCTCCACACCGTGCTGCACGGCATCGTGCCGATCATCGCCGCCTGCTCCTACCTCGCCATGGCGACCGGCCAAGGCCTGGTCAGCCTGCCGACGGTAGGCGGGGCAATCCTGGCTGGCGAGACCACGCCCATCCGCATCTTCTACTTCGCCCGCTACATCGACTGGACGTTCACCACGCCGCTGCTGCTGGTGTCTCTCGGGATGACCGCAATGCGGCACGGGCCCAAGCGCCACGGCGCCATCGTCGGTGCGGTGCTGGCCGACGTGATGATGATCATCACGGCGTTCATCTTCGGTGCGTCGCTGATGGGCTGGACCAAGTGGACCTGGTTCATCGTATCCTGCGCCGCCTTCCTTGGCGTGTACTACGTCATTTGGAAGACGCAGATGGAGGGCAACGCCACCCAGCGTGACGACGTGCAGGCGACGTATAAGCGCAATGCGTCCATCCTGTCCGTGGTGTGGCTGATTTATCCGATTGTGCTGGCCGTGGCGCCGGACGGGCTCGGCATCATCACCGACCCCACCAGCGTGCTGGTGATCGCGGTGCTCGATGTCATCGCCAAGGTGATCTACGGCTACATGTCGGTGAAGTCCGACACAGCCGCCACCGACCGCGACCTGGCCGAGGGCGAGCCCAAGCTGAACCGCAACGCCGGCTACACGGCCTGATGTCGGGCGGGGCCGTGATCCCTCGTGGGCGCACGGCCCCGACTCTTCCATTTTCCCTGCTGCTCGCTTTGCCGGTGCTGGCCACGAGTGCGGTCGTGCCTTGGCAGGCCGGCTGGATCGCCGCAGTCGCGGTGATCATCCTGCTCGGCGTGCCGCATGGTGCGCTAGACGTAGAGATCGGCCGCACCCTGCTGCGCGGCCGGATCGGCCTTTGGTGGTTCCCGGTGTTCGCCACGCCCTATCTCCTGTTGGTCGGCAGCGTGCTGTTGGCTTGGCGCTGGGCACCCGAGCCCACACTTGCCGCGTTCTTGGCCGCTTCGGTCTGGCACTTCGGAACCGAAGACACGGGTGGCGGCGGGGGGCCGGCGCTGTTCCGCGGCGGGCTGCCGGTCGCGGTGCCGGTGCTACTGCACCCGGAAGCGACGGCCCGCGTGTTCTCGGCTGTGTCCGGCCTCGACTTCCAGCAGCCGCCGGCTTGGCTCACGGTTGGCGCCTTCCTGTGGCTGATCCCGGCATCTGTGATCGTGCTGCGAAGCCGCCCGCGTGACCTGCTGCTGCCTGGGGTGCTGTGCGCCGCCTTCGCCGCCTTGCCGCCGCTGACGGCTTTCGCCCTGTATTTCGTTATCGTGCACGCCCCGGCGCACACGGCTGCATTGATCCGTCATCCCACCCGTGCGCCCCGGGTGCAGGACGCGGCATCGGCTTGGCGCCTGGCCATGCCGACCACCGCGCTGACAATCATGATCGGCGCCGCGCTTTGGCCGTTCTACTCGGGGGATGTACCAGTCCGGCTGCTGTGCCTCACCCTACAGCTGCTAGCCGCATTCACTTTGCCGCATATGATCCTGGACGCCTGGCTGGAACGGCAGGAGCGGTCGAACCGCAGCCTGCCCCTCAGGCAGAACGCCAATGATCCGTCTTGGCCTTGTCGTTGAGATGGCGCACGCGGGTGACCAGCGGTGCGTGTCCGCTCTTTCTGGCCCAGTCGATTGCTTCCTGCTGCGTGTGGAACGTGCCCAGCACGTGATCGGCATGGTCTTCGGCGACATAGCCCTCGACGGGTGTTCCCTCTGGCCGGCCTTTCGGACGCGCTTCGATGAAGATGTTGGCCATGCTGGCTTCATAGGTCGGGCGAAAAGCAGCCTTCCACGCTTGTCCGCCTGTGACCAGCGTCGGATGCGGAAAGCTGGAGCCGCTGCTTTCGGATCCGGCAACCGACCTGGTCGCCCGATCCTCCCGGACCCACCGTTTGATCCGGATGCGCCCTGACCCATGTTCACGCACCTGTCTCTGCCCATTCTGCTCGGCGCCTTCGCCGTTGCCGCCGGTGTGATCTGGTGGGCGGGTATCAAGCTGTCCGACACGACGGACGTCCTGGCGCACCGCCTCGGCCTCGGCGATGCCTTGGGCGGGATCATCCTGCTCGCCATCGCCACCAACCTGCCCGAGCTCGCCATCACTGCCTCGGCTGCCTGGCGTGGCGACCTCGGCGTGGCGATCGGCAACATCCTCGGCGGCATCGGCGTCCAGACGGTCGTGCTGGTCGCGTTGGATGCCTGCGGCACACGCGGTCGCCGCCCGCTGACCTACCAGGCCGCGAGCCTGTCCCTGGTGATGGAAGGGGTGCTGGTGGTGGCAGTGCTGGTCGTCGCGGTCATGGGCACGCGGCTGCCGCCTGACCTCATCGTGGCCCGGCTGGCACCCGGTGGGGTGCTGATCGCGCTGCTCTGGGTCGGCGGTGTGTGGTTGATTGGCCGCGCCAGCAAGGGCCTGCCATGGCACGAAGGTGGGGCGGCGCCGGACGGGCAAGCGGAGCCGAAGGGGCACAGCCGGGCGAAGAAGTCGGAAGGAGCAGCCGGCCAGTCGGTCAGCACCACCCGCGCCGCGATCGTGTTCGCCCTTTCGGCCGCTGCCACACTGGTCTGCGGCGTGGTGCTCGAAGCCAGTGGCAACGCCATTGCGCAGCGGATCGGCATGACCGGCGTGTTGTTCGGGGCCACGGTGCTGGCCGCGGCGACCTCGCTGCCCGAGTTGTCGACCGGCCTTGCCTCCATGAAGCTCGGCGACAGCAAGCTGGCGATCAGCGACATCTTCGGCGGCAACGCCTTTTTGCCGGTGCTGTTCCTGCTGGCGACGTTGATCTCGGGCAAGGCGGCTCTGCCGCAGGCCCAGAACACCGACATCTACCTGGCGGGCCTGGGCATCCTCCTGACCTGCGTCTACCTGTACGGTCTGATCTTCCGGCCCAAGGCCAAGCCGCTCGGCATGGGGGTGGATTCCTTGCTGGTGCTGGTCCTCTACGCCATCGGCGTTGCCGGGCTCTTCGCCATCGCGCAAGCCAAGCCGTAGCAATGCGGCATCCCTTCATCGTCCTGCTCGCCGTCATCTCCGGTTCCGGGAGCGCAGGGGCGGCCGAGTTGAGCAACCTGGACTCCGGCCTGCCCAATACGCTGGACGACGCCTTTGCCCTTCGGCCAGGCCGGATCGAGTTGCAGGGCTCGGCGCGCTACGACCGCCTCCGGGGCGGCAAGGATGCCGTCCGCCTGCTGCCCCGCGTGCAGGTCGGCATCGTGGACGGCCTGCAGGCAGACATCAGCCTGCCCTACACCACTGGGTCCGGACGGCAGGCCGATCCCACGGATCCCGTGGCCGGGATACTCTACAACCTGAACCGCGAGCGGGGCTGGCTGCCCGCGCTGGCGGTGTCGGCCGACTACACGCGAACGGTCGGATCGGGCCGGCGCAGTGCGGAAACCGGGCTGACCGCCATCGCCACCAAGACGATCACCCCGTCGGTTGATCGCCGCGTGCACCTGAACCTGTCCTGGTTGCGCGCGCTCAACCCGAACGAGGACGAACGGCGCGACCGCTACCGCGTGTTGGTTGGCTACAGCCAGCTCGTTGCCCCGAACCTGGTGGCGGTGGCAGATTACCTGCGCGAGAAGCAGGGCGTGCGCGAGCGGGATGCGAACATCATGGAAGCGGGGTTGCGCTACTAGGTGAGTGACGCATTGACGCTCGGGATCGGGCTGGGTGCCGGCATCGGCCGGGACTCGCCGCAGTTCCGCGGCATCTTCAGCCTGCAGGTCGGCTTCGGCGGCCGCTGAGCCTCGGGCAAAAGGAAGACCATGGAAGAGCTGTTCAAGACCTGGTCCGCGCTGGTGGCGCTGGGCGTGGAAGCCGCGGCTGCCGGCATCATCGCCCTGGCCGCGATCGAGGCCGCGTGGCAGGCGGTGCGCGTCTTTACCGCGCGGCCGACCATGCCGGACGCCGCCAAGGAAAGCGTGCGCTTGCGCCTGGCACGCTGGCTGGCCGTGGCGCTGGAGTTCGCCCTGGCCGCCGATATCCTACGCACCGCCATCGCGCCGAGCTGGGACGAGATCGGCAAGCTCGCCGCCATCGCCGCCCTGCGCACCATCCTGAACTTCTTTCTGCAACGCGAGATCGCTGACGAGGCGGCCCGGCGGCGGCGTGGGGACACCCCAGCGGAACACAGGCCGGCCACGGGATGATTTCGACCTTGGTTGCGCTGCCCACCCGGGCAAGACCACAGGATTATGGGGCAGGGTTCAGACCCAGCTTCGGTTCAGGCCCGTGTCCGCATCGTGTTCGGGTGAGCCTTGCATCCGGCAGGAACGTCAATGATCATCAGCCTGACCGCACGGGAGCAGATCGTTTGCGCGATACATGGTTTGCGGTCCTCGTCTTCGGGTTGTCGTTCGGGTGCTATCTGATGCTGGCCGGCAACGTGAGTTGGACTGAAGGCGGTGCCGGCCTGGTGGTCGCAACTGCAACCGGCGGCTTCGTGTTGACCCGGCGCTTGCAGCAGCGGCGCCCCCTCGCGCTGAAGCTGCCGCCAAACCGGATGCTGGTCGGTACGCTGGTGAGCCTTGTGACCGATACGGCACGGGTTGGCCTGGCTTTGCTCGGGTCGCGCAGCCACGGAGCAGCGAGTTGGCAAACCTTCCATCCCAATGGCCAGAACCCGAGCGATACGGGACGCCGGGCGCTTGTCACCCTGCTCACCTCCCTGGCGCCCAATGGCTTCGTGCTCGATCTGCGCCCGTCCGCGCTGCCGGAGGCCGACCACGGGTTACTGCTGCATCGCCTGGTCCCGGCCAAGCCATTGTCTGATGCGGATTGGCCGGCATGACGGGTTGGGAGCTGGCGGCGACGGCCCTGGTGCCCGCCTTCGCGATACCCGCCGTGGCTGCCTGTCGCGGCGGCACCGGCAGCCGGTTGGCGGCGATCCAGCTTGGCAGCAGCGTGTTCACGATCCTGCTGGCGGTGATGACCTTCGCCTTCGACCAAAGCCCGTTCATCGATCTGGCCTTGGCCGTTCCGCTGCTGACCGTGCCAGGCACCCTGGCTATGGCGTTGTTCCTGGAGCGTTGGCTGTGACGGCCGTCGTTGACGGGCTGCTGGTCCTGCTCGTGGCCGTGACCTGGCTCGGCTGCCTCGGCTTTGCCCGGTTGCGAACACCGCTCGATCGGCTGCACTGTGCCGCCTTCGTCAACGTGGCGGCGGGTGCGGTGCTGGTGGCGCTGGCGTTCGTGGCCGATGGCTCGTCCACACGGGCATGGAAGGTGATGGCGGCCGTGCTGGTCAGCGTAGCCGGCGGCGCGGCGTTGTCGCATGCGGCGGGGCGCGCCCTGCTTTACCGGGACCGGTTCCGCGCATCCGGACCGCCGGAATGACGCCCCTGTTGGCTCTGCTGTTCCTCCTGGTGGCCGCAACCGGCACTGGCGTGGCGTTGTCGCGCAATCCAAAGAGGCAGGTGCTTGCGATGTCCGCCAACGGCATGGCCCTGGCGCTGCTGTTCATGGCCCTGCAGGCGCCGGACGTCGCCTTTGCCGAGATCGCAGTCGGCACCGCAGCGATACCGCTGCTGTTCCTGGCGGTGCTCGCCTCCATCCGCATGGATCATGGCCCGCACGGAACCCCGAAGGAATGAGCGCCGCCACGCCACGCGGCATGAGTCCACGCATGCGGCTGGTGCTGTTCGCCTTGGCGGTGCTGGCGGTGCTGCCCGGGGTTGTGCACGTGGCCGGGCACATGCCGCAGTTCGGCGCGCATCCCTTGCCCTACGGCGACGCGATCAATGCCGCGGCACCTCCGGAACGCCATGTCACCAACATGACCAGCGCCGTCAACTTTGATTATCGTGGCTTCGACACGCTCGGCGAGGAGTTCATGCTGCTCTGCGCCGTGACGGGCGTGACTGTGCTTTTGCGCGGCGGGCGTGGTGAAGGAACGGCCGGCCGGCCGGGCCGCACCGGGCATCGCCCCGTTTTGCCCCGCACAGATGCCGTTGTCCTCACGGCGCGCGCGGGTGCGGGCGTCCTGCTGTTGTTTGGCTTCTATGTCGCCCTACACGCGATGACGACGCCGGGCGGCGGCTTTCAGGGCGGGGTCATCCTGGCCTCGGGCATGCTGCTCGTGTTCCTCGGCGACGGCTACGCCGCGTGGCGCCGGGTGGTGCGATCTGAGGCGATGGACGCCTGCGAAGGGCTGGGCGCCACGCTGTTCGCCTTGTGTGGCTTCGCCGGCGTCCTGCTCGGCCTGCCGTTCGGCCAGAACATCCTCCCGCTCGGCACGATCGGCGACCTGTTCGCCGGCGGCCTCATGCTGGTGGAGAATGCCGGGGTGACGATGGCGGTGGGGGGCGGCTTTCTCGTGGTGTTCATCGAGTTCCTGGAGGAAACCCGCGTCGTTCCCGGGGCGGACGAACGGTGACGGGCTGGCTTGACGTCCTGCCCTGGGCCGTGGCGGCCTGGCTGCTGGGCATCGGGCTGTATGGCGTCGTGACCAGCAGGAACGTCGTGCACTTGATCGGCTGCCTGTCCGTGGTGCAGGGGGCCACCTATGTGCTGCTGCTGTCCGTGGGTTTCCGGACCGGTGGGATCGCTCCGGTTTTCTATGCCAAGCCGCCAAGCACCTCCGCGGTGGACCCGGTGACGCACGCGATGGTGCTGACGGATGTGGTGGTGGGTGCCACCGTCACCGCGCTGCTGCTGGCGCTCGTGCTGCAACTGCACAAGCGTCGCGGCACGCTCGACCCGGAAGAACTGCGCCCCATGCGACCGAAATGACAGCCGCCTTGCTGCCGCCCTGGCCCGTGGCCGGGCCACTGGCCATTGCGGGGCTGCTGCTGGCCGGGGGCCGCCTGCTGCCCCGCCGAGGACCGGACGTGATCGCGCTGCTGACCACGCTGGGGGTGGCGGCAGCCTGCATCCTGCTGGCTATCGGCGCCGCGGACGGTCCGATCGTCTACTGGTTCGGCGGCTGGACACCTCGCGACGGCCAGGCGATCGGCATCTCCTTCCGCGTCGATCTCGCGGGTGCCTCCGTGGCATCGTTCATCGCCGGGCTGTTCACAATCACGCTGGCTTTCGCCTGGGGCTATTTCGATGAGGTGCACGCGCACTTCCACGTGCTGATGCTGCTATTCATGGCCTCCATGGTGGGCTTCTGCCTGACGGGCGACGTGTTCAACATGTTCGTCTGGTTCGAGGTGATGAGCGTGGCCGCCTTTTCGCTGACCGGTTACGAGCTGAAGGCGTCCCCTTTGTCGGGTGCGGTCAACTTCACCGTCATGAACACGATCGGCTCCTACCTGTTCCTGGGCGGCATCGGCCTGGCCTATGCCTTGGCGGGCTCCCTGGACATGGCGTCGATCGGCCGGGTGCTCGCGAACGCACCAGCCAGCCCGATAGCAGATGCGGCCTTCGTGCTGATGGCGACTGGGCTGCTGGTGAAGGCGGCGCAGGTGCCGTTCCATTTCTGGCTGCCGGACGCCCATGCCGTGGCGCCCAGCCCGGTATCCGTCATCTTCTCCGGCGTTATGGTGGCGCTGGGTATTTTTGGCCTGACCCGGCTTTCGTTCGCCATGTTCACCGGTGTGCCGGCAGTCATGGCAGTGACGCACACGCTGTTGCTTGGGCTGGGGGTGGCCAGCGTGGTGGTGGGTGGTGCCATGGCACTGCTGCAGCGGCACCTGAAGCGTATGCTGGCCTTCTCCACCGTGTCGCACACGGGCATGCTGCTCGTGGGCCTGGCGCTGGGCGACCGCGCCGGGATCGCGGGGCTGCTGACCTACCTGGCCGGGCATGGGCTGGTGAAGGCGGCGTTGTTCATGGTGGCCGGCATCCTGCTGGCGCTTTGCGGCGGCGTGGACGAGATCGAGTTGCGCGGCAAGGGACGCCAGATCTGGCCGGCAGGTGTCGCCATGGCAGTCGGCGGCCTGCTGCTGGCAGGAGCTCCAATCGGGTTGATGGATGACGGTCTGTCATCCTTGGCCGAAGCGGCGAAAGCGGCCGGGAACGTCTGGCTCCTGCCGGTGTTCGCCTTCGGCGCTGGCAGCACCGGTGGCGCAGTGCTGCGCGCAACGGGCCGGATCTTCGCCGGGCTTGGTCCAGTCGCCGGCATAGAAGAACAATCACCGACGGAGCAGGAGCAGGAAAAGGCGGACAGGTCGTTTCCGTTCATGCTGGTTTGCGCGGTCGTGCCGCTCCTTGCCGTGCTGGCAACTTCCCACCGTGTGGACGGATTGGCCGAACGGGCTGCGGTGCAGCTCGGCGCAGTTGCACATAAAGGTGCTCCTGTTTCGAGCCTCCTGGCGTGGTCGGGAGTTGCTTTCGCGCTCCTGCTAGCCGGGACGGGCTTGTGGCATCCGGCTCTGCCCCGTCCGGTCTTGAAGACGGCAAAGTTCTTGGTTCGGCCACTGGCTGCAAGCCTTTCCTACGTGCACAGCGGCGCCGTGTGCGACTACGTGGCCTGGCTGGTTGTCGGGCTCGCTCTATTCACTGCCGCTTTTGCGCTGGTCTAAAGTCAGCGGCGCGTCGCTCGAACCGTTCATGGCGCTCCTCGACATTGAACTGGCGGTCCTGTGCACCAGTGCCGGAAATCCGACAGCCGGAAGGATTGTGACGACCTAGAAGTGACGCATGGCCACAGAATGCACTCGGCTTCCAACAGGACCGCACGGGTGGTCGCCGGAAAGGCGGCTATCTCACTCACGGAGATCGCCACCTGACCGACCAGGAACTCAGCCGGGCTTGCCTCGTCCCGCGGCGAGCGATGCCATGCTTGCCCGCGATGACGCGAACGTCCTTCCGGCGCGATCGGTAGAGATACTCTGGGTCGTATCGTAAAGATGCCTGACATCATGAACATCGAAGTGTTGCTGGACTGCCATACGACCATCGGCGAGTCACCAACCTGGTCGTGCGCGGAAGGCTCAATCTACTGGATCGACGTCAAGGCCCCCGCTCTGTACCGGCTGG
>Ga0160427_10001219_pt1 | contig 15870 bp, 15 predicted proteins | sample SolpanmetagenomL_FD_108194 | JGI IMG/M metagenome (GOLD analysis project Ga0160427, IMG submission 108194) | Solar panel surface microbial communities from Lawrence Berkeley National Laboratory, California, USA - L | ecosystem: Engineered > Built environment > Solar panel > Unclassified ...
CTCCTCGTTGGTGAGCTCCCCCGGTCGTACTGGGTCAGCCAGAGCTGGAGCAGATTAGTCGACAGATTGTGGTGTCGGGCCGCATCACGACGTCCATTGGCACCAGTGCGGATTTCGTGGCATAGCTGAAGCCTGAACTGCGGCGTGTGACGCCGGTAGGGCCGTCGGGATGACATGACCTTCTCCTGATCGAAGGTCCAGACAGTGTATCAGTTCCGGATGTTCCAGTGGTCCAGCCCCGGGGGTTCACTCCACACACCCACCGCGGCTGCCAGCACCACGGTCCACGCCGCCCGCCAATCCGCGCGCGCCGAGGCCGCCGGTTGCATTATAATGCCTCCATCAGCCGCCCGAACCCGGCTACCCGGTCCATGATTCCGGCCCGTCGCAAGGCATGCCAGTAGGTCGCTACATTGATCGCGATCACCGGCTTGGCCAACCAAACCTCGGCGGCGACGGCCATCGCGACCGCGCTCAAGTTCGTCCCCACCTGCACGATCGCGTCGATATCGTCGCCATCCAGGGCCCGGAACGTATCTCGCACCACGCTACCGGGCACTGCGGCGATGCCTGTCCAGCTCGGACACCGCAGGCACGTGTCCCGCGCGCAGTCGAACCCGGCCTCGGTGAAATAGCGGCGCACCTCGTTGTTGGCGGCCGGAAAATACGGCGACATGAACGCGATCCGCCGCACCCCGCCATAGGCCCGAAGCGCTGCAGCCACCGCGTGCGAGCCGCACGTGACAGGCACCCCTGCCGCATCCTCGATCGAGGCCTGGAACGCGTCTGCGCCCTTCAACCCGCCGAAGAACGTCACCGCCGACATGCCCATCACCAGACTGTCCGGCGCCGCCGTCATGACGCTACGCACGGCATCGACGGTGTTCTCCCCAATCAGCCGGGCACCCGCCATGAAGCTCTCGTTGCTGATCGCCTTTGCATCGGGCGTGAAGATCCGGCTGTAATGGTTGGTCACTCCGGGCGGCCGCAACATCTCCAGATCCGGTTGCACCACGGTGTTGGTGGAGGGGCCCATCACGCCGAATTTGTGCCGCCAGCCCAGAATATCCCGTGGCGCGGCTTCCGACCCACTCATGCCATCTCCTTTTCGCGAGCTACCGCGGACAGCATCGATTGCCGCAGCAGATAAGCCCGCCGCCGTACCGGATCGGCTGCCGTGGCCGACAGCTCGGCCTCCTGCGCCACCTGTCGGTCACCGCCCGACATCTCGATCAGCCGCTTGTTCTGCATCGACTGCGCCTGGATGAATTCGTGCATCACGGTCCGGCGCTGGCGCTCATAGGCATCCAGCAACGGCCCCGCCTCAGCGCCTTCCATGACGATCGGCACTAACTTGCCGCATAGGTTGCGCACGTCGTGCAGCGCCGAATTCATGCCGAACCCGCCCAGCGGATTGTTGAGATGGGCGGCGTCGCCGACCAAGATCATCCGCCCGCGCCGATACTGCCGAGCGACGCGCTGATGCACGCGATAGATGGTCCGGTGCGTGGTCGCGATCTGTGCCGGCGCTCCCAGCAGTTGCGCGAACACCTCATCCTTGCGCGCATCGGTCAGCAGGTCCGCATCCGGCGTCGCCGCATCGGCCGCCACCAGCACTCGCCATGCGGTAGGCGCCCGCAACAGCACCATCCATCGGGCCGGATCGGCCATGTAGTTGATCAGTCCGGTATCCCCGAGCCGTTGTTCGACCGGTTCGACCGTCGAGAGGCAGAGGAACTTCTCCTCGTAGGTGAACCCCTCGAACTCGATCCCGGCCCATTTGCGCAAGATCGAGTTCGCCCCGTCGCAGGCCACCAGGTATCCGGCGCGTATCGTCTCGATCGCATGCGGCGTCTCGACGTGGACGTCGATATGCGTGCCGGCATCGGCATACCCCACCGCTCGGTTGGAGAACCGCACCCTGGCCGATGGCAGGCCCTCGAGCACGTTGATCCCATGGCCCGTCAGCTTCCACTGCTCGGCCTGCAGCCTGTAGGGGAACTGCGTTACGTCCGCCAGTTCAGAGAAGTCGAACCGCACTTGGTGCCCGGTCTGCCGGTTGATCCAGCGGTATTCTGGCGCCCGCAACCCGGCCGCGTGCAGGGCCTCGCTCAATCCGAGAGACTCCAGGTATTCCAGCGTGGGCGGATGGAAGGTCGATGCGTGCAGATCCTGCGCCGGCATAGGCGCCGCCTCGAGCAGCAGGACCCGCACGCCTGCCTGTGCCAGATGCACCGCCATCACCACGCCGGCCCGCCCGGCACCTGCGATCACCCCATCGAACTGCTCCAAAGCCTTGTCTCCTTGTCCTGATCGACCACACTCGTAGGCTGCTACTGCAAGCCTGCAGGTCGGTGCGCGATCGTCCACGTCGGAGAGATCCTTTGCCGCAAACCGTAAGCCGGCGAAGACCAGGTCCGAGGCTTCAGTCATGGCCGCGCAAGCACATCCACACGCGGGACCGCATCGAGCAGGAGCTTGGTGTAGGCGTGGGTCGGACGGTGGAGCACGTCGGACGGCGCCCCGCGCTCGACGATCCGGCCGGCCTGCATGACGATGACCTCGCTGCACAGATGGTGCACCAGCGCGAGATCATGGCTGATGAAGATCAGCGTCAGGCCGAGTTCGTCACGCAGCCGCATCAGCAGACGGATGATCTGTGCTTGCAGCGAGACATCCAGGGCGGAGACCGGCTCGTCGGCGACGATCAGGTCCGGCTTCATCGCCAGCGCCCGCGCGATCGCCACCCGCTGACGCTGGCCGCCGGACAGCTCGTGCGGGTAGCGATCGAGTTGCGTCGCGTTCAGGCCGACGCGCTCGAGCAGTGAGATCGCGGCGCCGGCACGTTCTTGCGACGGCACGCCGGCCAGGCCGAGGCTCTCCGTCAGCACCCGGCGCACGGTCTTGCGCGGGTTGAGCGAGCCCCCGGGATCCTGGAACACCATCTGCATCCGCTTGCGGATCGGGATGAGCGCCGTGCCGGAGAGTGCCGTGATGTCCTGGCCATCGAAATGGATCCGCCCCGCCGACGGCGTTTCCATGCCCAGGATCATGCGCGCCAAGGTGGACTTGCCGCAGCCGCTCTCGCCCACCACGCCCAGCACGTCGCCGCGGCGCAGCACCAAATCCACCCCGGAGACGGCGGCAAGGCTGCGGGTCCGCCGGGTCATCCGGGTGAGGAGGCGATCATCGAGCCGGTAGGTCTTGCCCACGCCGTCAAGCTTCAGAAGCGGTCTCATGCCGCCACCCAGCAGGTCACGCGCCGGTCGCCGTCCCTCCGCTCGGGAGGACGCTCGGTCACGCAACGGTCGATGCGTTGGGAACAGCGCGGCTCGAACGGGCAGCCCGGTCCCATGCGTCCCGCGATCGGCGGCGCGCCCTCGATCACGCCCAACTGCCCCGGCACATCCGACAAGCGCGGCACGCAGCCCATCAGCGCCGCCGTGTACGGCTGGTGCGGCGTGGCGAACAGCGCCGCCACCGGCGCCTCCTCCAGCACCAGCCCGCCATACATCACCAGCGCGCGGTCGCAGATCTGCGCCATGAGATCCAGATTATGGGTGATGAACAGCAACGCCAGGCCCAGTTCCTGCCGCAACTCGGCGAGCAGGCGGACGATCTGCGCCTGCACCGTCACGTCCAGCGCCGTGGTCGGTTCGTCGGCCACCAGCAGGCGCGGGCGGCAGGCGATCGCCATCGCGATCAGCGCGCGCTGTCGCATCCCGCCGGAGAACTGATGTGGATACTGCGCCAGCCGGCTGCCGGCCTCGCGGATGCCGACCCGGGTCAGCGCATCCACGGCGAGGTCGCGCGCGGTGGACCGGGTCACCGGGCGATGCGCCCGAATCGCATCGGTGATCTGGGTGCCGATGGTGAACGCCGGGTTGAGCGACGCCATCGCGTCCTGGAACACCATCGACAGCCCGGCGCCGCGCAGCGCGGACATGGCGCGATCATCGAGCTGCGTCAGCTCCACGCCCTCGAACCGCACGCTCCCGGACAGGATCCGCCCCGGCGGCTTCAGCAACCGCAAGATTGAGAGCGCCGTCTGGCTCTTGCCGGAGCCGGACTCGCCGACCAGGCCCAGCGCCTCGCCGGGCTCGAGCGTGAACGACACGCCACGCACCACCTCCAGTATCCGCCCATGACTCGGGAAGCCGACGTGCAGGTCCTTGACCTCGAGCAGCGGCATCAGCCCAACAGTCCGGACAGGGCGGGAGCGCCGTGACTGCGCCGCGGATCCAGCGCGTCCCGCAGCGCATCGCCCAACAGGTTGAACCCGATCACGCTGGCGGAGATCGCCGCCCCGGGGCAGACCGACATCCACCATTGCCCGGTGAAGACGAAGCTGCGCGCATCGGCCAGCATCGTGCCCCAACTCGGGTTCGGCGGCTCCACCCCCAGCCCGATGAAGCTCAGCGAGGCTTCGACGATGATCCCGACCGCGACCAGCAGCGTGGCCTGCACGATCACCGGCGACAGGCAGTTCGGCAGCACGTCGCCGACCAGGATCGCGACGTCGCCGGCGCCCTGCGATTGGCGCGCTCGCACGTAGTCCGACGCGGCTTCGACCAGCGCGCTGCCATAGGTGACGCGCGCCAAGGGCGGCATGTAGAACAGGCCGATCAGCAGCGCGACCTTGGCCTCGTTCGGCAATGTCAGCGACCCGATGTGCACGGGGCCGACGCCGACGATGCCGATCACGGCGATGGCCCAGATCAGCAGCGGTATGGACGTCAGCCCGTCCATCACCCGCATCGACGCCTGCGCCCAGAGGCCGCGGTAATAACCTGCCGTCAGACCGACGCCGCAGCCGCCGACGAGGCCAATCAATACGGCGACCAGCCCCACGGCCAAGGACGGCCGCGCCCCCCACAGGATCCGGCTCAACAGATCCCGCCCGGTCTGGTCGGTGCCCAACCAATGCGCCGCCCCCGGCGGCTGTAGCTTGACGGCCAGGTTCACCATCACCGGGTCGGCCGGCGCGATCCACGGCGCCAGCAGCGCGGCGAGCACCACGATAGCGACCAGCGTCGCGCCGATCAGCCCGGCGGGCCGACGGAGCAGCGTCGAGACGGTGCCCGGGCCGCGGACCGTATCGCTCATGCCGAAAGCCGCGGATTGAGGACCCGGTAGAGCCAGTCGGCCGTCACATTGGCCAGCAGGAACATGGCGGTGATCACCAGCACGATGCCCTGCACCATCAGGTAATCACGCTGGAAGATCGCCGTCAGCAGGGCGCGGGACATGCCGGCGATGTTGAAGACCTGCTCGACGATCAGTGCCCAGCCGAACATGTAGCCGAACGACATGGCTGCGACCGTCACCACCGGCGTCAAGGCGTTCTTCAACGCATAGACCAGGATGCGGGAGCGGCCGAGGCCCAGCGCGCGGGCGGTGCGCACGTAATCCTGCGCCATCGCCTCGCCGAGGCTCGATCGGGTCATGCGGCTGATGATGGCGACGTAGTAGAAGCCCACCGTCACGGTGGGCAGCAGCATGGACCGCAGATGCGGCCAGACGCCCTCCCGCCACTGCACGAACCCGCCGGGCGGCAGCCAGCGCAGGTCGACGGCGAACCAGCTGATCAGCAGCAGCCCGAGCCAGAACGCCGGCACGGAGACGCCGATCACGGCGACCAGCCGGGCGATGTGATCGATCCAGCTATCCTCCCACAGCGCCGACGCGATGCCGAGCGGGATCGCCACCGCCAGCGCGAACAGGAACCCCAACACGACCAGTTCGAGCGTGATGGGGAACGTCCGCGCGATGCGGGGCCCGATTGGCGTATCGTCCTGCAGCGATGTACCGAAATCGCCCCTGAGCATGCCGCCGACCCAGCTCGTGTACTGCGTCGCGAGCGGCAGGTCCAAGCCATGCTCATGATCGAACTGCGCGATGTCGTCCGCGCTCGCATCCGGGCCCAGCACCACCAGCGCTGGGGACACCGGGATGGCATGCACTAGGCCAAACAGCACGACGCTGACCAGCACCAGCATGACGGCGGAGGACGCCAGGCGACCCAACCAGCTCATGGATCAGCCGAGCGCCACGTCGCGGGTCCAGATCGTCAGCCCGGTGTTGACGGCGAAGTTCTTCACCTCCTCGCGCCAGGCATTCGCCACCACCACGTAGCCGAGCCAGACGTGCGGGCAGTCCTCGGCCAGGATCGCCTGGATCTTGTGATAGATCGGCAGCAAATCCTTCATCTCCGTGTGGCGGTAACTCTCCGCGACGGCGTTGGTCAGCACCGGGTTGCTGTAATTGGACGATTTGGATTGCTGCTGATCAGGCAGGTAGCAGATCTGCACGTGGAAGGTAGGGTCGCTCGGCGCCATCAGCGGCAGGAGCGTCGCGACATGGTTGCCGGCGGTCATGCTGGCCAATACCTGCGGCATCTCCTGGCTGCGGATGTTCATCTTGATGCCAATCGCGGCCAGCATCGACTGGATCACTACCGCGGCGTCACGGGTGTCGATCAGGTAGGGCGGGTTTGGCACCTGCAGGCTGAACTCGGCGCCGGTCGGGTATTTGGATTTGGCGAGATAGGCTTTCGCGCGGTCGAGATCATAGGAGATCGTCGCCTCGGCCTCGGCGTTGAACCAGGGCGCCTCGCGGGCGGCCGGCACGGCGCTGGGGCTGATCGTGCCGTAGAACACGTCCTCGGCCAGCTTCTTGCGGTCGATCGCGCACGACACCGCCTTGCGGAAGTTCACATCGTCAAACGGCTTGCGCAGATTGTTGGTCTGCATGAACCACAAGCCGCCTAGCGCCGTCTTGCGCCCGACCGTGACGCCCGGCGTCTTGGCCAGTTCCGCCAGCTGATGCGGCGGCGGCGCGCTGATGATCTGCGCCTGGCCGGTGCTGAGATAGGCGACGCGGACCGACTCCTCCGGCACGATCTTCGCGATCACCCGATCCCAAACCGGCACGCCCTTGCGCCAGTAGGTCGGGTTGCGCTTGATCTCCATCTGGTCGTTCGGCGTCCAATCCACGAAGATCCCCGGCCCGGTACCGACACCGATCGGCGTGTTGGCGAAGTAAGCGTCCCCGTGCTGCTCGCGGCTTCCCTTGGGGAAAATGCCCATGAACTTGGTCTGATACTGCAGGAACGGCCGGAACGGCGCCTTGAGATGGAACACCACCTGCGTCGGGCTCTCGACGCTGATGCTGTCGATCCGGTCGAAGATGTAGCGTCGGATCGAGCGGTTCTTCGAGTCCAGCATGTAGTCGTAGCTGTACTTGACGTCCTCGGCACTGAACTTGGCGCCGTTTTGAAACTGCACGTCGTCGCGCAGGTCGAAGATCATGGTGAGCTGGTCGTCCGAGATGGTCGGCAGCGCGCAGGCCAAGCTGGGGACGACGTTGCCGTCCAGATCGACCTCCAGCAGGTTCTCGAAGATCGCGTTGCTGATCGCCATGCCGTCATGGTTCGAGTTTTGCAGCGGGTCCATCGTGGTCGGGTTGTTCGGCAGCGCGATCATCAGCGTGCGATCCGCTGCAACAGCGAGATCGGGGCGAAGCAAGTGCAGCCCTAGCGAGGCACCGCCGGCGGCGAGGAGGGAACGGCGGAGGATGGACATCAGGCAAGCTCCTGCAGCGGATGGGATGAGGTGGATATCGTTTCGGCAGCGATAAGTCCGAGCGCGAAGGCGTGGCCGAGGCCGTTGCCCGGCAGGTAGCCCGCCGCACCATGGCCGGAGATGGAGGCCGCAGCTCCGCCCGCCGCCAGCAACCCGGCGATCGCCGTGCCGTCCGCGCACAACACACGCGATGCTGCGTCGACGCGCAGGCCGCCCTGGGTGTGGGCCAGCGCCCCGGTGACGCGGGTGGCCATGAACGGCGGCGCCAACCGATGCAGCGCGACTGTGCGGCCGAACGGATCGGGCGCACCTGCGATGCTGGCCTGATACTGCGCCATGGTTCGTTCCAGCGCGCCCGCCGGAATATCGAACGCGGTCGCCATCTCGGTCAGGGTGTCGGTCGTAATGACAACCCCGGAGGCAAAGACCGCGCGGTAGGTGCTCAGCTCTTGCGCCCTGTCGTGGATGCGGCCGTCGAACAATTCGATCGCGATACCGCCGGGTTGCGCGAGCACGCAGGCGCCGAACTCCGACGGCCCCATCGCCTCGTCGGCGAAACGCTCGCCCCGCAGGTTGACCACCACCGCACCGAACGAGGTCAGACCCGGCCCGAGCCGCCCGGAGCCATCCGGCGTCGTGTGTCCCTGGCCTTGGTAGCTGTCCATCAGCAGCGTCTCGCCGCCGAGCGCGCTGCCTTGCTGCACCGCCCAGCCATCGTTGGGGCCGCTGCCGATATTGATGGCGCCGAGGATCTCGGGAGCGTAACGCGCGATCATGTCGCTATTCGAGGCAAAGCCACCCGACGCCAGCAGCACGTACCGTCCACGGATCTCCTCGCCCGAGCGGGTCCGCACGCCGGTCACGCGACCGTCCTCGATCAGCAGATCCGTCGCTTCGGCGCCCATCAACGGCGTGATCGATGGGCGGCACCGGACGGCGGCGAGCAGCATTTCAGCTAGCTCACGCCCGCTGGCGGCCACGGTCGAGTGCAGCCGTGCGGCGGTGTGGCCCGGCATCGTCAAGCCTTTCTGCAGGCGCAACTCGAGACCGATGCGGTCAGCCAGGAAATGCGCCACGTCCGCGGAACGTGCAGTGACGCAGGCAACGATCACCGGGTCTACGGCGCCTGCCGTCTTGCGGCGGATGTCGTCTGCCCAGCGCGCCGCGTCGTCATCCACGCCGGCGTTACGCTGGAACCGGGTGCCGGCCGCGGAGAACAGGCCGCTACTGACCCAGAGGTTGGATGTCTCCGCCGCGGCGGCGTCCAGCAGCGCCACGCGCGCGCCGAGATCGGCCGCCTTCAGCGCCGCCAGCAGCCCGGCGGCCCCCGCACCGACGATCACGCCGTCGAAGGAAGCGGTCTGCCTCGGCATCAGAACCGTTCCAGCAACGGCCCCCACCCGGCGACGGCATCCGTGATGCCGACGCTGCGGAGGGCATGCCAGTAGATTGCGGTGTTGATTGCGATGACCGGCTTGCCGAGCCACGCTTCGGCGGCCGGGGCAAGCCGAGCCATCGCCAGATTGGTCCCGACCTGAACTATCGCATCAATGTCGTCGCCGTCCACCTCACGCAACGCCGCCGCAAGCTGCGCCTCGGTCACCCGCGCGATTGCGGTAGGGCTCGAGCAGGAAAGTCCTTTGATCCGCGGCACCGAATAACCGGTCTCCTCGAAGAAGCGCACAACGTTGCGGTCGCCCACCGGGAAATACGGGGTAATGACGGCGATACGCTTTGCCTTGGTTGTGGCGAGCGCCGCGTGGCAGGCGTCGGCGCCGGTGCAAACGGGCAAGCCGGTTCGCTGTTCCAAGGTTCGCTTCAGGTCGTTGCTCGCCGCTGCCCCGCCCCAGAACGTTTCGGCCGAGATGCCGAGCACGATCTGATCGGGCTCGCAGCTCATGACACTATCGACCGCCTCGTCTTGCGCATCGACGATGAGCGTAATCAGGCGCTGGAAGTCCTCATCGCTGTTCAGCGAGACGTTGGGGATACGGATCCGGCTAATGTGGTTGGTGACACCCGGTGGGCGCATAGCATCGAATTCTGGCTGCACGGCCGTGTTGGTGGACGGCACCAGAACGGCAAAGACTTGTCGCCAGCCGAGCGCATCAGTCATGTTGTTAATCCGGAACGAATCCAGAGGTTAATGCAAGCGTGAGCATCCCGCAAAAACACTGGTTTACAAACCATTTTGAGCAACACCATGCCGTCTCAGGAAGCGAGCCTAGAATGATAATGCACACGCTTGCAATCCAAGATCGATCGTGAGACTGATTCATCCGCATGGCTAATTCACCAAGAACTGGCGGAGAGGAGCGCGACACGGTCATTACGTTGGCGCGCATTCTCGGCGTCGCCGCCTCGACCGTGTCACGCGCCCTTCGCGGTGATCCGCGCATCTCGGCCAAGACCCGGCGCCGGGTCGAAGCTCTGGCTGTTGAACGAGGATATGCACCCAATGCCTTGGCGCGCACACTCGCCAGCGGGCGGAGCGGCCTGATCGCCTTATCGCTCGGGCCGATGAGCAATCCGTTCTATGGCGAGTTGATGCAGGAAGCCGTTTCGCAGGCTGCCGCCCGCGGGCTCCGGCTGCTGCTGCTGCATGCTGGCAACGGGCCGATCGAGGACCAGACCGCACAGACCTTGTTGCAGTATCAGGTTGATGGCTGCCTGATCACCTCGGCCGAATTATCCTCGCATGCAGCGGGGATATGCGCCGCCCACAACGTTCCAGTCGTCATGGTCAACCGCGTGCCGCGGCTGCACGCCAGCGCGGTCGCGTGCGACAACTATCACGGTGGGCACGCCTTAGCGGGCCTGCTGCTCGAGGCCGGACACCAGAGCTTTGCGATCGTGCGCGGTAATCCTGATAGCTCCACCAGCATCGAACGCGAACGCGGTTTCGCCGAGCGGCTGCGTGGTCACGAGATCGATGTGGATGTGCGCGTCGATGGTGGGTCCACCTACGATGGTGGATTTGCGGCAGGACGCATGTTCGCCGAAATGCCGAAGGAGCGGCGGCCCGACGCGATCTTCGCCGTGGCCGACATCATGGCGATGGGCATCATGGATGCGCTACGCATTGCGGGCATCAGGGTGCCCGATGAGGTCTCAATCGTCGGTTTCGACGGGATCGCGCAAGGCGCTTGGCCAACTTACTCCATCACGAGCGTGCAACAGCCGACGGCGGCGCTCGTGGCGCGCGGTCTCGATCTTCTCGCCGCCCGTATCGATCGTCCTGGCACCCCGGACGAGGTGGTGCTGTTGCGGGGCGAGATGGTCATCCGCCGCTCTGCCCGCCTGTCGCTTCAAGCGGCAGCATGAGCCCGAATTGCGCCGGATTTAACGCTTCACAGGAGCCAGCACCATGGATCTAGGGGTCTTCATTCCGATCGGCAGCAATGGCTGGCTGATTTCGAAGACGTCGCCGCGTTACCGGCCGAGCTTCAAGCTGAACCGCGATACCGTGGTGCTCGCCGAGCGCTACGGATTCGAGTTCGCGCTCTCGATGGTCAAGCTCCGCGGCTTCGGCGGCGAGAGCGAGTTCTGGGATCACTGCCTCGAGAGCTTTACGCTCATGGCCGGCATCGCCGCCGTGACCGACAAGATCAAGCTGTTCGCCTCGAGCGCCGTATTGACGATGCCACCGGCCATTGCCGCGCGCATGGCGGCCACCATCGACGACATCGCGCCAGGCCGTTTCGGCATCAACATCGTCTCCGGCTGGCAGGAAGCGGAATACAGCCAGATGGGCCTCTGGCCCGGCCAGGCGCACTTCCAGCGGCGCTATCAATACTGCGCCGAATACGTCACGATCTTGCGCGAACTGTGGGCGACCGGGCGTTCGGACTTCAAGGGCGACTTCTTCCAGATGGAGGATTGCCGCCTGAGCCCGGTGCCGTCCTCGATGCCGGCCATCGTCGCCGCCGGGCAGAGCGGCACCGGCGTCGACTTCGCCGCGCAGTATGCCGATTTCAATTTCTGCATGGGCGAAGGCGTCAACACGCCGACGAAGTTCGCGCCCTCCGTCGCCCGCCTGGTCGAGGCCAGTGCCCGCACCGGCCGCACGGTCGGCGCCTACGCGCTGTTCATGGTGATTGCCGACGAGACCGACACGGCCGCGGAAGCGAAGTGGGAGCATTACAAAGAGGGCAAGGACCTCGAAGCCCTCGCCTGGATGGGCATCCAAGCCGCCGCCGACGACAAGGCGGACAAGGCCTCGACCGCAAAATCGATGACCAACCCGGTCTCCGCGGTGAACTTCAACATGGGCACCCTGGTCGGCTCCTACGCGACGGTCGCCGGGCTGCTGGACGAGTTGGCGACGGTCGAGGGCGTGACCGGTATCATGCTGACCTTCGACGATTTCATCCTCGGCATGCAGGCGTTCGGCGAGCGCATCCAGCCGCTGATGCAGTGCCGGCGCGGCAAGGCGACCGTGACGGAGCGGGCGGCATGAACGACGAACTCGACATCTACCGCAAGCAGGGCTTCGCCCAGACGGTCGGCATCGGCGTCGCCCCGGCCTTGGTCGTGGTCGATTTCGTGCACGGCTTCACCGACCCGGCGCATTTCGGCGGCGGCAACATCGCCCCGGCGATCGAGCGTACCGTGCAGTTGCTCAAGCTCGCCCGCGCCCGCAAATGGCCGATCGCCCACACCCGCGTCGTCTATGCCGACGATGGCTCGAACGCCAGCAGCTTCACCCGCAAGGTGCCGGCGCTGCTCGGACTGACCGAGACCAGCCCGCTATCGCAGATCGTGCCGGAACTGACCCCGCTGCCGGGCGAGTTGGTGATCCGCAAGCAGAACGCCAGCGCGTTCTTCGAGACCGGTCTGGCCGGTTGGCTTGCCGGGCGCCGGGTCGACACGCTGCTGGTCACCGGCTGCACCACCAGCGGCTGCGTGCGCGCGACCGTGGTCGATAGCTGCAGCCACAATCTGCGCACCGTGGTGGTTACCGATTGCGTCGGCGACCGGGCGATCGGGCCGCATGAGGCCAACCTCTTCGACATGGGGCAGAAATACGCCGACCTGATGAGCCTGGACGAGGTCGAAGCCGCCCTGCTGCGGAACGCCGCATGAGCGTCACCGCCTCGCACCGCTTCGCCCGCCACGCGCTCGGCGCTCGCTACGAGGATCTGTCGGCCGAAACGGTCGAGCAGGCCAAGGTGTTCATCCTGGACACGTTCGGCGTTGGCATCTCCGGCTCCACGGCGTATGGCGCCGACGAACTCATGTCGGCCAGCATGCACTGGGGCTCCGGCACGGAAGCCACCGTCTGGGGCCGCACGGAACGCGTGCCGGCGCCGATCGCGGCGATGCTGAACGGGTTTCAGGTCCACTGCCAGGAATACGACAGCGTCCACGAACCTGCGGTGTTGCACCCGCTCGCCACCACGCTGTGCGCCGCCATGGCGTACGCGGAGCGGCAGGGCGGCGTGTCCGGCAAGGACCTGCTGCTGGCCGCTGCCGTCGGCGTGGACATCGCTGCCGGTCTGGGCATGGCCTCCAAGTCGGCGATGACCTTCTTCCGCCCTGCCACCGCGGGCGGCTTCGGCGCCGTGGGCGCGGTCGGCAGGCTGATGGGCCTGAGCGAGGATGCGCTGGTGTGCGCCTTCGGCATCCAATACGCGCAAACCAGCGGCACCTTGCAGCCCCATGTCGAGGGCAGCGTTACGCTGCCGCTGCAAGTGGGCGTCAACGGACGCGCCGCGCTGCAGTCCGTCGACATGGCCCGCGCCGGCCTGTCCGGCCCCGCCGACGTGTTCGAGGGCAAATACGGCTACCTGCGGCTGTTCGAAGGCGAGTGGGACCTCGAGCCCGTGCTGCAATCGCTAGGCGAACGCTGGTGCATCGCCGAGCTCAGCCACAAGCCCTATCCGAGCGGCCGCGCCACCCATGCCGGCGTCGAGGGGATCATCGAGCTGCGCCGCCAGCACGGCTTCACGGTCGACGACGTCGCCTCGATCACCATCGTCGGACCGCCCGTCACCGCCCGCCTGTGCTCGCGCCCCGACATCGCCGATCCCAGCCCGAACTACGCCCGGCTCTGCATGTCGTACGTCGCCGCCAAGGTGCTGCTGCACGGTACGATCGACCTGGCGCATTACCGCGGCGCCGAGCTGACCGACGCCGCCACCCATGCGCTGGCGCCGCGCATCCGCATGCTGGCCGACACCAACCCGGATCCGAACGCGCTCTTGCCGGTCGACGTCACGATCGAGCTGACCGACGGCAGGACCCTGCGCTGGCACTGCGACGCCATGCTGGCCAGCCCGACCCGGCGCCTCACCCGCGAACAGCATCTGACCAAGTTCCATCGCTGCTGCGACTTCGCCGCCGCGCCAATGCCGACCCGTCAGCGAGACGCGCTGATCGCTGCCGTCGACGGGATCGAGGGCATCGCGGACGTCCGTTCGCTCGCCGCGCTGCTGACACCACAGGCTTGAGGGGCTCACCGCCATGATCACACGCGCCTGCGCTGCCGCCCTGACCGTCGGCCTCGCCCTCTCCCCGCCAGGCCACGCCAGGGCCGCGGAACTGCTCGTACTGGCCGAGGATGTGCCGGTCGGCCTCGACTATGACGGGCCGGCCGTCTCGGTGAACACGTCGCAGGTCGGCTTCATCAACCTGATGGAGCCGATGATCGGCTACCCTCTGGCCGACAAGCCCAACGAGGACGGCATCCGCAGCCTCGACTTCACCAAATTCCAGGGCCGTTTGATCGAGTCCTGGGACCACGATCTCGCCACACATAGTTGGACCATGCACCTGCGCCGCGGCGTGAGAAGCTGTGCCGGCAACGAATTCACCGCCGACGACGTGATCTACACCCTGGCGCGCGGCAAATCCGTCAGCGGCACGGCGCCGATCAACTGGTTCCTCGGCAGCCTCGGCTCGATCGACGGCTTCGACCGCAGCGTGTTCAGCGGCGGCAGCAAGGAACTCGGCGACGCCGTCACCAAGGTCGATGACCACACGGTCCGTATCCGCCAGTCCAGCGACAATGCGCTGCTGCTGACCGTGATGACCGTCTACTCCATGGCCGCCTGGGACAGCGTGGAGATGAAGAAGCACGCGACCCCCGAGGACCCGTGGAGCCATGTCTACGCGAACACGGTGAACTCGCCGGGCTTCGGCGCTTATTGCCTGGAGAACTGGGTCAAGGACGACCAGTTCGTCATGCGCGCCAACCCCGACTACTACCGTGGCAAGCCCGCCATCGACCGCGTCGTCATCAAGCGGGTGCCGCAGAGTTCCAACCGGGCGCTGACGCTCCGGAGCGGGCAGGCGCAGCTGACGCAGCGTCTCTCGGCGCGCGAGTTCGACAGCCTGCGCCGTGCCTCCGGCGTAAAGGTGGCCGGCATCTACGGCAACGAGGTCCTGGCGCTGAACCTGAACTTCAAGACGCCGCCCTTCGACAACCCCAAGCTCCGCCAGGCCTTCGCGGCGGCGATGCCCTACAAGCAGATCATCTCGATCGGCTACTCCGGCCAGGCCCGCAAATGGGACGCGCAATACACCGAGTTCCTCAACGGCTTCATTAAGCCGAAGGCGCAATACGACCAGGATCTCGCCAAGGCCAAGCAGCTGCTCGCCGAAGCCGGCTTTCCCGGCGGCAAGGGCCTCGAGCAATACGCCTCCGCGATGCGCCTGACCTTCGTCTCGGAGCGGGAATCCTTCCTGGGCCCGATCGCGACGGCGATCAGATCCGCGCTCGGCGATGCCGGTATCCCCATCGAGCTCGACCCGCTGCCGCAGACGCAGATGAACGACCGCAAATTCGTCAAGAAAGACCTGCCGATCGGCTTGAGCGACACCGAGAAGCCGGTCGGCCCCGACGTGCTCTACGCGACCAAGCTGTTCTTCGTCTCGCCCGGCGCCGGCGGCGTCAACAACATGGTCAACTACGCCAACCCGGCGATGGACAAGCTGTTCGCCGACGCGCTGGTCGAGCCGGATGCGAGCAAGCGGCAGGCGATGGAAGCGCAGATCCAGGAGATGGTGCAGGATGATCTGGCCTGGGTGCCGCTGGTCCAGACCAAGACGCAATGGGCGTTCTCGGACAAGCTGCACGGCATCACCTGGCATCCGGACAACGCGATCCGCTTCTTCGAACTGAGCTTGGATCCGTAGACACGATGGGCCGCTTCGTCCTCCGCCGCCTGGCCACCGCCGCGGTACAGCTCGCCGGGCTCGCCCTGGTCGTGTTCTTCGCGATCCGGTTCCTGCCGGCGGACCCGGTCGCGCGGCTGGTCGGCCAGAACGCCTCGCCGGAGGCCTA
>Ga0160427_10001221_pt1 | contig 15865 bp, 12 predicted proteins | sample SolpanmetagenomL_FD_108194 | JGI IMG/M metagenome (GOLD analysis project Ga0160427, IMG submission 108194) | Solar panel surface microbial communities from Lawrence Berkeley National Laboratory, California, USA - L | ecosystem: Engineered > Built environment > Solar panel > Unclassified ...
CAGTGAGGCGCAGCTCTCAGCGCTGCACCTGCCGCCCTTCGAGGCAGCGGTGAAGGCCGGTGTCGCCAGCGTGATGGTGTCGTTCTCCAGCGTGGACGGCCTCAAACTGCACGCCGACCGGCACCTGATCACCAAGGTGCTCAAGGGGCGGCTGGGCTTCAAAGGCTTCGTGGTGTCCGACTGGGCCGGCATCGACCAGATCGCGCCCGGAGACTACGCTCGGTCGGTGCGTACGGCGATCGGTGCCGGCATCGACATGGTGATGGTGCCGAACGACTACCGCCGCTTCATCACCACCCTGACCGCGGAGGTGGCGGCCGGGCGTGTGCCGCAGGCGCGGATCGACGACGCCGTGAGGCGCATCCTGACGCAGAAGTTCCGCTTCGGGCTGTTCGAACACCCGCTGCCCGACCCCTCGCTCGCGTCGCGCGTCGGGTCGGCCGACCACCGCGCCCTGGCCCGCCGCGCGGTGCAGGAGTCGCTGGTGCTGCTGAAGAACGATGCTCGTCTGCTGCCGATCTCCCGCACGGCGAAGCGTCTCCTGGTCACCGGCAGCAGCGCCGACGACCTGGGGCGCCAGCTCGGCGGTTGGAGCGTGACCTGGCAGGGCGCGAACGGCCGGACGAGAACCGGCACTACCGTGCTCGAAGGGCTGCGGCAGGTTGCCCCGGCGGGCACGAAGGTCGACTACCTGCAGGCCCCGACCGCGGCGCAGGCCCGCAGCGCCGACCTGGCCATCGTGGTGGTGGGCGAGACCCCCTACGCCGAGGGCAAGGGCGACACCTCCGACCTGAGCCTGAACGCGGCCGACGCGGCGGCGATCGGTACCGTCTGCAGAGCGACGAAGTGCGTGGTGGTCGTGGTCTCGGGCCGTCCGCTGCTACTCACCTCGCCGCTGCCACAGATCGGCGCGCTGGTGGCCGCGTGGCTGCCCGGTACCGAGGGCGCGGGCGTCGCCGACGTGCTCTTCGGAGCGGCGAGGTTCGGTGGTACGCTGCCGGTCACCTGGCCGAAAAACAACGCTCAGGTGCCGGTCGGAAAGCCGAAAGACGCCGCTGCGCCGCTCTTTCCCTACGGCTTCGGCCTGAGCACCCAGAGACAAGGAGAATCACAATGACCCGTTACGAACACATGGTGCTGTTCAACTTCAACGCGCCGCTGCCCCCCGAGACGGCGCAGACGCTGATCAGTACGCTGCAGGCGTTTCCCTCGCAGATTCCCGGCATCGTCTGCCTGACGGCGGGTCTGAACGAGACCGAGGAGACGCAGAACATGCAGGGCTACACGCTGGGCCTGCGTGTCACCTTCGAGAACAAGGAGGCGCTGCAGGAGTACGGGCCGCACCCTGCCCACCAGGCGTTCGTGAAGCAGCTGCACGGCATCGTGGCGCACGTCGCCGTGATGGACTACCCCATCGCCGAACAGCGCTGAGCCGAGACAGAAAAGCCAGCCCCCGGAGTTTGCCTGTCAGGCCGACTCCGGGGGCTGGCTTTATATTCCTGTGCTTCAGGCCGGGACGTGCTCCCGCTTCTCGTTCTGCTCCCAGCCGGCCAGCACCTTATCGAGGGTCAGCGGGAAATCGCGGATTCTCACGCCGCTGGCGTTGTAGACCGCGTTGGCCACGGCCGCTCCGACGCCGCAGATGCCCAGTTCGCCGATGCCTTTGGCTTTAAGCGGCGACGACTTGTCATCGAGGTCTTCCAGGAACACCACGTCGAGGTCGGGAATGTCGGCGTGCACCGGCACCTGGTACTCGGCGAGGTCGTGGTTGATGAACAGGCCGTAGCGCGGATCGACCTCCAGCCGCTCCATCAGGGCCGCGCCGATGCCCATGGTGATGCCGCCCAGGCACTGGCTGCGGGCCGTGACCGGGTTGAGCACCCGGCCGATGGTGACCACGCTCAGCATGCGGCGCACGCGCGTCTCGCCGGTCACGCTGTTCACCGCCACCTCGGCGAAGTGGGCGCCGAAACTGGCCTGGGCGTACTGCTCGGTCAGGTCGCCCCAGGTCATCTTGTCCTCGGCGCTCATGCCGGCTTTGCCCGCCACCTCGGCCAGCGGCACGTGGTTGTCCTCGCAGCGCACCTCGCCGTCCTCGAAGGTGCTGCTGGCGGGGGCGAAGTTCAGCTTCTTCAGGATGTCGCCCCTCAGTTTCACGCAGGCGGCGTAGACCCCCGACGCCGAACTGTTGGCCCCGAACGACCCGCCCGACCCGGAGGCCTGCGGAAAGTCGCTGTCGCCCAGGCGCACCGTGACCTTGTCGAGCGGCAGGCCCAGCATCTCGGCGGCCACCTGTCCGAGGATGGTGTAACTGCCGGTGCCGATGTCGGTCATCTGGGTCTCGACCGCGAGGCTGCCGTCCGGCTGCAACATGACTTTCGCCCCCGACGGCTGCACCATGTTGGCCCGGAACGCCGAGGCCATGCCCATGCCGATCAGCCACTCGCCCTCGCGCACCTGACCCGGCCTGCTCTGACGCTTGTCCCAGCCGAAGCGGTCGGCGCCGGTGTACAGGGCGTCAACGAGCCGCCGCGACGAGAACGGGCGCTCGGGGCCTTTGGCCGGGTCGTACTGCACGTCGTTGAGAATGCGAAGCTTGACCGGGTCGATGTCCAGCGCCTCGGCCAGCTCGTCCATCGCGACTTCCAGCGCCAGCAGGCCGACCGCCTCACCGGGCGCGCGCATGCTGGCGCCCGGCGGCAGGTCGAGTTCCGCCTTGCGGCTGCGGATCAGGCGGTGCTCGCCCGCGTACAGCAGCTTGGTCTGATCGGCGGCCGGCTCGCTCTGGCCGCCCGGTAGATTGCCCGACCAGGTGTCGTGGCCGACCGCCTGCAGGCGGCCGTCCCGGGTCGCCCCCAGCCGGACGCGCTGACGGGTGGCCGGGCGGTGGCTGGTCGAGTTGTAATACTGCGGTCGGGTGAGCGCCACCTTGACCGGGCGACCGAGCAGGCGGGCGGCGGCCGAGGCCAGCACCACGTCGGCGTAGAACAGCAGCTTGGAGCCGAAGCCGCCGCCCACGTACGCACTCACCACGCGCACGTTCTCCTGCGGCACCTTGAGCGTCTTGGCGAGGCCCGCCTGAATCCAGTGCACCACCTGATGCGAGGTGTACACGGTCAGCTGATCGTCGTCCCAGCTCGCCAGCGTGGCCTGCGGCTCCATCGGCGACTGCGACTGGTCGGGCGTGGTGAAGGTCGCGTCGACCGTCACCGGGGCGTCGCCGAACGCCTGCTCGAAGTCTCCCACCACGCTGTCTTCCGAGTCCTCGTCGGGCTTGGCGCCGTCCAGAACGTCCGCCAGCACGTACTTGCCCGGATGCTGGCGGTACCTGACCTCGATCATGTTGGCGGCGGCCCGCGCCTGCTCGAAGCTCTCGGCCACCACGAAGGCCACCGCCTGATGGTAGAAGCTGACCTCCGGGCCGCTGAGCTGCGGCGAGGCGTCCTTCTGCTGCGGCACGGGCGACTCGGCCTCGCCCTGGGCCGGCATGTTCTCGTGCGTCAGCACCAGCAGCACGCCGGGCGCGGCCTGCGCGCGGTCGACGTCGATGCTCAGGATGGTGCCCTTGGCCACGCCGGCGCTGAGCACGTAGCCGTAGGTGGCCGGTTCCTTCTCGCGGTACTCGTAGGCGTAGGTGGCCCGGCCGCTCACCTTGAGCGGGCCGTCGATGCGGGTGTGCGGCCGGGTGACGACCTTCTGGCGGTCGATCGGGTTGATGCCCGCGGGCTTGTCGAAGTTCATGCGGCTCCCTGGGTGTTCTGTCTGCTCCGGGCACCGGGCCGCTGCTCGAGCGTGGCGGCCAGCAGGCGACGGGCGAGCGGCAGCTTGAAGGCGTTCTGCTCGGTGGGTGTCGCTCCGGCGAAGATGGCAGCGAACATGCTCTCGGCGCTGCCTCCCGCCTCCTCGGCGGCCTCGACGCGCCAGGGAAGAGGGGCCACGCCCCCGAAGGCCAGGTATGCCCGGTCCCCGGTCAGCACGGCCGCCAGCGACACCTCGGCAAACGCGTACGAGGCCCGGTCGCGCACCTTGCGGTACAGGTGGACGCCGCCGATCGGAGCGGGCAGCGTGACGGCCGTGATCAGCTCGCCCGGCTCCAGCGCGTTCTCGATGTGGGGCGTGTCGCCCGGCAGCCGGTAGAACTCCGAAATCGGAATCCGGCGCGCCGCGCCGTCCGGCCGCACCGTCTCGACGACCGCGTCGAGCACCCGCATCGCCACCGCCATGTCGGACGGATGCTGCGAGATGCAGGATTCGCTCACGCCGATCACGGCGAGGTTGCGGCTGAAGCCCTCCAGCGCCCCGCAGCCGGTGCCCGGTTCGCGCTTGTTGCACGGCAGGGCGGTGTCGTAGAAGTACGAGCAGCGGCTGCGCTGCAGCAGGTTGCCGGCGGTGGTGGCCTTGTTGCGCAATTGCCCGGAAGCCCCCGACAGCAGCGCGCGGCTGAGCACCCCGTAGTCACGCCGCACGCGCTCGTCGGCGGCCAGATCGGTGTTGCGCACCAGCGCTCCGATCCTCAGTCCGCCCTCCGGGGTGGCCTCTACGGTGTCGAGGCCGATGTGATTGACGTCGATCAGGTGCGTGGGGCGCTCGATCTCCAGCTTCATCAGGTCGAGCAGGTTGGTGCCGCCCGCGACGAACTTCGCGCCCGGCGTCCGGGCGACCGCCTCGGCCGCCTCCTGGGGCGTATTCACGCGCTCGTAACTGAAGGCCCTCACGCGCGGCCCTCCTGGGCAGTGGTTTCCTGTTCGTGCACGTCGCGAATGGCCGCGATGATGTTCGGGTACGCGGCGCAACGGCAGATGTTGCCACTCATGCGCTCGCGCACCTCGTCGTCCGAGTAGGCCACCGTGTTCAGGTCGGCCGTCACGTGGCTGGGCACGCCGCGCCCGATCTCGCCGAGCACCGCCACCGCCGACATGATCTGCCCGGAGGTGCAGTAGCCGCACTGAAAGCCGTCGTGCTCCACGAAGGCCGCCTGCATCGTGCCGAGCTGTTCGGGCGTGCCCAGCCCCTCGATGGTGGTGACCTCCTCGCCGCTGTGCATCACGGCCAGCGTCAGGCAGCTGTTGATGCGCACGCCGCCGACCAGCACGGTGCAGGCGCCGCACTGGCCGTGGTCGCAGCCCTTCTTGCTGCCGGTCAGGTCGAGGTGCTCGCGCAGGGCGTCGAGCAGCGTGACGCGCGGGTCGAGGTGCAGCGAGCGGTGTTCTCCGTTGACCGTCAGTTCGACCGTCTGGCGGTGGTCGGTGGTCGTGGCGGGGGCGGTGGTGGGCAGGGGCATGGTCATCGGGTTACCTCTCAGGTCAGGGTGTTCGGTGCGGAGTCTCCGCCGGGCGCACGGATGGCCCAGCCGGGCGCGTTTCGCGGCGCGCCAACGCCGAGATGCCCTGGCCAGGCCATAACTGACAGACCAGCGGCAGATCTCACGGCTCGGCGCGCGACCCGGACCGGGAGACATCGGACGATTCTGGGACGTGCAAGTATGGCTCACCGGACAGGGGAGATGGTGTCCGGGCCTTCATCCGGCCTTGCATGAAGTCGCGCGGTCACGTGGAGCCAGATGAAGGCCCTTCACCCAGAACTCAAGGTCGAGTGGTCCCGCTGCGTCATGATGAAAGCAGAACACCCGCCTGGAGGGCCACCATGACCGATTCTGAACGACTGCCAGACGCCGAATCGGCCCGCCCGGAAGACGAGACCATCAGCACCGACCGTGTCCGGACTGAAGAACAGCGCAACGACGTCCGGAGCACGGACGAGACCGGCCCTCTGACGGAGAGCGACCACGCCAGATCCGCGTCGTTTCGCAGCGACGCTGGCCCCGGCAGCGTGCTGCGCGAGCGCCAGCCCGGGTTCGGCGGCATGGACGCCCGGCCGGCGGCCGAGGGTGAACCGTCCTGGCAGGCGGTGACCAGCGACCGCTACGGGCACCGGATCGATCCTGCAGCGGAGAAGCAGCAGCCGGCCACACCTTCGTCCGGTGACGAGGCGGAGGATTCTTCCGGCGAGCCGCCTCCCCGCCGATGACGACGCCGTCCGTCTCCTCGCGGCTGACAGCGGGGACTCTTCCCGGCCACGCCCCGAAGCGCTGGTGAAGCAATCCGTGGCCGGACGGGACCTGCTCAGGCAGCGTCCGGTGCCGCGCCAGACGCGCTCCAGCCCGCAGATCGAGCGTCGGCAGAAGGACGGCCTGGGGCTCCTGCCGCGGGTGGCTGACCCCCGGAAGCGACGGGCCCGGCACCGGGCCAATCAGGTGCTGGGCGCCGGGTTGACAGTGTTCGGGGGCGCGGTCGTGGGTTGTGGTCTGGCGTTCCTGCATCGCGGCGAGGTGCTTCACGGCGTCCTGGCCCTGCTGCTCGGTCTGATCACGCTCGTTCAGGGCGTCTGGCTGGTGGGGCGCCTGGAGCGCCGGGACCGAGGCCGACGGTAGAGGGGAGCGGCCGCGGGCGGTATCCGGCTCAGAAATTCTCGACCTCGTTCGCCACGTCGTCCTGTTCGACCGCCACATACCTGCGGGTGGTGTCGACGCTGTTGTGCCCCAGAAACAGGCCGACGCGGGTGAAGTCCTTGGTGGCGCTGTAGAGCCGCGTGCCCGAGTGCTTGCGGGCGGCGTGAAAGCCGCGCCAGGCGCTCAGGTGTCCGGCCGCCCGGAACGCTTTCTGCATCCGGTAGGTGGCCTGGGCGTAGCTCCAGTCGAAGAGTCGTCCCGCCGGACCGAGTGCCGGCAGGTCGCTCAGGGCCTCGCGCAGCCGCCGGCTGAGCGGCACGACGCGGGTTTTGCCGCCCTTGCCCTCGACCGTGATCCGGCTGCCCGAAACGTCGTGCGTGCTGAGGTTGAGCGCCTCGGTGATGCGCAGCCCGGCGTGGGCGCACAGGAGCAGCAGGGCCGCGAGCCGCGCGTCGCAGTGCTCCAGCACGGCGTCGATCTCGGCGCGGTACGGCGGATTCTTGACGATGCCGGGCGTCGGATCGGGCGGCACGTGGGCGTCCTCGAAAGGCTGCGCCTCGGTGGCGCCCGCCCACCGCAGCGCCCGGTACAGTGCCCGCACGCCGGCCACGTACTGCGCCACGGTGGAGGCCGAGAGAGTGCCCACCTTGCCCTGGCCCTGGCTGGGCCGGGTCTGCAACTGCGCGACGTACCGCCCACCGTCGCGCCTGCCGGGATGCAGCAGCGTCACGCCGTTGTCTCTGGCCCACGGCACGAAGTCGCGCACGGCGAGCGCATAGGCGGCCAGCGTCTTCTGACTGGTCCGGGCGCCTTTACGGCTGGCGGTGGTCATGTAGGCGTGCGTCACGGTCACGAGCGCGTCGGTGTCGTAGCTGCTGGCGGCCTGTACCGCCCGCACCCGCAGCGCCTGATCGGTCAGGTTGGTCAGGGCCAGCGCGTCGGAAGCGCGAACGAGGGTCATAGATGGAGTCCTCCGGCAGAACTGCGGGCGTTCGAACAGGGCGAGCAGCAAAACACAGCGCCGAGACGACATTTTTGCGACTTCCTCACAGGAAGGCCAGGAGGGGGCCTCGAAGACGTGCCGAGGGGGACGGGAGGGGGCGAAGTGAAAGAAGCGACTGTGTCACCTGGGACGACACGCCCATGATACCGCATATTCGCACTAAGACAGATTAGTGCGAACATGACCCATGCAACGTCAACCCTTGACCGGCCAGCCTTCCACCCGGACGCCGCCGAAAATGCCGCGTTTCAGGGCCTCGGAGAAGAACTGCTCCGGGGCGCTGACCTCGTCCAGTGTCCGGAGCTGTTCGGGCGTCAGGGTGATCTCCACCGAGGCCAGGTTATCTCTCAACTGGTCCGGCGTCTTCGCGCCCAGCAACACCGAACTCACGCCCGGCCGCGCCGAGACCCAGGCCAGCGCGACCTGTGCCAGCGGGCGACCGAGCTGTCCGGCCACCTCACGCAGGGCGGCGAGCGTCTGCCAGGTGCGCTCCGAGAACTTGCTGTCGCCGAACGGGTTCGGGCCGCTCAGCCGCCCGTCGCCGCTGCCCTTGCCCTCGGCCGTGCGGTCGTACTTGCCCGCCAGGAAGCCGGCCGCCAGCGGGCTCCAGGGCACGAGGCCCAGGCCACTCTCGCGGGCCGCCTGCACGTGCTCGGTCTCGATGCTGCGGGCCACCAGCGAGTACTCGAGCTGCATCGCCACCGGGCCGGGAACCCCGTGCACGGCGGCCAGCGTCGCCGCCTTGACCGCGTACCAGGCGGGCATGTCCGAGAAGGCGAAGTAACGGATCGTTCCGGCCCGCACCAGGTCACCGAGCGTCTGCAGCACCTCCTCGACCGGCGTCACCATGTCCCAGACGTGCAGCCAGTACAGGTCGATATAATCGGTCTGAAGTCGCCGGAGCGAACCTTCCAGCGCCCGGTGGATGTTCTTGCGCCCGTTGCCGCCCGCGTGCGGGTTGCCCTCCTGGGCATTGAACCCGAACTTGGTCGCCAGCACCACCTGATCGCGCAGGTGTTGACCGGCGATGAACTGACCGACCAGCTCCTCGCTGCGGCCACCGGCATACACGTCGGCGGTGTCGATGAAGTTGCCGCCGGCCGCGACATAGTCGCCGAACACCCGCTCGGAGACTTCCGGTGACGACCCCCAGCGCGGCGTGCCGAAGGTCATGGTGCCCAGAGCGAGCGGGCTGACGAGCAGGCCGGAACGGCCCAGGGTGCGAACGTCACTGAGAGTCATGCGTTCATTTGAGGGGGTGGAGTGCTGTGAGACTGCTGGCCGGGTGACAGTTCGGCATGGTTTCCGCACGGCTCACGCCGGACCTTCGCCTCACTCTGTGGCGGTCGCCCAGAGGCGCGTGTGCGCCGCTTCGAACTGTGCCTGCCACCGGGCCTGGTGGTCGAGGTCGCGTTGCAGCCGCGCCTCTCCTGCCGCCGCCTGCGCCCGCATCGGTTCCTCGGCCGGGCCACCCAGGGTGGTGCGGCGCTGCACGAAGGTGTCGGGATCGAGCGCCGTCTGGACCGTGCCCGCCGGTACGGTGACGCCCAGCGCTTCCAGATCCGCGTCGGTGGCCTGCGCCAGGTTGCGTCCCGAAGCGTGCAGGTTTGCCAGCAGCTGCTGGGCGTGTGCGTGCGCCCGCCGGAAATCTCCGCTCTGGCGAGCGAGCGTGTCGGCCAGCTCGGTGAGGGTGGTCTCGCTCTGCCGGGCCAGTTCGCGCCACCTCTCGCGGGCGATCTGGGGGTCTCGCAGCGAGACCGTGAGCAGCCGCAGGCCCTGTGAGAAGTCCTGCCAGAGCAGCTGCAGCGGCTCCTGCACGTCGGTGCCGGGGTCGTTGATGTCGCCGTACGGCACGTTGTGGTTGCTGTAGAGCACCGCCTGCGCGTACCCGAGCACCTTGCTGAAGCGGGTCCGGGCGTGTTCCAGTGCGACCGGGTTCCGCTTCTGCGGCATCACGCTCGACCCCTGCACCAGTCCGTCCTGCAGCGAGATCAGGCCCTGCGAGGCCCAGGTCAGCAGGTCGTACAGCACGCGCGAGAGGGTGACGCTGCAGGTGCTGACCGCTCCGGCCAGCTCGGTCTGCCAGTCGCCGGCCGACACGGCGTCGAAGGTGTTCTCGACCGGGCCGTCGAAACCCAGGAGAGCAGCGGTGTAGACGCGGTCGAGCGGGTGGCTGCTGCCGGTCATGGCGACGGCCCCGAGCGGGCAGACGTTCAGGCGGCCCAGAGCGCTGTGCAGCCGGGCGGTGTCGCGCGACAGGGCGCTCTCGGCCGCGTACAGGTAGTGTCCCAGGGTGCTCGGCTGGGCGGGCTGGTGGTGGCTGAACGCGACCATCAGGGTCGAGCGCTCGCGCCGCGCGAGGTCGAGCAGCACCCGCCGCAGCCCGGTCAGGTCGTTCATCGCCGTCATCAGGTGGCGCCGGGCGCTCAGGCGGTAGACGGTCATGTCGAGGTCGTTGCGCGAGAGGGCGGTCCGCAGCGCCCCCGCCCCGGCCGGGGTCGCGCGCGACAGTTCGCGGTCGAGCGTGAAGAACAGGTCCTCGACCGCCGGGTCGTGCGGCGGAGCCTGAAACTCGCGCAGGCCCCGCATGCCCGCCACCGCCTCGGCGGCCAGAGGTGTACCCACCCGGAGCAGGCCGAGACTGTGAGCGGTCAGCGCCTCGATGAAGTCGGGCAGCAGGTGGGTCTGCGCAAAGGTATAATCCGGCCCCAGCACCGCCGCGACGTACTCGGGATGCCACCTCACTGGGCGGGGCTCACTCGCACCGGGGGCGCGTCTGCGGAGGTGCCCATGGATCTGAAAAGTCGCTGCATCGGGTTCTCAAGGTAGTGCATTTCCGGGCTCCGGCCCAGCTTCACGGTTGCTCAATGTCGGCCGTCGTCCGGCCAGCGCGGCGCAGTGGACGCGGCTCTCAGAAGCGCACATGATTCCCGGCCGGTCCCAGGCTACCGTAGAGTGATGAACAGACCGCTTCTGCTTTCGGTGCTCGCGCCCACCCTGCTCTTCGTTGCCTGCACCCCGGTTCAGGGCGTGAAACCGGTGCTCTACCGCGCGACCAGCGCCGAGGTGCTCGCGGTGGTGACCCGCCTGTGCCCCACGCTCACGCCGAACGCCGCCTACCGGCCGTTCGTGGTCGCGAGCAGCACGCCGACGACCGTGGTGTGCTTCGCCCCTCCGGTTTCCCGCGTCCAGACGTTCAACACCTACGATCCGGTCACGCTGAGAATCGACGCAGCCCCGGGCAGCACCGGCGGCAATTCGGTCAGCAGCGTCACCGGATCGCAGATCTGGGGCAGCACGGCCGTCACCAACCAAAACGCCCTGAGCGCCATCTTCGCCGAACTCGACCAGACCTTCAGCCGGGTGCAGTGACCGGGAAAGCTGCCTGAGCGCGACAGCAGCGCCAGCAGGGAGAGCCACAGCGCGCCCCCGACCCGGTCAGCAGGTCAGGCCCGACGCACGGGCGCCGTGCAGCCCGATTCGCCGAGGAACGCGGTCCAGCAGCCGAGCACGTTGCGCAGCTGCATTTCAGTTCGGCTCCGTATAGCTGAAGGTGGTAGATGCCGGGCGCGGGTCGGCCGTGCACCAGCCGATCTCCTCACCCGCGCTCCTGATGCATCAGGGCCTCTGCGGGCGCCGCGCCCAGCCGCACCACGTGGTCCTGGCCTTCCCAGCCGGAAGCGGTCCGGCGGGTGAAGTTCAGCGTCCGGTGACCGTGCAACTCCGCCGGGCTGAAGGCCACGCCCCACAATCCGAACGGCAGCGGCAACGCTTCTCTGTCCTGCACGTCCTGCCACCCGCCCGAACCGTCACCGAAGCCGTAATGCAGCGTGAAGCCCTCTTCACCCTCGATCAGCAGCAGCAGACCCGGCTCCAGCTGGGCGACCGGCGCGGCGGGCCGCCAGTGGCGCACCTGGGCGCGGAGCGGCTGGCCGGACGTACCCGCCTGGGCGTACCGCTCGGTCACCACCCGCAGCAGCTCGGCGGGTTTCCCGGTCTCCCGGGCCAGCAGCAGCTTGAGAAATTCCGAGTGCGTCCAGAGCAGCGGCATGGCGCTTCCGGACGGCCGCCCCGGAAACAGCCCGCGCTCCGGAATCGCCGCCGAGTCCCAGACCTGCTCGGGGAGCAGGCCGCCGGGGCTGGCGCAGTTCATCATGGTCTGCAGGTACGGCGTCGGGTCCTCCCCCGCCTGCAGCGCGAGGTGGCCGCGCTCACCGCTCAGCAGCGGCCACAGCCGCCCGATGCCGTGCCCGTCGTAGGGCGAGCCGTCGGCGTGCTCGCCGTAGCCGTCGTCGTTGTAGCGGTGGTAGAGCGGCCCCGAGGGCGTCTGCACCTGCAGCAGGTGATCGACCACCCGGACGGTCGCCAGGATGCGCGGATCGGTGGCCGGGCGCAGGCCCAGGCGGGTCAGGTACGAGAAATCGAGGCTGACCAGCGCCGAGGCGGCGATCTTCTCCCCCTGGCGGTTCTGCAGCTCGACCTGACCGGTCAGGGCACCGTCGCGGTCGGGCGGGGCCAGCCGCACGTAGTAGCCTTCTTCGCCGAGTTCCTGCGCCAGTGGGGTGCCGGTCACGTAGCAGAAGCTCTCCATCCGCTCGTTCCAGTCGTCGGCCAGGTCGAGGGCGTACCGGCGCTCATCCTCGTCCAGCCAGTCGGCCCCGGCCACCAGCGCGCTGATGGCGACCGAGAGCGTGAACGGGTTGACGCCGCTGTTCTCCTCCCAGCGGTCCTGGTCGCTGGTCGGGCCGGTGCGCGCCACGAAGGCGAGGGCGCGGCGCACCATCTCGCGCGTGCCGCCGAGTTCACTCTCGCCCTCCTCGCGCAGCTTGGCCGCCAGCAGCACCGGAAAGGCCGTCTCGTCGAGCTGGACGCCGCCCCAGAACATCTGGCCATCGGGGTAGTAGTTCTGAAACCAGTGGCCGTCTTTCTGCTGGTTGGCGATGAATCCGGCCAGCACCCGCCTCGCGTCCTCGCGCTGGTTGGCCGCCAGCAGCGCGAAGGCCCCTAGGGTGGTGTCGCGTGGCCAGACGAGGTGGTAGCCGCCGAGTGAGTCGGTGCTGGCCCCCCAGGGCACGCTCAGGCTGGCGACCAGGGCGCCGGGATACGTCCGGTCCTCGTGGATCTTGAGCACCGTGGCGCTCAGCTGGGCCAGGGCCTGCAGCTCCGGGGTGCTGCCACCGAGCTGAAGCGTGCTGCCCCAGGCGGCCCAGCGTTCCAGAAACGAGCGCCGGGCCGGCTCGTCGCCCTCGGCCAGGCTCGCGCGCGCCAGGCCCTGGGCGCCCTGCACGGTTTCGGCGAACCCAAGCGCGATCAGCCCGGCGTCGCCGCTCAGCTCGGCGCTCAGGGCCACGTTGCCGTCCTCGGCCCTGGGGTAGTTCCAGGTCAGGCGGCCGTGCCGGTCGAGGTCCTGCCAGCCGTCGGACACACCCACGTACCCGGCGCTGAGGTGCGTCATCGGCACGCTCGCGCACAGCGCCAGACTGCGGTTGCCGCGCGAGGCCAGCAGCGCCTCCTCACCGGTCCAGGCGGCGTTGCCCTGCCCGGTGGCGGTCAGGTGTGGCGACAGGACCACCACCAGCCGGTAGGCGCCGCTCAGCGCGAATCGGACCAGCAGCACGTCGCGGTGCGGGTCGGGCAGGATCTCCAGCGCCAGCTGATAGCCCGGCCCCTGGTGCAGCACGGTCGGCAGCGGCAGGTACGGCTCGGGCGTGGACAGCCCGTAGCGGTGGACGCGCTTCAGGTCGACCCAGTCCGTGTCGCCCACCAGATAAAAACTCAGGTCGCGGATCTGCGGCTGTCCGGTCGAGGGCCAGTAGACCTCGTTCACCACGCCGTGCCCGACCGTCGCCCAGACGCGCGAGGCGCCGTTCAGGGCGGTGGTCACGTAGTCCTTGTCGCTGCTGGCCCAGCTCGGCGGCAGCCCGGGAGCGCCGGGGGCCATGGCATCGGCGGGAGCGAAGTCTTGCGCATCGTGGCTCACCTCAGCCTCCGTGCATGAACGAGGGGTAGTCGGTCATGCCGCCGTCCACGTACACCGTCGAGCCGGTCATGTACGAAGCGAGGTCCGAGGCCAGGAACACCGCGAGGTGCGCCACGTCTTCGGGCAGGCCCATGCGGCCGAGCGGAATCTTGGTCAGCAGGTCGGCCAGGCCGTGCGGGTCGTTCCAGACCGACTCGTTGATCGGCGTCTTCATCGCGCCGGGCGCGACCGACAGCACCCGCACCCCGAACGGCCCGGCCTCCTGCGCGAGCGTCTTGGTGAGCATCGAGAGGCCCGCCTTGCTGGCGGTGTACGCGGAGAAACCGCTCCAAGCGATCACCTCATGCACGCTCGTCATGTTGAGCAGCACGCCCGACTTCTGCTTCACCATCCGGGCGAGCGCGGCCTGGGCGCAGTTGAAGGCCCCGATCAGGTTGATGTCGATCACTTGTCGCCACTTGTCCGGGTCGGCCTCCCAGCCGGGCGCCGACGCGCCGTCGATCCCGGCGTTGTTCACCAGCACGTCGATGCCGTCCCACGCGGCGTCGAGCTGCGCGAACATGGCCTCGACCTGCGCCTTGTCCGACACGTCGGCCTGCAATGCCATCGCCTCGGCCCCGGTGGCCCGGATGTCCTGCACCACCGCGTCGGCGGCCTCGGGGTGGGTGACGAAATTGATCGCCACCCTCGCTCCGGCGGCGGCGAACTCGCGCGCCACCGCCGCCCCGATGCCCGAGTTCGCGCCCGTCACCAGCACGCGCCGTCCTGTCAGTTCGATCTGCATAACGTCTGTGTAGCACGGCTTTCTATAGGCGTCCTATACAGGCCGTTTCTTTCGCTTTCTCACGCGCTCCGGGCAGCAGAAGGGGGAAGCCAGCTGGCCTCCCCCTCGTTTCCTGCTTCCTGGTACTCAGTCGCCCGGTTGCCAGGTACCGCCATCCGAGTAGGGCCGCGCCTGCGCCTCCAGCTCCGGTTCCTGCCGGCGGTTGCGCTTGCCCTCGAACAGGAAGAAGGCGGCGGGCACCACGTAGAAGGTCATGATGGCCGAGACCGAGATGCCGCCCACGATGATGATGCTCAGGCTCTTGCCGAACTCCGAGCCGCTGCCATGGCTGAGCAGCAGCGGCAGGCTGATGATCAGCACCGTCAGGGTGGTCATCACGATCGGGCGGAACCTCAGGCGGCTCGCCTCCAGCAGGGCGTCCCGGAAGGGCATCTCCTGCATCTTCTCGACCACGAACTCCAGGTACAGGATGGCGTTCTTGGCCGAGAGCCCGATCAGGAGCAGGAAGCCGAGCACGCCGAAGATGTCGAGCGAGCTGCCGGTCAGGAACACCAGCCACAGCGCCCCGGCCACCGCGAAGGGCACTGGCAGCAGCAGGTACAGTGGGTAGCGGAACGAGTTGAACTGCGCGCCCATGACGAGGTACACCAGCAGCAGCGACAGGCCGAACGACTGCAGGCCGATGCTGCCGAGCTGGTTGCCCAGCGCGAAGGCGCCGTTGCGGTCGGCCGAACCCACCGACACCAAGTTGTCGATCACCCCCGCCTTGGCCAGCTCCTCGGTGATCTGGGTGTTGAGCGCCGCGCTGCTGATCGTGCTGTCGGTGGTCGGCTGGTAGGTCAGCGCGAGGCTGTAGATGCGGTTGTCGCGCGAGATGCTGACCGGCGAACTCGACTGCACCACGCTGCCGAGCTGCCCCACGGTGAGGTTGCTCTGCAGGGTGCTCGAGTAGATCGGCAGCCCCAGCAGCGACTGCTCGTCGGTCAGGTCGCTGGGTTTCAGGGTCACCTGAATCGGGTAGGTCACGCCGCCCAGCTCGATGTTGCCGGCACTCGACCCGGTGGCGTAGCTCTGCAGGGTGCTGGCGACGCTGCTGGCGGTCAGGCCGGTGCCGGCCAGCAGGTTGGGATTGGGCACGAACTGGTTGACGGTGGTGGCGTTGTCCAGGCCGCTCGACACGCTCAGGATGTTCTTGTCGGCCTCCAGAGTGGTCACGGCCTTGTCGGCCCGCTGCTTGAGCAGGTCGAAGTTGCTCGACACCAGGGTCAGCGACTGCTGCGTGCCCTGGCCCCGGAAGCCGCCGCCGCTGAAGATGTTGGCGCGCACGTCGGTGTAGTCGGGGTACATGTTGCGCAGCGCCGCCTGGAAGGTGGTGGTGAGCTGCGCGATCGGCTCGCGGTCCTCGATGGGCTTGAGGGTGACGTTTAGGTTGCTGCCCGAGCCGCTGACGGTGGTCTGCACCGTCTGCACCGATTTCTGCGACAGGAAGTAGTTCTCCATCCGGGCGATCAGCTCGTTGGTGGTGTTGAGCGACAGGCCGCTGGGAATGCGCAAGTTGGCCCGCATGGTGCCCGAGTCGGTGGTGGGCGTGAAGGTGAAGGTCAGGTTGCTGCCGACCACCACCGCCGTCAGGACCAGAAACGCCACGGC
>Ga0160427_10001224_pt1 | contig 15852 bp, 2 predicted proteins | sample SolpanmetagenomL_FD_108194 | JGI IMG/M metagenome (GOLD analysis project Ga0160427, IMG submission 108194) | Solar panel surface microbial communities from Lawrence Berkeley National Laboratory, California, USA - L | ecosystem: Engineered > Built environment > Solar panel > Unclassified ...
AATAGAAAACGCCGCCCCTTTAACGTAGTATCGCTAGTACTTAAACGCCTCTACGATAGCGAGTAGCTCTTAATTATACGTTAGATAATTAACTTCGGCTAGAATTATTTTCCTAGACTAAAACGTAATAGAATACTATATTTCCGTTTCGAATAGCTATAAAATAATAGCCCCTATAGCGAAAATTAAAGTATCGGTTTCTATTCGGATACGCTTTATAGAGTCGAAATAGCGAAGTATCGGCGCTTCGCCGAAGGCTCGCTTAAGAGTAGTAAAAGTAAGCTCTTACTTCTTACCCCACTCTATCGGGCTAGACTTCTTATCTTCTTTACTTTCTTTTAAGAAAGAAGAAAGCGGCTTAGTAATACGGGAGTAGCTTTATATAAAGCGACGATAGAAATTCGTAAAGCCTAGGAATATCTATATATCCCGAAACGTCTTCGGTATTAGCTAGTCGGCGACTATCTAGATTCTCGCCGGGTCTATTAGGATACTAGAGAAGGATACGATAAAACTAAGAAACTCGACCGAATCGACGGCGAAGATATACTTTAACTACTTCGCGTAGAGGGAGTATTAACGTAGACGGTTTAAGACTTATCTTACGTATTACTAGTAAGTCTCTAGCGAAGTACTAAAGATTAGAATATCGTCTAGGTATATAATATAGAATACATCGGTGATTCCGGCTAGTATACGATTAATATACGCCTAAAACGTAGCTAGAGTATTAGTAAGGCTAAAGGGTATAACTAAATATTCGAAATGGCTATACCGGGTACGAAACGCGGTTTTCTATTCGTCTCTCTATCGAATTCTTATACGGTAATACGCGTATTATAGATCTAACTTCGTAAAGTATTTAGAGCCTACTAGGCGATATAACGTCTTAGAGATTAAGGGGAGCGGGTAACGGTTCTTAATAGTTACCTTATTTAACCTACGGTAATCGACGTATAAGCGAAGAGATTTATCTTTCTTTAGTATAAAGAGTACTAGGGAACTAGCTAGAGACTTACTATATTAGATCTAGCTCTTCGCTAGCGAATCGTCGAGGTATTCCCGTAGAGTTTTTAGCTCCGATTAGAAAAGATTATAGAGCGAGCTATAGGGCGGTTCCGAGATAGTATTAATCGGATACTTAGTATACTTAAAGGAGGGAAGCTTAGTAGCTTCCTCTTTAGAGAATATATCTTTATACCCGGATAACTATACGGGTAGTCCTAGGTTCTTATAAGTTGTAGCCCTAACTTACGCCGTCGGTATACCGTCGGCGGTACTAGTAACGATTAGAGTATATATAAAGGCTTCGCCTTTAGTACTTCGTATAAACTCCGAAGGCTTCTTAAGTACTATAGATATCTTATCGTATTTCTAATAATAAGTCTTCGCTTTATAGTCGATTATGCTAAAACTAAAGGGTAATACTAACGATTTATAATTACCGTACCGCGTTACGAATATAGTTAAATCTATATCTCTATTAGTTGCTATATATAGATTATTAAAGGCTACCTTAATGTCGAATTTAATGTAGTATCTAGCCTTAATAACTCGTATAATTATCTCATTAATTAGCGGAAGTAGATAGCTATCCTTTTTAGTAACTTCGTTTAATCTATAGTAATCGATATATAACCGAAGTACTTTATTTACTTTACGTACAAAGAGGATCGGTAAGGCGTATTTAAATAAACTCGGAATAATCTATCCTTTTACCAAGTTATTCTTTACGTATTTCTCTACGATCTTAGCTTTCTTCTCCAATATTCGTTATAAGCCTTATATACGTAGTAATACGGCTCCCTCTTTTAATTTAACTATAATATTATAGCGACCTCGTATAGGAGGCTTTTCTAAAGGCCGCTTTTTAAATACGTCTAGGAAGTTATAATACTTCTCCGGTAATACGTCCTTAGTAATAATATCTAGTATTTCTTTAAGACGTCTATGTTCCTAGATGTCTTTCATAGAGATAGCGAATATCTTATAGCCTTTCTCTCTAGATAATATAGTAATTAGTCTTACTACAGCAGCGTTAATTACGTAAATATAAACTAGACCTTTAGCTTTTAGAATCGTTGAAGTTATAACCCGCTTTTACTTCCGTTCTTAGTATAGGTTTATAGCTAATAAGCTTCTAAGCGTCCGCTAGGGAGCTTATTCTTAGTCCGGTCTCTTTAGAATTATTCTTAGTTAAGGCCTTTTATAAATAAGTAATAGCCCTTTAGTATACGGATTACGTTTATTTAGCTTTAGCTATTTATCCTATTCTAGGATTTCGGAGCTCTCCGAGTCGTTATTCCTATAGATTAGCGTATTATAATTAGCTCGAGAGCTCGCTTTAATTATATAATCGGTTAGTTAAACGTCGGTTAAGTTTAATTTAACGTTAAATAAGCTTAAATTAACGTCTTTAGAATTACGTTTAAATAAAGAAATAGAATTAATAATAGAGTAACGGGTAGACGCCTTCTAGTAACCGTATTAAGTATAGTCTATTTAAACTAGCTAAGTTCCGTCCTCTTTAAAGCCAAGTATATACTAATATTAATACATCTAGGGTTTACTAATAAGTAGATCGTAAACCCTAATATTTACTATTATTATAGTCATTAAGGGTTATAGATAATCTCCGATCTAAATAGATAGTATAATAGCTTATTAAATAGTACGAGCGGGGCGACTATCGAAAGTAGTAATAGACTTTAGGCGCGATAGATTAAATGGCTCGATTCTATACTTTTTATAGAGTTTTTCTATAAGACGTTTATGGATAAACGCGCTAGCGGTATAACCCGAATCTATAAGAGTAGTAGATAAGCGAGTCGGTAAGTTAGTACTTTCTATCTAGGCGTTAATATAGTATACGTTATTATATACTTCTAACTAAACGGTAGGGATCTAGATCGATTCGTTACTAGTATACCCGAAATTAATTAAATTCTCCTCTTTATTTATCTATTAGCTACTACTTAGAACTACGAGTTAGGCTACGCTTTTCCCGAAGCGGTAAGAGATATAAGGTACTTTATAGTATAAGCGGCCTTTACGGTTTCGGAAGCGTTATAATTAGGCCTATAATAACCTATTTAGCTATACGCGAAGTTTTCGTACTAAGCTTAGTCTAAACCTATAAGAGGACGAGTTATATAAGGCGGGTAATCTATACGTAGAGCTAAGGAAGATTAAGTAGTTACTAGAGCTATAGGTACGTTAGTTATCGGGCGTAGGAACCTTCTACTACGCTAGCGAGTATTAGTAGGTTACTCGTTATTAACTCCGGTAGCTATTAGGCGGTAATCTAGGGATTATACGTCTATTATAAACTCCGATATAGTATTACTTTCGTATAGACCAAGATACTTCTATAAAGTAGTAGATAGCCTATTACGTATATTAAGGAGTTAATCGGCTTTAGAGATCTCTACCTAAACTACTAAGGCTCGGAAGTTATATAAGAATACTATTACGTTAGAATTACTCTACTTAAGCTTCTAGTAATTCTTTTAGGTAATTTGCTTCGCGTTACGGTTAGCGTATATATTAGTAAGCTCCGTTATAATTTCGTCGTACGTTATATAGTTATCGACTACTCCTTATAACTAACTTTTAAGATAGTTAGAAGCTTATCCGCTAACACGCGACTATAGATAGGCTAAGCGAGCTACTTCTATAGGGTAGCGGTCTCTATTTACCTCTATCTTAAGTACTATTTATTGCTTCTAAATAACGAAACGATAGTAAGACTATCCTATAATACCGTTACTAGAGAACTACTTAGGATTAGATAGTTTATTAGATTTACCTCTATTCTCCGAGAGCGAAATAGAGGTATTACGTAGAGCTAAAGCGAGCTTCCTACGTAAGTCGTTACGTTCTAAAGTAAGCTAATCTAGGCGTAGTTAATACCTAGCTTCTTCGTTACAAGCTTATATAGCTAGATTAGTTTAACGTTCTATCCTCTTTTAGGGTAGTAATATCTTCTTCTAGCTCTAAGACGCGTTTATAGAGGTTCGTATTATTAGTAAGATATTAAGAATAGAATTACAATAACTTCTAAATAAAGTCTATAGTATAATTAGTATTCTTCTAAAGAATAGCTAGAATCTCCGTTATTCCGTTCTCTAGGTTTAGGGTATTAATACGGTCTACTATACGATTATAGCGCTTAGCGGTAGTAATCGACTTACGGTAGTAAGATTCTCTATCGTTTAATCTAGCTATCGCTACTAGTAGAGAGAGGTTTTAGAAAACGAAAAATAAGTAAACGCGTAGTATAACTACGTAATCGTAGCTAGGAACGTATTTATTTAACTATTTTAAATCGGTTAGGATTATGGGATAAGAATGAGTCTTATTTTAGTAAAACGAGTACTAGAAATAGGTTTAATAGGCTATTTATTCAAGAAAATAAGACTAGGGAACGAAAGAGGGAAATATAAAAGGTAAAAGTAATAAATACATATAATGCTAACGATCTTAGGGCTAAGTAAGGCTTACCCTACCCGTAGTTGCCGCTTACGTAATCCCGAGCCTTATGCTTCTAAATCCCAATTATTATATTTATAGTATTTATAATACTTTATATCGGTAAGAATTAGTTATAAAATTAATTAGAATATATCGGAGCTATAGGAACGGGCGAGCTTCTCTTTATACTAGACTAGCTTTAGTACTATAGAGTAGCTTCTATAGAAGTCCTATAGTAGATCTATTAACGATCTAAAGTTATCGATAGGGTACTATATAGTATCTCTATTATAGCCGGCCCATTTAGCTTAAGCCTTAATTATTCTATTTAATTTACGTATTATAAGAATCTCGTCGACGATCTATTCGGCGTTATCGTCCCCTTTAGTAGTAATAACTAGAGGTAGTTTAGTAAAAGCTTATCCCTCTATAGGGTTATCGGGATTCCTACTTAGTAGGCTAGGATAAAAAACGTTATAGATTCTTATTATAGTTAGGAGATCTAGCTTATAGCTAATACTGAAAACTAACCGATACAAAACGAATAGTAAGGGCTCTGCTATATAGGAGGGGACGTATAAGTATAATAAAGAGAAGCTTAAATTATTATCTATAAAAGGAGTATGTAATTTATATTAGAACGCAATGAACAAACAGGTTTTTCATCTAATATTTCAACCTATGTTTCACCTAATATCGAGCTATAAAACTACTGTTTTAACACGGCACGAAAATACCTTAATGGCCTAGCTCCTTTTGCCCCTTTCTCGAATAACGCATCGATACCTATTAGGATAACGTTCTAATAGGTCATTATGTGTCTCCCATTTAATATACCTAACCCACCAAGAACTTGACCCCCGGCAAGTAGTATAATACGGTCGAATTAAGCTTCCTTATCTTTCTTAGACTACTCTATCTCTATAGAACTAGAACTAGAATTAATAATATTACTAGAGGCTGTGTTGGGTTCAATAGTAGCACTAGTGTCTATAGTATCTTCTTCTATAATTAATATAGTAGGATCGGTATCGATAAAGTTATCTAGAATAGGTATTCCGATCGTAGTAGTAGTAAAGTAGGAGCGGTCTCTATAGGTCTCTTACTCGACCTTTTTAATAACATCCTATGCTATCTAGAAATAGATCCTCTGTTTTTTATAGTCTTTAGTAAGGTAGTCGTTTATTTCTTTCTCTGTTTTTAATAACGAGATAAATGTAAACTTATTACGTACGAATAGATCCGACTATTTACGATTATAGGTAACTACTTCGGTAATATAGGAAGAGTATTCTACCTAAACCGTAGTAGGGAATAGGTAAGAAGGTCGGGTGTACCTATTCTTTATACCTAAAGAGGTCTGAAGAGGTACGGCTAAGTTAAGATACGCCTTTACTATTTTATCCTAAGTACCGGTTTCGGTAAGATCGAAATACTATATATTAGACTATAGACCTATATACTAAGGAAGGATAGTACGACGAATAATAGAAGTATTAGATGTAGAACTATAAGGGATACCCGGGTAAGTGATGCGAGCTACTCCGCGTTTACATAGAGTATAAGTCTATTCTATATTGAAATGCTTTATGTCGGCACTAGAGAGGTTCTCCTTACTAATCTTCTTAACTAAATTAGTATTATTAATACTACGTAATACTAGGCGAGCGTGCCATTTAGGAAGGTAGCGATATATTTTTAGGTACTAGTATAGTATAATTATTATTATTCTTATTATCTAATAAGATAGAACCCTAAATGATATTAATGCCGGTATTGGTTTTAGCTAGATTAGCGATGTTGATGTCGATATGTCTAAATCTAGTATAATCTCTAGGCTTAGCGTACTTGGCGTAATAAGGAAGAGATACTAGATAGATATTACGATTAGGACATAGACACACGTACGTAAGATAGTACCTAACGTTATATCGGACGAGCTACTAAGATAGAGAGTAGTATATAGTACGAAGCTACCTACGTGCATCCTGCTAAGTGCGACGATTATAATATTTATATATATTAAACTCTTCACGCATTGCTTCTCTAACGCATCTCCTCTCCTTATCTTTCTTCTAGATCTAGTCGAATATAGGTAAATTAACGGTTCTATTCTTAGTAAAGATACCGAGTATATAGCGCTTAGGCTATATTAGATCTAAGATACGTAAGGTAGATAGCTCGGAAAGATATAAAATAAGGCCGCTTTTATTATTAGCGGGAAAGAAACGGTAAGGACCTAGAGTATCGGTAGGGCGGATAGGACGAGCTAATTAGTAAAACTACTTATAGGTGTCGTCGGCTATTATTAAAGCACCTATATTATTGTAGTTAATATAAACGTATATAACTTTGCGACGAAGCTCCGTATCCTTCTATACGGTAGATAGAATATAAAGACTAGTAGCTAGGTTCTTTAAATACTGGTAGTAGACAAGCTTGCCCTTATAATAGTACTTTAGGAATTAAATAGTTATTGCGCGAAGCAACTCCGGGACGAGCTTCTTACTATTAAGAATAGCTATCTTAAAGCTTCTAGTAACTTCGGAAGGGTAGGTATATCTAGACTTAATAACCTCCTCTTCCTCTTCTTTAACTTCTTCCTCTAATTCGTTGTCTCGTTAAACGATCTAATTAATGTTATTTTCGTCTAAGTCTTCTTTATTATCTTCTTAACCTTCCGCGTACGATAGGGTAATACTATAATCTCTAAGGTACTTTATAATACCGCCTTCGTCGAAAGCGTTAGAAATATTATTATACGCTTTATACTTTATTCCGGTCGGAACTACTACCGCGATTAATTATAATAGGTTAGTTTCTAGACCCTAAATTAAGCTTCTAAGCGGACGCTTAGAAGCTTATTTAGGAGGAGCTCGACGAGCTTTAGGAAACCTAAAACGATAACCCTATATTAGTCTATCTTAATCTTCGGAAGTATTAGTAATAATACCGAGATGACCCCTACGTAGGCTAAGGATTTCGAGTATCTCCTCGTTAATAGCTAATATATCGACGGTTTTATTAATAATATTATTATAGGCGACATCTATGTTACCGGAGATCTATTTCTTAGTTTTACGACCGAATTTCGTGCCCTTCTATTCTTAGTACTTATTATAAAGCCTAGTGTAGAGAGCTTAGTTTAGTACGTGTATAGCGAGGAAAAACCTATCTAGATCGATGTCTATTTTATTAGTGGATGCGGTAATAGTAAGCTTCCTGAAATTTATTAATAGATTACTAGATATCTTACTTTCGACGATTATAGAGATGGTCTCTTAACCCTAGATGTTGGTAATTCCCTCTATTCGTTCCTTGACTCGAGCTATTTACTCCTAACGCTCCTTAATAATTCTATAAACGATCTTAGACCTTTCGGCGTACTCGACTAGATCGGCTATACCCTTCTTAATAAAGCGGTACTTCTCGTTCTATATAAAGAGATCTTTAGTATCTTAACCAATTTAACCCTCCCTAACTAGTCTAGTATATAACTCTATAAGTTCTGTATACGTAGCGTGATAATCCTTAATAGTAGCTCTATTAACTTCTATGTACTCTATATACTTAGTAATGCTAGTAACTCTATATTCGGTAAGAAAGGTTAAAATTACTATACTTAAAGGCTCGCGGATGGCAAGCTGTTAATCTAATATTTTTAGGTGATGTCCAACTTCGAAAACTTATAAGAAAAAGGGGAAATATATAATCTAGGTTGAGTCTCTAAGCGGCGGACGTTAATATGTAGTAAAACTAGTACTACTTACTTAAATAAATATAAAATAGCTATCGCGAAAGAAAAATAAATAGAAAACTTTAAATAAAACACAAAAACTTAGTATATAGAAGGGATAAAATTAGAACGCGTTAAAGCACGAAAATATTAATTAAGGCGGCTATAACCGCCAAGCGTAGAGGCTTTGTTTTTAGGTACTTCTCTTTATTCTTTTCTTAAATAGAACGTATAGGACAAAGGCAAAAACAACGAACAAACCAACGTACGTTTATAAATAAAGAATAACTAGCTTATTAAATTAGCTTAATAAACTTTAACCCCCTATGAAGGTATATTGTTATAACACCCTTCCTTCCTCTTAGTGCCTACCTTACTAAGCCTTATTAACGGTTAAGCTCTTATAAGCTTAACTCTATAGACTAGTATTTAATTAATACTAACGTCTCTACTATATAGCACTATACTCCGGATAATCTATTATAAAATCCAGATTGACACTGCTATCATCTACACGAATACCCCTACCTATATATATATTATCTAAATCCTATATAGTTATAATATAACTATTAGTTTATTTATAACCGTTTGCCTAACATTAAGTAGTAAACGGCATTAAACGCTCGAGTATAGCCAATAAGGTGTCTATCTCGATACGCTTCTTCGACGGATATAGCCTCTTTTAATAAAGGACTTTTAAATCGTTGAAATAAATCTTTCTAGCTTGATGTTCTCCATGTAAAGGCAATATCTAATATGATATACCATTACTTATTCTAATAACCCTTTACGGAGTAGACTAACGAGGCTTAAGCTTTCGATTCTTTAAGATATCGAACTAAGTATATCTCTCTAAAACCAAATTACTAACCTTCGGTATACGGGCACGAACCTACTTTAATAACTCTCTCTTATCTAGTATAGTATTTATAACCATCTATGTATATTCCTATTAGCTTCTAATGTTAGTATAGAGGTCAATGTACTATCCGAGAATTAATGGGGTTATAATAGCAGCATTGAAATCGACTGCTTTATATAGTAGATCTAAATCTATTACGTCCTCCGACCTAGAAAGATAGCCTAGTATAATTTTAGACGGTGTAAATCCATAAATGCGAATAAATCTAGTATTAATATTATACATAACGTTAGGTATAGCTCTTCCCTATTAAGTAGTAGCAGGCCCGGCGTAATCTAAATACTACTTTCTTAATTAACCGATAACTATTTAAACTCCTCTTTCTACTAATCCAATAGACTTATACCTTTCTATAGATGTAACTTAATGGTCGATGCCCTTCTCGGTATAAAGACGTCTAATATTATAGTTAATTATATAAGCTCCGGGATCTATGTATAAAATAGTAGGATATCCGAAAGCTAGGTAGATTATACCTTATAAATAAGAGATAACTATCTCTACTATCGCAGCTTTGCAGCTATATAGCCATATGAACTTACTAAAATAATTAACAATAATTAGAATATAATACTATCCTATTACTATACATCGGGGAGAAATAGGACCTAGAAAATCGATATAAATAACCGATATTGGCCTAAACGTCTAAACGTATAAGAGACAAGACTTCGGTTTAGCTTTATTGGTCCTTTTACACGATATATAATTTATATACTAATCCTAAATATCCTTCGTGCGTGTTGGCTACTAATATTTACTACGAGCTCGTTTAGTGGTAATATTACTTATAAAATGACTATATAGATCATAAATCTCTTTCAGAATATCTTTTCGCTTCGAAAATAGAATATAGCTTACCTATTTACTAGATTTTTCTTTGTGTAGTAGTATTATTCGGGAAAGTTAATAATTACGTGACAACCCTATAGTATACTTTTTCTGGGAAGGAGTGAAGCTTATATTATCGATTACCTTCTAGCTAAATAGAAGGAAAGCTATAATTAGTCTATACTCCAAGGAATCTAAATAAGGTTATATTCCTTCCGGAATAGGCATGTTAGGACTCTAATATATGTTTAACCTATTCGGCTTAGGCTACTTTATAGGAACTATCGGAATATTATATAACGGAAGTATAAGCTTCGCATTAGGATTATTTTTCTTCTTCTCTTTACGTTCTCGAATGTCTCGACGAATAGCTTTATAATTAATAAAGTTACTACATAGAACACGTATATAGAACTTGCTACGTTCTAGTCTTTAAAAGGTGCGCCTATTCGGTAAAATACCATAGGTACTACGTGTACCTATACTACTATCCTCTATATCGACGTCTAAATCGCTTAATAATAGATTATTATTACTACTACCTCCCTCCTCCTCTCGACCGTTAATAGATATTAGGTCTAAATCGGGGTAATCCTTAATAGTCGTATATTTGCTCTTGTCTTCTTATAATATTATTAGAATATTAACTACGGGTTCTTTCTTATTTATTATAGTAGCGGTAATCTTAATACCTTTAAATCTTTCTAAATCTTTCGCATAAGCTATACTCCGATATAATAGTAGCATTCTACTTAATCTATCGGGAATACCTATAATATTACTCTTTCCCGGACGATAATAAATAATAAACTTATACTCACCTAAACGATCCCTCTACCCCTATATCCTACTAGTCGCTTCGGTGCCTTTCTCTAAAATGCCCTTTAGAGTAATATAATCGGTGTATAAATATAACTTAAACTTATTACTCTAAATAATCCATTTAACTTTAGCTAGTAGACGAACTATAGCTAAATATTCTTTCTTAGGATTCGAATATCGAATTTCTCGGTCCTCTAATAAGAATAACATAAATATAATAATTCGAATATTGGGCATGTCCTTGTCGGTGACCTCTCGATCCTAATCCTTATCTAGAAGCTAAAATAAAATACCTCTAACGCTCTTGCCGCTTCTATCTATAGTAAGATAAAACGCCTTATTATAATCCGGACTATGTATGGTATTATTACGAATGGCTATTTTAATAATTTTAAAGGAATTATTCTAATTATCTCCCTAAATAAAAGTATTGGTATCTACCTAAACTATACGTATTAACTCCTTACCGCTCGGGAGTATAATATTCTATAACTTGCGATAAGCCTCCTTTATAATTAACGCATATTTAGCTCGTCCTAGAATAAACTATCTTAGAAAGAGAAGAAGGTATAGGAATACATCTAGCTCTTCTCTCTTCGTCGGTATAGGCTAGTTAAGAATACAATTACGATATTTAATAGAAGATCGTAATCCATTAATACTTTCTATAAAGCCGATGAAATCTAAATTGTCTATAAAGAAACTATACTTCTTGCCCTATAGGTAGACCGGTTCCTAAATGACTCTCGGAAAGTATTCTATATAGAGTATATTAAATATTAACTTAAAGTCTCTTGTAGCACCGTTGTAATCGTTAATAAACGGTAAGAATACGTAATTTCTATAATCCCTAATAAACGTAGTACGTGTAGGCTCTATCTCGGAAGCCGGTATCTACCTAAAGATTATATCGGTGAATTAATAATATATGTATAAAGAACCCTTTAAATCCTAACCTATGCGGCGATATAGGTATTACCTATTAGGAGTAATAATACCTGTCTTATAAATGTGCGGAACCTATATTAGCATAGCCTAATAACTATTAGCCGTATCCGCCGTGAAATATACTCGAAACTTATCCTAGATAACTATATAGATAACGACGTCTATAAGATATATTAGGTAGGCCGACTTAATCGTAACGGCATTGATTCCCTAGAAATTATTAACTATTCGGAACTCTAGAGAACCTAGCTTCTTCGATAGGAACTGATATACTACTCCCTATTCTAAATTACTCTTTATTAGAATTCTAGAAGCCTCTATATCTAGAATAAGTTTACCCGCAAATTCCCTTTAAGTAGGAGAATACTTTCGAGTTTTGTGCTTAACGGGAATCGCATCCGCTAATAATTTAATTATGTAATAGATAATGTCTATTCCTCTAAGCTACGATAGCTTTAAGATAAATACCTTCCTCTAGATATAGTATAACCTTCGCGCTAAAGTAACTCTTTTCGGTATATCCGTAATAGCCCCGATTATAATCCCGCTCTTTTCGAACTAAGTATCTACCTTATCTATATATATATCCGAAATGGCCCTTCTCTATAGGCGCCTCTATATTAGGAACTATATCGCCGACCGTATTATTATAGTATTATTCTATTCCTTCTATTAAATATACTCCCCTTCCTCTATTAATCTTGCTCTAGCTATAATACGCTCTTACCTCTTAATCTATATACCCCGCTCGAATCGTCGACGTATTATACTCGTCCGATCGTAAATTAACTATCTTATACTATCTTAACTAATCCTCCGCTCTAACTTAACTTCTATTTTATTAAATATATCTTAAATATTAACCGTATTGGCCGACATCGTCGAGACAACTATACCTAAGCGCCGATTCTCCCGGTTCTAGAAAGCCCGATCCGCTATATAATAAGACTATAAAGTATTAAAGTCGCTCGTTTAAATATCCCGTAATAGCTAAACAAAATTATCCTTATCTATTATATCCTTAACCGAAACTCCGGGCGGAATGGTTCCGTGCCTCGTTTATTAGATTAAGCTCTTAAGCGGACGCTTAGAAGCTACTTTAGCCTTATTCTAACCGCTATCTAAATCCGGAACTACCGTATCGCTACTTCTAGAAAGTAGAAATTTTACCTTTTTACTAAGATTTGTATTATCGCGCAAATTAATAGCTTGCTCTATTAATTACGCACCCCTTTTCCCTTTTTTAATAACTTACTAAGCTAATCCTAAGAAAAACCTATATCCTTTAACTACGAGGTTAATTTACGGTATATCTTATCCGCGTACTACTTCTTCTCGCTCGAAGAATCTAAAATTATAAAATCTAAAGAAGTCTTATCGCTCTATAAAGACTTCTCGTCGTCGCTACTATCGCTTTAAACGTCTCCCGCCTATTGGATTAATTTTACGCCGTTCTTCTTATCTTCGATTAGCTCGTATATTAACTAGCGTAGCTTACTATTAGGACCTTAAATACTAATAGTATTATCTCTATAATTATGGATACAGCGAACACGGTATATCTAGTTCCTACTAAGTAGTATTTTATATACCGCTTTACCCTATATTATAAACGCGTTTATAATCGTTAAAATACTACGAATATTTATAGGAACTTTTATAAAAGTTCGGACTATATATAGCTGTTGATTCGCGAGACGTATACCTAATAGAGTTAGTAAATCGTACACGCGAAGGTTTATGGCTATAATAATACGCTAAGAAATAAGTTCGATTGCTGAACTAGAATCTACTAATATCTTCTTAATAGAATAACCCGTAACCCACGCGATAATATAATAAATATCCTATATATTTCCTAAGTCTTTGGTAACGCACTTAATTCGAGGCGGCCTTAAGGTATTAGATATAACTAGGCTGTAGTCGACAATATACTAATTATAGTCGATAATAGATATATTCGTATTAACCCGAGTAGGCTTCTACCTCCTACGCGTAATACTACTTTATAAGTTATTCGTAAGACTCCTCCAAAGTATAGGTGAAATATTAAGCAATTAAGCCATAGATAAAGTTATATTACCTATAGTGTCGGGTGTTAGATTAAAACGTTTTAAACTTTCTATTATCTTAATTAGTAGAGGGAATTTAATAATCTTAGTATTGGGAACACGAAGTATCTTTATACTCTTACCCCGACGAGGCTTAGGTTAAACGGGTACTTTCTTAAATCGCATATCGTCTTTATTATCTATATCCTTAATACGAGCGCGTTTTGGCCCGGCTATAGTAGATATAAAGTAATCTTTCTATTCTAAATTAGTAACCTTCTACCGAGCTTTAACTAAGGCACTTATAAGGGGTTTACTATACGACTAAAGTCGTTCTAATAGTACTACCGAAGTAATTATATCTTTAATATTAATAAGCTCTATATCGGATACTAGCTTAGTTGGTATAAAAACTAGGCGCTATTCGTCGGTAGTAAATTAGTTCTTACCTAACTTAGCTATTAGTACCTATATCTCGGAGATATACCTTTTACTATTAAGGTCCTCCATTATACGACGAAGAATCTTTATCGGCTTTAGGGGCTTATACGTCTCGTCGATAACGAAGGCATTAGCTATAACTTAACTAGAAGTATTAGCTACGGACCTATTATTGCTAGTAGACCCTTACCGGTACGGATATTTCGTAATAATATATCCGACTTTATTATAGCCGAAGCATATAATAGAATTACTAGGCTAGCGAGTTCTTCCGGTACGATCCTAGGTATAACCGTTCTACTAAGTAGTATAGCTATTACTATTATTAGCCTAAGCCTAGGCTAGTATAGTAGGTAATACGTTATTATTACGGGGTACATTATTTTATTATCGTCTCAGTTATCTAATAGATTCCTATAATAAAGCACGTACTACTCCGATAGTTAATATCTCGTCGTCCCTATTAGTAGTTACTGAAATATTCTAATTACTACGTTAAGTAAGTATAGTAATAGCCTCGTTCGGGCGATTCAAGATACTCTATAATAAGCTAGATGTACTCTATAGGGTTTTGTCGTTGTCTATCTAATAGAGTAACTTAATTATATTAATAACTTATTTAAAAGAGGGCTCCGTATCCCGAAGAAGAATTAACCGAATAAGACGAGTATTAGCTTTATCGGTTATTCCAATAATTAACCTATCGGTTAAGATCTATAGGTATTACTCCTTTATAAGATAGGACAAGGATATCGCCTCCTTTAAATACTACTTAATCGATCGATTACTCTATTCGAGTAATGCGATTTATCGAATAAGATCTAATAGTCGGTAGTGTATTTTAAAATCCTCTATAAAGAGCTCCTTAAGCTTAGAGTAGCTCTCGGTCCAAACGTCTCTAGGGAAGGATATAAACTATTATTAAGCTGTATCACGTAACCCCTACCGAAAAATAACCATTTTGTATTAATTAGTGCATCTTCTAATACTATATATTTTCATCTTAATATTATTGAGATAGTCTTTAGGATCCTCGCTACTATCCTATCTGCCGTAAAAGTATAGCTTAATTTTATATTAAGCTCTAGAAAGAGAGAACCTAATAGTATAATCATTATCTATATTACGCTCGGTAGTAGAGCTCAATTGCGATTCCGACCTATAGAAAGATAGTACTATTATTGAACTAATAACGTCCTATTTAATAGGTATATATATATATATAGTTTCGTGTAGTGTAGAAGGTATATAAAATGTAAATTTAAATAATAAAGGAGAAGGGGTGTATAAATGTATATTGTCGTTCATAATGTGTAAACAGAAAGTGCCTAAGATAATATCTCTTAGACGAATATAAAATAGGTAATCCGTTATAATACGGAGTTATCGTTTTATAAAGCTTTGTACCTCGCTCTATAACTAATTAGTACTTTAATAACGTAGTTACTTACCTCTCTAAATAGGCTCTACGGAAGGTCCTTATCGACTATAAATACTTATACCCCCTAGTTAGGTTACTATAAAAACTAACCGATATAAAACAAATAGTAAGGGCTCTACTATATAGGAGGGGACGTATAAGTGTAATAAAGAGAAGCTTAAATTATTATCTATAAAAGGAGTAT
>Ga0160427_10001225_pt1 | contig 15838 bp, 16 predicted proteins | sample SolpanmetagenomL_FD_108194 | JGI IMG/M metagenome (GOLD analysis project Ga0160427, IMG submission 108194) | Solar panel surface microbial communities from Lawrence Berkeley National Laboratory, California, USA - L | ecosystem: Engineered > Built environment > Solar panel > Unclassified ...
CTTGTCCCAGCTTCTGATTCTTCGTAATATTGCAACCAAATTGCTCGTCATAATCTATTAGCGCCCCCGGCAAATTCCTTCGTTATGAGATTCCCTAACTATCTGGGCCTGCTGGCCGCTGGCACCCTGGCCCTGGCCAGTTGCAGCAAAGGCGGCGCCCCCACCGCCACTAACCCCGGCAAAGAGTCCTCTACCACTGGTATTGAGTACAATACCGACGAGGGCATGAAGGTGACGGACTTCAAGAAAATCCCGACCGGGCCGGGCCTCGTGTACATTGAGGGTGGTCGCACGGTGCTGGGCTCGGAGGAAGAAGACGTGACCAACAACCACGACAACGTGGAGCGCACGGTCACCATTGCCTCGTTCTACATGGACGAAGCCGAAGTAGCCAACATTCACTGGCTCGAATACCTGCACTTTATCCGCAAAGACTCGTCGGAGGAGAAATATAAGGCCGCCTTGCCCGACACCACGGTGTGGGCCCGCGACCTGTCGTTCAACGACCCGTACGTGACTTATTACCTGCGCTACCCCGGCTTCCGCTACTTCCCGGTAGTGGGCGTCAACTGGCTGCAAGCCGATAGCTACTGCGCCTGGCGCACGGCCAAGGTAAATGAAAACCTGGCCAAAGGCGGCGGCAAGAAGAGCGGCGGTGGCTTGTTTGGCAAGAAGAAGAAAAAAGGTGACACCGGCACTTCGGCCGAAGGCGGTGCTGCCGTAGCCAGCGCCGGCGCTCTGGCCGATGGCAAGGGTGGCCCGTCCATCGAAAACGGCAACTCGGTACCCAACTACCGCCTGCCTACTGAAGCCGAGTGGGAATACGCCGCGCAGGCCCTCGTAGGCACGCAGGAAGTAGGCAACGAAAACCAGGAAGAGAAGCGCATCTACCCGTGGGATGGCCGCTCGACCCGCAACCCCTATGGCAAAACCCAGGGCCAGTTTCTGGCTAACTTCAAGCGGGGCCGGGGCGACTACGCCGGCATCGCCGGTAGCCTGAACGACGGCGCCATGATTACGGAGTACGTGTACGCTTACCCGCCCAACGACTACGGCCTGTATAACATGGCCGGCAACGTGAACGAGTGGGTACAGGACGTGTACCGCCCCCTCTCCTTCCAGGATGTGGAAGACCTCAACCCCTTCCGCCGCAACGGCGTGGGTGACGATGCCAAGAACTACGACAAGAAGGGCTACCAGAGCCTGATTGACGACCACGTGCGCGTGTACAAAGGCGGCTCGTGGCGCGATGTGGCGTACTACCTCTCGCCCGGCACCCGCCGCTACATGGCCGAGGATTCGGCTACGGCTACGATTGGCTTCCGCTGCGCGATGATTAACGCCGGCACGAATAAGTAAGACCACGAATTTTGTGGACGCGAGAGAAAGGCTGCCTTCGGGCAGCCTTTTTTTGTGTGGCGCACACCCGGCTTATGCGTTACGCGGAACTAGCGGCCCTCAACGGCCGGACAGTTGTCAGGTGGTCGTAAAACGGGCCATTTTGGAAACTGCCCGCTTTACTCATAAAGCCAGCCACTTTAGATGCCGGCTACGTCATTGATAAAGGGTCCGTTCGGGAAGTCGGTCGCGCTATTCACGGAATCCGTGCAAGCCACTAAAATCCGTGCTAATCAGTAGTCAGCGCTGGCGATGGTGGCGATGCTTACGGCGCGGGCGCCGGCGGCCAGCAGCGCGGCACCGCAGGCTTCGAGGGTAGCACCGGTTGTGAGCACGTCATCGACCAGCAGGATGTGGCGGCCGATTATGGCCGCCGGCTCGGCTACCTCAAATACCGTGGCCACGTTTTGCCAGCGCTCGGCGCGGCCCTTGCGAGTTTGGGAGGCGGTGTGCTCGGTGCGGCGCAGAGCGTGGGCGGCGCTGGGGCAGGGCAAGGCCACCGCCAGGCCAGTGGCAAAAGCTTCGGCCTGGTTGTAGCCCCGGCGGGCCAGCTTGCGGCGATGCAGCGGCACGGGCACGAGCAAGTCGAACTCCGAGGCTAAGTCGGCAGCGGCCAGCTCGGCGCCGTAGAGCTGGCCCAGCGCGTGGCCTACCTGGCTTTGGCCTTGGTACTTGAGCTGGTGCAACAGCTGCTGCACGCGGCCGTGCCGCTGAAAATGCAGGTAGCTGAGCGTGTGCTGCACGGGCAGCTTGCCCCAAAAGCGGCGGGCCAGCGGGTTATTAGCAGGCGGCAGCAGGTGGTAGTCGGTGTAGGGCAGCTCGGCGCGGCAGGCGGTGCAGAGGTGCGCCTCGCCGGCCACCAGTGGCGTGCGGCAGGCCAGGCAGGGGCGCGGAAAAAACAGGGCCGCCAGGTCGGCCAGCAAGGGGCGCAACATCATTTTGGGGAGGGAGATGGTTAAGGATAGCGCGGGGCAGCGCTGCCAGCGGCCCAAACCGCCCGCAAGGCCTTCCTTTGCGCCAACGAGCGGGCTGCCGGGCTCAAGATACTGCCGAAAGGCAGCCCAACAGCCACCGCTTCATTTTACCACTTCTATACTGTTTAGCCGTGTCCCTTACCACCGACTTCAACGACTACCGCCAGCGCATGAACGAGCGGGTGCTGTCCTACGACAACAAGGTTATCAAGCGCTTTTTCAACCTCGATACCAACACGTACGCCGCAGGCGCCATCGACGTAAAAACCAAGGAGATGCTGGGCCTGGCCTGCTCACTGGTGCTGCGCTGCGACGATTGCGTAAAGTACCACCTCGGCAAGTGCCACGAGGAGGGCCTGAGCGACGAGGAAGTGTTCGAAGTATTCTCGATTGCCAACCTCATTGGGGGCAGCATCGTGATTCCACACTTCCGCCGCGCCGTGGAGTACTGGGAAGTGCTGCGCGCCGAGGCGGCGCTCGCCGGCCCCACCGGCCACCACTCGGCTAGCCACCCGCCCCATGAGCACTAATCAAGCGCCGCACGCAGGCGGCGAAAGCGAGGCCGAGTTTACCCACCGCTGGGACGAGTTGCTGGCCGGCATGCAGGAGCGCTTTGGCCGCCGCCCCGACCTCAATGCGCTGCTGCTGCTCATTGGGGTGCAGGAGCTGGGGCAGGGTGTGGCCGAGTTCACGAAGGAGCAAAAGCAGGACCTGATGCACATCGCCACCTGCAAGCTCTTTAGCTTGAGCGGGCACTACGAGCTGGAGCAAGTGGACGAGGAAGGTTGGCCGCACTACCGGCTGCTCCAACCCGTGCCCTTTGCTAACCTCAAGGAGCAGGAACGGATGCTGAAATGGCACATTTTGGAGTATTTCGACACGCTCGACGACGAGCAGTAAGCCAAGTAGCCAGCTTGTGAAAATCGTTTCGTATAACCTCAATGGCCTGCGCTCGGCGCTGGGCAAGGGGCTGCTCGACTGGGTGGCCGCCACCCAGCCCGACGTGCTGTGCGTGCAGGAAATAAAGGCGGGCACTGCCCCGCTCGACGTGAGCGGCCTGGCCGCCCTGGGCTACCACGCCTACCTGCATCCCGCCCAAAAGCCCGGCTACAGCGGCGTAGCCACCTTCAGCCGCGTCGAGCCGCTGGCGGTGGTCACGGGCTGCGGCGAGCCGCTCTACGACGACGAGGGCCGCGTGCTGCGGCTGGATTTTGCGGGCGTGTCGGTGCTCAATACCTACATGCCGTCGGGCACGAGCGGGCCGGCGCGGCAGGCGTTTAAGGTGGCGTGGCTGCACTGGTTTCGGGCCTACGTGGCGCGGCTGCGGCAAGATGCGGCGGTGCCACCGCTCGTCATTGGGGGCGATTTTAATTGCTGCCAAACGGCCATTGACCTGCACAACCCCAAAGCCAACCAGCAAAGCCCCGGCTACACGCCCGAGGAGCGCCAGTGGTTTCAGGATTTGCTGGCCGATGGCCTAGCCGACTCCTTCCGGCACCTGCACCCCGATGCGCCGGGCCACTACTCGTGGTGGAGCTACCGGGCGGGCTCGCGGGCCCGCAACGTGGGCTGGCGCCTCGACCACCTGCTGCTCGACCAGGCCTTGCTGCCGCGCCTGCGCGGGGCCGGCCTCTGGCCCGATGTGGTGCACTCTGACCATTGCCCCGCCTGGGTCGAGCTAGCCGAGTAGCCGGCCCCAAACTGCGCAAAAACGCCCCGTGCCTACCATAGCCACGGGGCGTTTTTACTTTTTTGCAGAGAAGAGGCAGATAGTCTGGGTGGCTACTGGCCGGCTACCAGCAGGCGCTGGGCCGCGAGCCGCTGGCCGGCTGCATCGCGCACCACCACTTGGTAGATGCCGGGCGCCAGGCTGCCGGTGGGCACCGCCAGCGCGGCGGCCGTCGATTCGCTGCTCAGTACCTGGCTGCTCAGCAGGCGGCCTACGCTCGAATACACGCTCACCGAGGTGCCAGCGGCCAGGGCCGTGCTGCTGGCTATCGTCACGGCCTGGGCCGTGGCGGGGGCAGGGTTGGGGTAGAGGGTGAAGCCGGCCGGGGTGGCCCCGGCGGCCAGCACTACCACCGGCGAGAGCGCGGCGCGGCCATCAGCATCGAGCTGGCGCAGGCGGTAGTAAAGCGTAGCGCCCTGGGTGGCCGCTTCGTCGTGCAGGGTGTAGTGGCGGGGCGTGGCGCTGTTGCCAGCGGCGGCCACCTGCCCAATGGCCACGAAGCCCGCAGCCGGCGCAGCCGAGCGCTCCACCACGAAGCTGGCGCTGTTTAGCTCGCTGGCGGTGTTCCAGGTGATTTCGGCCGTACCGGGGCCAGCCAGGCGGCGCACACTAAAGCTGGTGAGCGACACGGGCAGCGGCCCGGCCGGGGCCACGATGCTCAGCGAGCCGTTAGAGCTGTCGGAGAATGCGTAGTACACGCTCGTGTTGCTGACCGCATTGGCCAGGCCGCCAATCTGAATGCCTACTTTCGAAAAATTCTTGGTCGTGTTGAAGCTTACGCTCTGGCGGCCGTCGGGCAGCACATTAAGGGAGAGCAGTGACGAGCCCGAGGCCGTTTCCAGCACGTTGCCATTGTCGTCGTAGGTGATGAGCGTAACGCGGCTCAGGGCCGCTGCATCGAGCAAGGTGTTGTTGCCAAGCACCATGCCGGCGCGGTTGCCCGCGTTGCCAGGGCCGTTGAGGTCGAGGCGCAGGCTCGACCAATTATCCACCCCAATACCCGTAGTAATGGTGGCGTACGAGTTGGGATTGCCGGCGGCACTTTCGGGCGTCGATACGGTGCAGCCTACGCACGCCACGCCATTAGATGAAGTCTGGTAGTGCCCGCTGGGGTTGGTAAAGCTCGAAATCGTTTGCTGCGGCGAGAGCGAGGCCACGCCTACGCCATAATACAGGCGCAGGTCGTCGAGCAGCGCCACCCCATCGTTGCGCTCAATGGCCACCGCATCAAATGGCAGGGTAGACTTGAAGTTAAGCAATGACTTGTTGTCGGGCAGCACGCTCAGGCCCAGCAGCGAGGGGCCGGTGGCCGTTTCCTGCAACACCCCGTTCTTATAGGTCTTTAGCGTGAGGTGGCTCAGCACGCTTGCATCGAGCAGGTTGTTGGCCTGCCCTACCACGAAGCCCGCTTGGTAGCCAGCCGGGGCCGTACCGTTCAGCCCTACCTGGAGCTGGGCCGGGCAGCTCACCGACAGCAGGCTGCTGAAGGTAGCATAGTTGGTCGGGTCATTATCGGCGGCCTGCCCGGGGTTGTTGACTTTATTGGTGCAGCCCGTCACGTTGTACGGGCCCGTCACGGCCGCATTGCTGGTGTTGGAAGTTAGGCCCGTTACCTGGGCGGCCGTATTGGGCCCCACGCCATAGGCATAGTGCACATATACAGTGCTGCCTAAGCTTACGGTCGAGTTAAACTCTACTTCTACCTGGTCGAAGGGCTTGGTAGAGATAAGCTCGAGCTGCACGGGTGCCCCCTTGCCAGATAGCAGCTGCGCCTTGAGCGCGCTGGCATCCACCAGCCGCTCATCCTGCACCACTGTAGGTGCCGATTTGAGATACGTCCGGATGGTGACGCCACCCACGGCCCCCGCGCTCAGCAGCGCCCCGCCGGGCGAGAGCAGCACGCCGCCCCGGTAGCCGGCCAGCGCCGTGCCGTTGAGTTGAAAGCGCATGCTTACGTTGCCACTCGTGGGCAGGTAAACGGCTGCCGAAATGGGCACCGTGCCAATCGGTGTCGAAACGTTGAGGGCCACGCCCGGCGAGCAGGAGGTGAGCCCGCAGTTGGCCGTCATGGAAGTGGTGATGGGTGCGCCAGTCGAATAGTAAGCGGCCCCCCGTGCCCGGGCGGCCAGCAGCAGCAACAGCAGCAGCGCTACTGGAAAAACAACAGCCTGCGAAACCTTCCGCATCCAGCGGCCCAGTTTCATTATTTCAAGAAGGAGCATGACACCGATGAGTAAGTAATGAGCATGCTCTCATTACTTCAATTCGGCGGCCAATTCCTTAATTAATTGTAAATCAATAATGTAGTATAAATCCTACTTTAAAATCTCATCCCGAAAAAGTAAAGAGTTTTATTAAAAACAAGAATCCAACTGCCTGTCCTATGCCGTAATTAGCATAACTGTAATATTTCTCTCGGAATTTTACATAATTTCCTCAAATTTCATTTTTGCCTTTTTATAACTATCACAGGAATAAGTTGCTCTTTTTTTCAGCTGTAGAGTTCAATCTGCGGCGGCCATTCCCACCCTGCTATGCTAAACACCGACTACTTCCATATTTGGCTCATTGGGCCCGATAGCCACTACATCACCCGGCTATGTCACCGCCTTAGCCTGAACCCCGACCACCAGGTGCGTCGCTTCGCCACAATAGGCCAGGCACTGGCTTACCGCCCCACCCCCACGGCCATGCCCAATGCCCTCATTCTGGACGGCGACGGGCCCGAGGGCGTGCCCCAGCGCTTGGTGCGGCGCCTACGCGAGCGCCTGCCTACGGCCGCCAGCTACGTGCTGGCCGCCCACCCCGACGCCGACGCTGAGGCCGACCTGCTGAGCCAAGGCATCACCGGCTACCTGGTGAAAGACGCGGGCAGCCCCGAGCGCCTATGGCAGGCCCTGCAACAGGCCCGCCAGCCCGTGCCTGCCGCCAGCCCGGCGCCCCCCGCCCCCGCCGAGGCACCGGCTGGCCTGCTGCTGGGCCAGCACGAGAGCATCCGGCAGGTGCGGACGCTCATTGCCAAGGCAGCGCGCACCACCATCACGGTATCCATCACGGGCGAAACGGGCACCGGCAAGGAACTGGTAGCCCACGCCATTCATGCGCAGTCGGAGCGGGCGGGGCAGCCCTACGTGGCCCTCAACATGGCGGCCATCCCGCGCGAGCTGCTGGAGAGCGAGCTGTTTGGCCACGAGAAAGGGGCGTTTACCGGGGCCACGGCGCGGCGGGTGGGCCGCTTTGAGGAAGCCCACGGCGGCACGCTGTTTCTGGATGAGATTGCCGACCTAGAGCTGGTGCTGCAAGCCAAGCTGCTGCGCGTGCTGCAAGAGCGCGCCGTGACGCGGGTGGGCGGCACGCAGCCCGTGGCCTTCGACGTGCGCCTGGTGGTAGCTACCCACCGCAACCTGGCCGCCGAGGTGCAGGCCGGCCGCTTCCGCGAAGACCTGTACTACCGCCTGCTGGGCCTGCCCATCGACTTGCCGCCGCTGCGCGGCCGGGGCCAGGATATCCTGCTGCTGGCCGAGGCCTTCGAGCGCAGCTTCAGCCAGCTTAACAAGCTGCCGCACCGGCTATTCAGCGAGGATGCCCGCCAGCGCCTGCTGAGCTACCCGTTTCCGGGCAATGTGCGCGAGCTAAAAGCCGTGGTGGAGCTGGCCACGGTGCTGGCCGACGGTGAGCAGATTGAGGCCGCCGACATTCCGCTACGGGCGGCGCCCCAGTCCGCCGCTGCTGCCGCTACGGCCGCCCACACGGCCCTGGTATTCCCGTCCTTGCGCGAGCAAACGCTGGCCATCATGCAGCACAGTCTTTCCTCGCTCAATGGCGATGTGGTGGCCGCCGCCAACCGCCTGCGTGTGGGCCGCTCCACGCTCTACCGCCTCATCCAGAGCGGGCACTTGCAGCTGCCATAAGCCCGCCGGCTAAAATGCCCGAATTTTGGTGTAACCCTGGCTGCCTTCTGCTGGTTTAACTCCGCAGTGGCTAGCAGCTTGCCGCCCACTTATCCCTTCTTCTTCACTTGATTTCCCAACGATTATGTGGTACCTGTTTTTTGCCCTCATCGCCGCTACTGCTTTCATGGCCATGGATACGGCCCGCCGCGTGCGCAACATGGTAAGCCCTTCGCCGGTAGCTGCCTAAGCGCAGGCGCTTTGGTCCCAGCCTAAAACAGAAAAAGCAGCCGCGAGGCTGCTTTTTCTGTTGGTAGCGTAGGCTAATTCAAAAGTTGGGATAGACAGGCGCAAACGTTAGCGAATAACGAGCTTGCAAAGCTGGCTGGCGTTGTCGGCCTCCAGCTTTACGTAATACAAGCCGTTGGCAAAGCGGCTTAGGTCGAGCGTCTTCGTGTACCGCTCGTTCAATTCCGTCAGGGTTTCGTGATACATCACCGTACCGATAACGTTGAGCACGCTCACTTCCACCTTGCGGCCTTCGAGGCCGCTAATGGTGAGGTGCACGATACCGGTGCTCGGGTTGGGATACACTACCAGTGTGCGGTCATCGAGTGTGGGGCGCACAATAGTTTGGTGTGCGCCTACGTTGGTAGCCCCCTTTACCGGCGCCGAGCCGGCACGGGCAACGCCCAGGCTGGCCAGGCAGAGAAAAATAAATAGTAGGGGTTGTTTCATAATTCTATCAACCTGAACACAGTAGCCGGGTGGGATGAAAGTTAACGACGAACCTGCGTTTTGGTTTCGCAAAAGTACGGCCCGCCCTGCCACCCTATACGTTTAACTATTCCAAAGCGGATTTTTTCTGGATAAACGCGTGACTTTAGGCGATAATTTTTTTGCGCCGGCCGCCGTGCTCGTGCTGGGCGGTGGGCTGGCGGGCCTGGCGGCGGCCCTCGACCTGGCCGGGCGCGGCCACCGCGTGGTGGTGGTGGAGCGGCGGCGCTACCCGTTTCACCGGGTGTGCGGCGAGTACGTGAGCAACGAGGTGCTGCCCTACCTGCACCGGCTGGGGGCCGACCCGGCGGCGCTGGCCCCGGCGGCCATCGGGCGGTTTGGGCTGTCGTCGCCGGCCGGGCGCCTGCTGGCCAGCCCCCTCGACCTGGGCGGCTTTGGCGTGAGCCGCTACCAGCTCGACGATTTTTTGTATCAGCAGGCCGTGGCGCGGGGCGTGGAGTTCGTCTTTGCCACCGTGGCCGACGTTAGCTTCGACGCCGCCGCCGACCAGCACACGGTGCGCCTGGCCGATGGCCGCGAGTTGGCGGCGCGCCTCGTGCTGGGCACCTACGGCAAGCGCGCCGCCCTGGACCGACAGCTCGGGCGCCCGTTTTTCAGCCAGCGCTCGCCCTACCTCGGCGTAAAGCACCACCTGCGGCTACCCGGCTTTGCCCGCGATGTTATTGAGCTGCACAACTTTCGGGACGGCTATGCGGGCATCTCGGCCATCGAAGGCGATAAGCTGTGCTTTTGCTACCTCACTACCCGCGCCAACCTCAAGGCGGCCGGCGGCACCATCGCGGCCCTCGAAGGCACGGTGCTGGCCCGCAACCCACGCCTGGCCGACATCCTGACCCACGCCGAGCTCCTCTACGCCCAGCCCGAGGTGATAAACGAGATTTCCTTTGCCCCCAAGCTGCCCGTAGAGCAGCACCTGCTGATGGTGGGCGACGCGGCGGGCCTCATCACGCCGCTCTGCGGCAACGGCATGGCAATGGCCCTGCACGGCGCCGCGCTGGCCGCGCCGCTGGCCAGCCGGTTTTTGCGGGGCGAGCTGCCGCGCCCGGCCCTGGAAGCGGCCTACGCGGCGGCCTGGCGGCGGCAGTTTGGCACGCGGCTGCGGGTGGGGCGGGCGGTGCAGCGGCTGTTTGGCGGGCCGGTGCTGAGCGAGTTGGTGGTGGGCGGCCTGCGCCACTGGCCGGCCGCCGTGCGCGCCCTGATGCGCCAAACCCACGGCGCACCTTTCGGTTAGAACCTGCGCCCAGGCCGGCCGTACAGCGGCGCGGGCCGCCAACCGGCACTGGCTTGCGTATGGGCCGGCGCCCACCCGCGCCGGCCGGCGCATTTTTTGCCGATGGCCCGCCTGGCAACAGTGCGGTGCGTAATCTTGCCTCCCTAACTTTTCCCTAATGCCCAGCTACCTGGGTGCCATCGGCACCGCCACTCCCCCGCACCGCCTGGCTCAGCCCACCATTGCCGGCTTTATGGCAGAGGCTTTGGCGCTGGATGCAGCCGGCACGCGCAAGCTGCGGGCGCTCTACCGGGTGTCGGGCATCGAGCACCGCCATTCGGTGCTGGCCGACTACGGCCGGGCCAACGGCGACTACGACTTTTTCCCGAATACGCCGGGCCTCGAACCGTTTCCCAGCGTGAGCCAGCGCATGGCTGCCTACCGCCGTGAGGCCCTGCCGCTGGCCCTGGCCGCCGTGCGTGATGCCTTGCGCCAGGCCCCCGGCATTGGGGCGGATAGCCTCACGCACCTCATCACGGTGAGCTGCACGGGCATGTATGCGCCGGGGCTCGATATCGAGTTGGTGGCCGCGCTGGGCCTGCCCGCCCACGTGCGCCGCACCTGCGTCAACTTCATGGGCTGCTACGCGGCCGTGAATGCCCTGCGCCTGGCCAACGACATCTGCCTGGCCCACCCCGCCGCCCGGGTGCTGGTGGTGAGCGTGGAGCTATGCACTCTGCACTTCCAGAAAAGCCCCGACCCTGACCATTTGGTGAGCAATGCCCTGTTTGCCGATGGCGCGGCGGCCTGCCTGGTGCTGGGCCAGCCGCTGCCGGCCCCCGCGCCCAGCCTGGCGCTGCGGGCCTTTCACTGCGGCCTGGCGCCCGAGGGCGAGCAGGATATGGCGTGGCACATCGGCGACTTTGGCTTCGAGATGACGCTGTCGGGCTACGTGCCGGCGCTCATTCGGCGCGGCATCGGGCAGCTTACGGCCGACTTGCTGCACGAGCTGCCGGTGCGCCGCGAAGACATCCGGCACTTCGCCCTACACCCCGGCGGCCGCAAAATTCTGGAAGCCATCGAGCAGGCGCTCGGACTGAGCAAGACCGACAACCGCTACGCCTACCAGGTGCTACGCGACTACGGCAACATGTCGTCGGCCACGGTGCTCTTCGTGCTGCGCGAATTGCTGGCTGCCGCCACCCCCGCTGATAATGGCGCGCCCGTGCTAAGCTGCGCCTTCGGACCTGGCCTCACGCTGGAGGCGATGCTGCTGGAAATCGTTTATGAGTAGGCAGGGAGTTTATATGTTGTAAAGGACCATTTGCAACACGTAAAAAAGGGGCTGCTATCGTCCTCTACCACAGCTTCCACCAAGGTTTCTTCAGGTCTAAATTCTGTTGGTCAACTTCTTCCATCGGTTTCAACTTACCGTCTACAGGGAGTAGTATTGGACCCTCAAAACTGGGGTCCCAAAATCCAACTTGATGCTTCTGCGCTAACCGCTGAGCCGTCTCGTTTGCTTCCCTTGTCAGGGACCAGCTAAAGGCAGCATAGATGACTACGCGACCGATGCTATAATCCGTTTCGTAAGCATTTGTGTGGTCATCCGTCACATTAGGGCCGTTCATGTCCGGAAATGTCTGCTCCATTTCCTGCAACCAAGCCTGGAGCGCAGGAGTGGTTATCGTCGAGTCATTGTAGGTATGCTCCTCTGCCCATTTCGTTTGGGTGTCGTACCAAGCCATAAACCCAGGCTTCGTTTTGGGAGTTGCCTCTGGGCTGAAAACCATTAGGTCGTAACTCATAGGAGCAATACTTATGGCAGCAAAGTACCACACTAGCCGCGTTCTGGAAGAATGCTTAAAAACAACATTGTTTTTAATTTGTAATATAAAATATTTTTTTATTTCAATATATGAAAGCAAGGTTACTACCACCGAAATCGACACAGATTATCCTATTTTTTTACAATTCTTACTTTGTAATTCATGAACCCCCACCTACAAAATTTCTTAGAGTCATTTATCGCTAAACGGTACCGGGAAAGTAGACTGCACAGCGCCGCAAAAGCCAGTTCAGCAAAAAAGGGAAATCCTCTACGTGGGATGGATGCCTTATATCGGGAGCTTGATGAGCGCTACTGTGTACCGCTGCCCAAAGGGAATCAGCAGCACGAGATTGCTTTTGTGCGTCAAGCGTTAGCTAAATACAAGCTAACTACCTGTTATGTATTATCTGCTTACGAGCCTCTTAATGAGCAAAATATGCTTGTTGAAGAAGCCTTAGAAACGATTATTGGGGGCAGCTCCACCACTATCATTTCGTTTCTACCAGGGGTAGCCTACTTCGAAGGACACTCGGTGGGTGACCGCTACCTATGTATCAAAGAAGTCCGGTAGTCGCAGGGTACCGGACCCTACTTGAATCTACTCCAAGGTAGTGAGTCATTTGATGAAGGAGGGCATCTAAACTTTAGGGCCGAGTTTGTCACGTTTCTTAAACCAACATCTGTTAAATATGACAAGATTTTGCTGTCTGAAAGGCATTTTTTCAGTTCTGCATCTTTACTCATACTCGTGCCGCTTGAGCAAAGATGTTGTTCGGTTTGTTAACTCGCCGAGCTTTTATCAGCGAGAATTACCACTTGCCACCGGAAGGCCCAGCACCAGCGCAGGGTATAATTGGTGATGCCGGCCTGGGCTAGCAGCCGCACCCAGTCGGCCCGCGAGAAGGCGCGGGCTACGGAGAGCGGCGCATCATTTTGGACCAGCCGCGAGCCGCCGAGTAGCCGGGTTAGGTACTTGATGCTGTAGTAGGCCAGCGGGTGGCGGTGCAGGTCGTTGATGACGACGGCCACGCTGGCCTGCCGGTGCCAGCGGCGCAGCAGGCCCACCAGCTCGCCATCGGTAAAGTGGTGGCAGAAGAGGCTGGCCGTGAGCACGTCGTAGGGCTGGGCCGCAAACTCAGACGAGAAAATATCGAGCTGCCGGTACGCTATTTCGGGAAATTTCTGGCTTTTGGCCGCCGCGTAGCTGAGCATAAACTCGTTGGCGTCTATGCCGGTTAGGGCCACGGGCAGGCGCTGGCGGCGGGCCCAGCGCGCTATGTGGCGCAGGGTGTCGCCGCCGCCGCTGCCCAGGTCGGCCAGGCGCAGGGGGCGGCCCGGCGCGAAGCGGGGCCGAAGCCAGGCCAGCGCCGCCAGCACCGGCCGGTAGCCCCCGAGCCAAGTATTAATCGTCTCTAGCTCATCGAGGTTCTGGCGCAGCTCGTCGGTAGCCAGGCTCAAGTCGTCCATCAGCTCGGCGGTGGTGGCACGGGCAGTCAAATTCATGCTAAAAAAGGAGGGAAAGTGGCAGGCTTTCGGAAAGCGTGGGACTAAAGTGGTAAATAATAGCAGATTATCGGGAACGATAAGTACCTTTGAAATAGTTACCCCCGCACTTCTTTCCTGACTATGAAAATAGCTTTCTTACTGAGTAGCCTACTGACGGCGGTCTTGACCGCCGGCCGGCCGGCTGCTCCCCCGGTAGCCGCTTTCGGTTATCCCGACGGGGTAGCGGTTGACCGGGCTGGTAACGTGTACGTAGTAGATACCGACAACGGCGCGGTGCAGCGCGTGAGCCCCAGCGGAGAAGTGACGTCCCTGCCCGGCCCGCCTCTGGCCTACCCCACCGGCGTGGCCGTGAGCCCCACCGGCACAGTGTACGTGGCCGATGCCGGTAGCCACAGCATTGTGCAGGTGACGCCGGCCGGCAGCGTCAGCACCTTGGTGCACAGCCGCAGCCTGGTGTATCCAGCGGCAGTGGCCGTAGACAGCGCCGGCAACGTGTACGTGGCCGATGCCGGGGCTGCGCCCAACAGCGGCGCCGTCCTGCGCGTGAGCCCGCGCGGCGCGCTCACTACCCTGGCCCAGGGCTTCAATAAGCCCGCCGGCCTTGCCGTAAGCGCGCAGGGCGTGGTATACGTGGCTGATACCGACAACAATGCCGTGCGCCAGATAAGCCCGGCCGGCCAGGTAACGCCGCTGGCCACCGACCTCAACCACCCGCGCGGGCTGGCCCTGGAAGCCGCCGGCACCCTGCTGGTGGCCGATACTTATAATAACAGCATTCGGCGGGTGAGCCGCACCGGGCAGGTGTCGCTGCTGGCCGAGGGCTTCACGTACCCGGCCGGCGTAGCCACCGACCCCACCGGCGCGGTGTACGTGACCGATACGGGCACGAGCTCGCTGCGCAAAATCAGTCCCACCGGGCAGGTGACCACGCTGGCCGGCGGCACGCCCCCGGTAGGTTCCCCGGTGCCCACCGCGGCCGGCACGGAGGCCACCCGCCTCAAGCAGTAAGCCTGACTGCGCCGGGCGGGCAACACTCAGGCCACGTAATCGGCTAGGTAGCTGAAGCGTGGGTGCAGCTGGCCGCCGCTGGCAATGGTGGCCCGGGCCAGCACGCCGGCCGCGTCGCCACCGAGCAGGTGCGGAAACAACTCGTCGAGCAGTTGCCGGCCAAAATCGCGGCTGGCGTTGCGCGGCAACTCACAGGGCAGGTTGTCCACGGCCATCACCGTGAGGGTGCTAGCTGGCGAGTAGGCCGGCAGCAGCGCGCCGGTGGCGGGGTCGTAGTCGAAGGCCGGCGCTTCAATCGTGGTGCTGCGCTTGGTGAGCGGAATGGAGCCGTTCACATCGCAGGTAACATCGGCAATGGTATCGAGCTTAAAAGCGGGCTTGCGCGTGTCTTCCTCGGCAAACAGGCGTGGGGCGGCCGGGTGCCAGTAGGCGCAGGCGATGAGCAGGTCGGTAACGGGCAGGAAGGTGCCGAAAGTTGACTCGTAGGCCGCCGGCTCCTGGTGAAAATTGGCCGTGTCCCACACCCGGCCGTCGCGGCGGCGGTTGTAGTCCGAGCTGCGCAGCTGGGTGTACACCGGCTCGTTAAAATCGAGGTAGAGGTAGTCGTATACGCTCACCCGCCGGATGCCCATGCGGCCCAGCACCTCCACCGCGCCCTGCGCCACGCGGCCCGAGCCCGTCACGGCTATCTTGATGGCCGGCAGGCGCTTAACCTTGAAAAACTCCTCCTCCATGTCCTCCATATCTACGCACTGCCAGGCCGGCTTGAGCGTGTACAGGCCGTGCTTGCGGCCGTAGGTGAGCAGGCCGTTGTACGCGCCCACAATGCCGGCCCAGTGCCCGAAGGCCACCACGCGCTCGCCGGCCGCGTTGGTCAGCAGCTCGTAGTCAATCAAGGTAATGTGCTCGCGCAGCACGGTGCGCAGCAGCTCGCGGTTGGCGGGCTGCTTCTTGATGGTGTGCGAAAAAAAGCAGTACGCCTTGCCGGGCAGCAGGGCAGCCACGGGCACTTCCTTTACCCCAAGCAGCAGGTCGCAGGCCGCCATGTCTTCGCTCACTTCCAGGCCCAGGTCGCGGTATTCCTGGTCGCTGAAAGCGCGGTGGGGGCTGGGCTGCACCCGCACCCGCAGGCCGGGGTAGGTGTCTTGCAGCTCGACGCACTTTTTGGGTGTGAGCGCCACGCGGCGGTCGGGCGGGGTGCGGCCTTCGCGCAGCAAGCCAATAAGGGTGGGGTGGGGCATAAGGCAGAATTAACAGCATCTGTCATTGCGAGCGCAGCGCGGCAATCGCCCTAGAACGATGCCCGAACGACTCGTTCTGGGGCGATTGCCGCGCTGCGCTCGCAATGACAACTGGTAGTAATGCCCCAAAACTACACCCATAGCCCCACCAAACCGGCCGTACCTTTGTTAAGGAAAAAGTTGCCGTCTTCTCCCCTACCCCAGCCCACGTTTATGTCGTTTAAATTCAAGCCCGCCGACGTGTTTGAAACCC